>Ga0164293_10000704_pt1 | contig 27347 bp, 24 predicted proteins | sample GEODES118metaG_FD_111487 | JGI IMG/M metagenome (GOLD analysis project Ga0164293, IMG submission 111487) | Eutrophic lake water microbial communities from Lake Mendota, Wisconsin, USA - GEODES118 metaG | ecosystem: Environmental > Aquatic > Freshwater > Lake | place: USA: Lake Mendota...
AAACGGATTGCTTCGCAAACGCAGATTTTTACGGATTTTGATAGCTTCGCTATAAAAGGATAAAAGCGGATTAATGACTGCAAATTATCAATTCTAAGCAAATCCCAAACCTGAAACATGAAACTTGAAACATGAAACTTGAAACTTGAAACCTGAAACTTGAAACTTGAAACTTGAAACCTCAAACCTGAAACTTGAAACAAAAAACTACCTCGTAAACACCAATCGATTCCCTTTACTCAAATTCGCATCAAACGCATAACCTTCATAATTAAAACCTTTTAAATCTTCAATCGTTTCGGCATTCGTATCAATGATGTATCGCACCATCATGCCTCTCGCCTTTTTAGCAAAGAAACTGATCATTTTTAATTTTCCGTCCTTGTAGTCTTTGAACTCGGGAATGATGACGGGGACTTTCAAGGCTTTAACATCCACGGCATCAAAATATTCGTTACTTGCTAAATTAATGAATAGTTCGTCTTTCTCAAGTTCGCTATTCAATTGTTTGGTGATTTTTGCTTTCCAAAATTCATATAAATTCTTGCTTTTGCCAACAGGAAATTTCGTTCCCATTTCCAATCGATACGGCTGCATCAAATCCAACGGTTTCAACAAACCATACAATCCCGAAAGAATGCGGAGTTTGTCTTGTAGAACTTCTAATTTTTCGGCTGGTACCGTTTTTATGTCCAAACCAATATACACATCACCATTAAACGCATAAATCGCTTGTCGAGAATTTTCTGGTGTAAAATTCTCCAAATTCCGTTCTTGATTGCGTTGCCAGTTTAAATCGGCCAATTTATCTGAAATATCCATTAATTCCATTAATTTTTTTGGCTTTTGCTTTTTCAACTGTTTGTGAATGACATTCGCTTCTTTTAAAAAACAGGAAGTAGTGGATTGTTGTATGGGTAGCGGACTTTCAAAATCCAATGATTTGGCGGGTGATATAACGATTTTCATAGTTGTTTGTTTTGTTTTCTCGCAAAGTCGCAAAGTTTAAAATGCATTCTTAGCGACTTTGCGAGAAAATTATTTTTAAATCCAAAAGTATCTGAAATGAATTCAAAAATACAAATTGAATAATGAAAATCACAACCCATTAAATGGAAATTAATGATTATTCTATCAATAAAACTAATTAACTTAATTATAAAACTTATATATTAAATCCAAAACCAATGCAAATTGTTCCTCTTTAGTTAACGTAGAATTATCAATTTCAATAGCATCATGAGCTTTTACTAAAGGAGAGTCATCACGTTGGGTATCAATATAATCTCTTTCTTGAACATTTTGCAAAACATCTTGATAAGAAACATGCTGCCCTTTTTCTATCAATTCATCGTGTCTTCGCTTTGCTCTGGTATGTGCACTCGCTGTCATAAATAATTTCAATTCCGCATCCGGAAAAACGACAGTTCCAATATCACGGCCATCCATCACAACCGCTTTTTTGTTGCCCATTGCTTGTTGTTGCTCAACTAATTTAGCTCTTACTTCTGAAATTTCGGCTATTTTACTTACTAAACGGGAAACTTCAATGGTACGAATTTCGTTTTCAATATTTACATCATTCAAAAACATTTCTGCAAATCCTAATTCGGGATTAAATTGAAAATGAAGTTTTATTTCTGGTAATTTTTTAATTAATCCTTCTTTATCTAAATAATCTTCTGAGACCAACTTATTTTGCATCGCAAATAGAGTCACTGCACGATACATTGCCCCAGAATCAACATAAACATAACCTAAATGTTTCGCTAATTGTTTGGCTAAGGTACTTTTACCGGTGGATGAAAATCCGTCTATGGCGATGGTAATGTTGTTCATATTTTGAGTTGCTGAGTAACAAAATGATCTTTTTATTTACTCTATTTCAATTTTTATCCTACTGCAAATTTAAGGTTAAACCAAATAAACTTGTATTGGCTGCTATAGTATATCGGGAATAGGAATAATCAAAACGAATTCGGTTAAATCGCAAACTGAAACCGGCTGAAATTCCGGAAAAATGACGTTTATCTACAACGCGGAGCTCTTCACTTCTTCTGAAATTATATCCCACTCGAATATTAAACGGTTTTCCGGGAAAAAATTCTGCTCCTAATATCAAATGTCGTAAAGCATTATTAAAAAACGATACCTTTTCTTCCTCACTTCCGCCATCTAATGATCCTTGAGCTCGTGCCGGATTTGAAAAAGAAACATTCCATTGCTGTAAATTTTCTAATGTAATATGCCATCGAATAGGTACATTTTCAACACTTTGAGAAATACCGGCAATAATCTCAAACGGTAATTTTTCTTGAGTTCCGGCATAAGTTGTAAATTGAGTTCCAAAATTTCTAATGACTAATGCATAATTAATGTCGTTATCTTCATCAATATATAAAGCTCCAACATCAATGGCTCCTCCAAATGAATTATAACTTTCCAACGTTGAGGTAATCAATTTTGCATTTGCACCTATATAAAAATCACTAAAAGGAATATTATAGGAATAGCCGAAAGATAAAGCAACTTCACTACCTGTAAAGTCTGAAGTTAATGCTCCGTTTTCATCTCTTCCTTCAAAATTACCATAATTCACATAATTCACACCGGCATGAAAAGTTTGCACATGACGATCATAGGTATAAGCATATGAAGCTGTTCCGTAAGTAACTTCTCCATAATAATTTGCATAATTTACTGAAAGATGATTATGCATTTCTTGATTGATACTTGCCGGATTGAAAAGAGCTGCGTTGACATCGTAATCAAAATTAGTAATTACTTTGCCGCCCAATGCTGCTTGTCGAGGTGAAGTGACGAGGTTCAAAAACTGATAAACTGATTGTCCACCAATTTGGCTGTAACTTACAGAACAAAAAAGAACAAATAATAGTTTTAAAAAGTTTTTAAACATTAGAAAGGTACACAGTTAGATAAATGATAACGACAATGCTAAGATATTATTTTTTGTTCAGTAATTTTTAATGAAATTAAAATCAATAAAAAAGTTGGTGCCTTTTTGACACCAACTTATATAGAAACAAAATTTAGTTATAATTTTTTTGCGTATTTTACTTTTTGATTGGTGATGGCTATTGCAATAACCTCACTCATTTCCTTTACATAATGAAAAGTTAATCCTTCTAAATATTCAGGTTTAATTTCATCAATATCACTTTTGTTATCGGCACAAAGAATAATTTCTTTAATATTGGCTCTTTTTGCCGCTAAAATCTTTTCTTTAATTCCACCCACCGGAAGTACTTTTCCTCTCAATGTAATTTCACCGGTCATTGCTAAACTCTTTTTAATTCTTTTTTGAGTTAAGACAGAAACCAAAGATGTCAACATGGCAATACCTGCACTAGGTCCATCTTTAGGTGTGGCTCCTTCCGGAACGTGAATGTGAATATTATAGTTTTGTAACACTTGCTGGGAAATTGCAAACATATCTTCATTTGATTTGATATACTCCATAGCAATAGTAGCTGATTCTTTCATTACCGTACCTAAATTTCCAGTTAAGGTTAACGTGCCTTTTCCTTTGGAAATCAGTGACTCAATAAATAGTATATCTCCTCCAACACTTGTCCATGCTAATCCGGTTACTACTCCGGCTACTTCATTACCTTCCGATTTATCTCTTTCCAAACGTGGAGCTCCAAGCGTTTTGATGATATCTTCGTCGGTCACTTTAATATTATATTCTTCCTCCATGGCAACCGATTTGGCAGCATTTCGAATGACTTGAGCTAATTTTTGTTCTAAAGCTCTTACACCAGATTCTCGGGTATAACCTTCTATTATTTTCTCTAATTGGCGATTTCCAATGGTTAAATGTTTTGCCATTAAACCATGTTCTTTTAATTGTTTTGGAAATAAATGTTGACGGGCAATTTCAACTTTTTCTTCAATTGTATAGCCGGTCATTTTGATAACTTCCATCCTATCTTGCAAGGCAGGTTGAATGGTAGACATCGTATTTGATGTTGCGATAAACATGACTTTAGACAAATCATAACCCATTTCTAAGAAGTTGTCATAGAATTCACTGTTTTGTTCAGGGTCCAAAACTTCTAATAAAGCAGAAGATGGATCACCGGAATGGCTGACAGATAATTTATCTATTTCATCTAACACAAAAACCGGATTTGATGTTCCTGCTTTTTTAATACTTTGCAATATTCGTCCCGGCATCGCTCCTATATAGGTTTTACGATGTCCGCGAATTTCAGCTTCATCTCTTAATCCACCTAAAGACATACGAACGTATTCACGACCTAAAGCTTTGGCAATTGATTTTCCGATAGACGTTTTTCCTACTCCAGGAGGACCGGTTAAACATAGAATCGGTGATTTCATATCATTTCGCAATTTTAAAACGGCTAAATGTTCTATGATGCGTTTTTTAACATCTTCCAATCCAAAGTGATCTTTGTCTAATATTTTTTGAGCTCTCTTTAAATCAAAAATGTCTTTCGAAAAATGATTCCAAGGCAATTCTAAGAAGAGCTCTAAATAATTACGAAGTATGCCAAAATCAGGTGATTGAGGATTAGTTCGCTGTAATTTAGAAATTTCTTTTTCAAAATGTTTCTCTGTTTTCTCGTCCCATTTCTTGCTTTTTGCTTTGGCACGCATTTCATCAATTTCTTGATCATACGAAACACCTCCTAATTCTTCTTGGATGGTTTTCATTTGTTGATGCAAGAAATACTCCCGTTGTTGTTGGTCTAAATCAACTCTAACTTTTGATTGAATATCATTTCGCAACTCTAACTTTTGCAACTCCGTATTCATATATCGCAAGGTAGTTAAAGCACGCTCTTTTAGAATATTCATCATTAACAAACTTTGCTTCTCTTTCACATCTAAATTCATATTAGAGGAAACAAAATTTATTAAAAACGATTGACTTTCAATATTTTTAATAGCAAAAGTAGCTTCTGTTGGTATATTTGGACTTTCTTTTATTATTCGAATAGCCATTTCTTTGATTGACTCAATGATAGCTCCAAACTCTGTATCCGTTTTACTCGGTCTTTTTTCGGGTACTTCTTTAACTAATGCATTTAGATAAGGTTCTTCAGAAATTACTTTTGTGATTTCAAATCGTTTTTTTCCTTGAATAATAACCGTTACATTACCATCGGGCATTTTTAGAACCCGCAAAATTTGAGCTACAGTTCCAATAGAATGAATGTCATCTCGTTTTGGATCTTCAACATCTTCATCTTTTTGAGCCACTACCCCGATTACTTTTCCGGCTGCATTTGCATCATTGATTAACTTAATGGATTTATCTCGACCTGCTGTAATTGGTATTACAACACCAGGAAAAAGAACCGTGTTTCTAAGCGGTAAAATTGCTAGCGAATTTGGCAACTCTTCGTTTGCCATTATCTCTTCATCTTCCGGGGATAATAACGGTATTAAATCGGCTTCTGTATCGAAATCGTGTAGTGACAAATTGTCAAGTGTTAAGATATTGTGATTTGACATATAATGTTTTTAGTCAAGTTGTCAGTTATTTTTTTACGTCTAAGGCTAACAAATATAAGCTATCAGATTGATTTGCAGGTAATAAAAACCTACAAAAACGATGAAATGCATCCTAGCGGTATTTAATAGACAAAATGCATGCCATAAAACCGCTTTTTTTTTAAGAAAAAACGGATATACTATTTAAGTAATTAATTAAGCATATACGATTGAAGTTCGCTAATAGTATTTGTGCCATCTAAGACATTACGGTATTTTACCAATCCAATGTCTTTTGCAAACCAATAATAATTTTTATTGATTATGCCTTGTGTTGTTTGAACCAATTCAACTCTAATTATATCTGTATAAGTCACAGAACCAATTGTCAAACTTGCCTCTCGTTCTAGAATTTTTCCTTCAATTTGGACGGATGTTGTTATAGGTGCTGAACCTTCAACTGTGGTTGTTTGAGTTAAATTTTGAGTCCAAGTTTCATCCACTTCCAAAAAGTCTTTTAAAACAATAATTTCTAAAGGTGAAACTGTAATTGTTGGTGTACCAGGAATAATAACTTCCGCACGATAATAGTAAACACCATTCATTTTTCTGGACATAACTGTTCCTGAAAAAGGAGCTCCATTTGTTGACGTTCCCACAAAATTATTGTATTTGTAATATGTATTATTGTTTATCTGTTGTGTACTAATAATTTTCATTGGCTCTTGGGCTAATCCATTTTCATTAAAAACCCATTGGTTATTAACTGACATAGGCCAATAATTTCCTGTAGAAATTCCATTGTCGTTATCCTCATCATTATTGTCATCTGGAAATTGGATGGCCGGATCAATTGGTTCAAATTCACTGGAACATGAAAATAGTGATGACGTAATAATAAAGAAAGACACTATAAGTAGGATAACCTTTTTCATTCGATATAATTTTTTTTTTCAAATATAAATATTTGTACTCATCAACTAAACGATTTTAAGCTTTATTTTTACAAAACTGTAACATTTGAATAAACAAGCTGTCTTTAAATCAAATCATGTTAATCAATTGAGTTTAGCAAACGAAAATATTGAGCATTTACTATCGCTCTGCAAACAAAAAAATCAAACCGCTCAATTTGAAGTGTATCAACGCTATTGTAAGGCGATGTATAATGTTGCACTGAGAATTGTAAAGGATGAACATTTTGCAGAAGATGTAATGCAAGAAGGATTTTTAAGGGCTTTTCTAAAATTGGATGATTTTAAAAACGAAGTAACTTTTGGTGCTTGGTTAAAGCGGATTATCATCAATTACAGTATTGATTTTTATAAGAAAAACAGTTTTTATAATCATGATGATTTTGAAACAAAAGTCTTTAAAATAGAACAAAAAGAAGAAACTGATAATTCAGATTATTCAACTTTAAAAGTTAGGGAAATTCATGCAGCTATGAATGAATTAAATGAGAATTATCGCCTGATTTTAAATTTAATATTGATTGAAGGGTATGATTATGAAGAAGTTTGTGAAATTCTAAACATCAGTTATGCGAATTGTAGGACTACTTTCAGTAGAGCCAAAGAAAGTTTAAAAACAAAATTAGAAAAGAAATAAAAATGAAAAAGAGTGAAGACCCTATCGAATCAATTTTTGAACGTTTAGACAACCAATGGGATACAGAATTACCCAATTTTGGACATGCGGATAGATTTATGGGAAAATTAAATCGTCAACCTGTTCAAAAGAAGAAAAACAAATGGAAATCATTCGCCATTGCCGCTTCTTTATTGTTAACAGCCGGTTTAATTACCTTTTATCAATATACCAATAAACCAATCGATCAATGGGAAAACGCTTCTGTTCAAACCAAAGAAACACACGACTATTTTGCTTCTGTTGTTGAGAAAGAATTAGCCATTTTAAAAGCAAATCAAACGAAAGAAACTGAGCCTATCATTGCTGACGGTTTAAAGCAAATGAAAGTTTTTGAATCAGATTATCAAAAAATAATCATAGAACTTCAAAAAAATGGAGATACAAAACAAATACTTTATGCCATGATTGTAAATTTTCAAACCCGAATTTCCTTTTTAGAAGATATCATCAAACAAATTGAAATCATTAATCATCAAAATACAATAGAAAATGAAAAATCTAGTTAACTTACTCATACTCTTGTTTATTGCAAGTACAAGTTTTGCAAAAGAACATAATGGAAAATACACCAAACAAAAAACGATTAAAAAAACTGTTTTGGTAAATTCCGATGCTACAGTTTCAATTGATAATAAATATGGAAATATGATGATAACCACTTGGGATGAAGACAAAATTGACATAGAAGTGGTTGTAACTATTAGTGCTGATTCTGAAAAATGGGTTGACCAAAAACTAGCATCAATAACTGTTGATTTTAATGGTAGTAAAAGTCTATATAGTGCTGAAACAATTTTTGATAAAAGTGATAATTATGGAAAAAGTAGCAGTATGGAAGTAAATTACACCGTAAAAATACCAAAAAACGGGAGCGTAAAATTAGATAATAAATATGGTAATATTGTGATGCACGACTTAAATGGAAGTTCAGACATTGTTTGCAAATACGGAAAAATCACCTTAGGGAAACTTAATAATTCATCTAATAACATAAAAATCGATTATTGCTCAAAATCCAGTATTGAATCAGTTAAAAACGCAACCATAAATGCCAAATATTCCGGATTAGTTCTATCTGATTTCAGCAATTTAGATTTAAATTCAAGTTACACTGATGTTTCTATTTTGAATGGGAACAATTTAACTTACCAGAGCAATTATGGTAAAATTTCGGTTGGAAAAGTTACAAATTTAGAAGGAAACGGAAATTATCTTACTATAAAAATAGCTGAAATTCAAAGTTATTTAAAATTGACTACCAATTATAGTAAAATAACTTTAAATGCTGTTTCAGAAAAAGCAAATAATATAGCTATAAATGCAGGTTATACAGATATTAAAATAAACCACAATCCTAATTATTATTTTGATTTTGATATTACTACAAAATATGCCAATTTTAAAAGTGATGCCGATTTAGAATATAATTCTAGAATTGAAACACAATCCAGCAAATCATACAAAGGCTTTTACAAAAAAAGTGGCGTAAATAAAATGAGTATTGTTTCAAATTACGGCAATATCAACTTAACTCAAAATTTATAATCAATCATAAAAAAATTATCATGAAAAAATTATTCTTATTTGCTTGTCTTTTCTGTTTATCAACATCTTTTGGACAATGGGATTCTAAATCTATAAAAGGTAAAGGGAAATTCTCTACAAAAGAAGTTATTACATCAGATTATGAAACAGTAAATGTTTCTGGGTCATTTTTTGTTACCTTAATAGAGGGAAATGAAGGAAAAATAAATATCAAAGCCGAAGAAAATTTACTAGAATACATAGTAGTTGAATCCAATGATGGTTCATTGAATATAAGACCTGAAAAAGGCTATAATATAATGGCTTCAAAAGGGAATAAAATAGAAATAACTGTACCCATAAAAGAAATTTCAAAAGTTAGTTTAGCCGGTTCAGGTGACATAATTTCAAATTTTATAATTAAAGCTTACATTTTTAAAGCAACTTTAGCCGGCTCAGGTGATGTGAAATTAGCAATTGAATGTGACTCTTTAGAAACTCAGGTTGCCGGTTCGGGAGACATTGAATTAAAAGGAAGAACAAAAAACCATGAAGCGAGTGTGGCCGGTTCAGGTGATATCAAAGCTTTTGAATTAGTTTCTGAAAATTCAAAAGTAAATGTATCCGGTTCCGGAGACATTAAAGTGAATTGCACAGAATTTATAGAAGCTCGTGTTGCGGGTTCCGGAGATATTGAATATAAAGGAAATCCTAAAAAAGTTGACACTAAAGTGGCTGGTTCTGGAACAATAAAATTGATATAAATTAATCTGCGTTTGAAAAATCATTTTCTTCAAACGCAGTATTTTTTGGTACTCTGAGCAATAAAATCAAACCTGCTACAAAGAAAGCGCCCAAAAATACTATTGCATTTCGCATACTTCCCGTTATTTGGTCAATCAAGCCATAAATTACCATTCCTATCACAATTCCTATTTTCTCGGCTACATCATAAAAACTGAAATAGGAAGCTGTATCATCTGTTTTGGGTAAAAACTTTGAATAAGTTGAACGGGACAAAGCTTGGATTCCTCCCATTACTAATCCTACAAAGCCGGCTGTTATATAAAAATGAATTGGTTCAGTTACAAAATATGCAAACACACAAATGATTGCCCAAATTGTATTGACAAAAATCAATGTTGGAATATTTCCAAATTTTTCTGATGCTTTGGATGTTAGCATTGCTCCCAAAACAGCAACCAGTTGAATAACTAAAATACTGATGATTAATCCGGTGGTTTTTTCGCTATCACTTGACCAGTTGATTTCCTGTTCTCCAAAATAGGTTGCTACCAACATTACTGTTTGAACGGCCATACTGTAAACAAAAAAAGCATTTAAATAACGGAAAAGTCGCAAGTTTTGTGATATTTGATTATATACCTTTCGCAATTCTCTAAATCCGTTTAAAATAACATTTTTGGAGAATTTGTCTGCATTTTTATTTCCTTTTGGAAGGTACCAAAACGTATATTGAGCAAAAACAATCCACCAAATTCCGGTTAAAACAAAAGCCATTCGCATTGCATGTAAAGCTTCCTCTCCTTCTTTTCCAATAATAATATATAAGTTTACCAAAAGTAAAATCACACTGCCTACATACCCCATTGAATACCCTTTGGCACTCAAACTGTCTTGTTGTTCTTTGAATGCGATGTCGGGCAAATACGAATTATAAAACACCCAACTTCCCCAAAAACCAATCAAACCAAAGAAGAAACAAATAATTCCAAAATAAATAGTATCTGCAGTAAACCAATACATTCCAATACAAGACAGTGCTCCTAAATAGCAAAAAAATTGCATAAACCGCTTTTTGTTTCCTGCAAAATCGGCAATACCTGATAAAATTGGAGAAAAAAATGCAACACATAAAAAAGCAAACGCAGTAACATAACTAATCAAAGCAGTGCTTTTAAACTCTATGCCTAAGAATAGAATATTTTGATTTTCTTTAGGAAATAAAAAACCGAAATACAGAGGAAAAATGGATGATGAAATTACTAATGAATAAACTGAATTTGCCCAATCATAAAACGCCCAGGCATTCAATAATTTTTTATTTCCTTTTGCAAGTGTGCTCATAGGTTACATTTTTGACATAAAAAAACTGTTCCTTTCAGAACAGCTTCGAATATAGTAATTATTTATTTGAAAACTACACCGTATTTGGCTGCTTCAGTTTTTGCTTCAGGTATCCATTTTGTTAAATTAAAAACACGAGTATTGTGTGAAGGATGCGTACTCATAAATTCAGCTGGTTCTTGGCCTCCTGAAGCTTCGCCCATTCTTTTCCAAAAAGGAACTGAGGCTTCAGGATTGTATCCTGCAAAGCCATTAAAATTAAGGCTATTTTATCTGCTTCACTTTCATGACTTCTACTAAAAGGCAACATTCCCCCTAATTGAGTTGTTGCTTCATAAGCGGTCATGGCCAGTTGTTGTGATTCTTGAGACTTATTTCCAGTCGTTACTCCTGCTTCAACAGCTCCAATTTCTTGTAGCATTCCGGCACTCATTCGTTGTTGGCCGTGATTCAAAAGTGCATGAGCAACCTCATGTCCCATTACTGTTGCTAATCCTGCCTCATCTTGTGTGATTGGTAAAATTCCGGTGTACACAACGATTTTTCCACCAGGCTTGCACCAAGCATTAATTGCTTTGTCATCAACCAACTTATATTCCCATTTAAAATCTTTTAAATATTCAGGTTTTCCAACAGCTTTTAACCATTTTTAAGCAGCTTGTTTAATTTTAATTCCAACAGTTTCTACTCGCTTAGCATCTGCTGTACCTAAAATTACTTTATTTTCTTTCAAAAAAGCATAATATTGTTGAAAGGCCGAGGGAAATATTGAACTATTATCTACTAAAGCTAGAGTACTTTTACCTGTTAATGGATTTGTAGCACAGCCCACAATAAGTACAAAAAAACCGAACAAACCAAACGCCATAATTCTTTTCATAATTGTATAAAATTTTGTTTTCTACATAATTACGACTATTAAACTACTTACCCACTATGTGTAGTTCTGTAAAGAATTTATCCACCAATAAAGTGTTTTTTCCATCAAAAGAAACAGTACTAAATGATACTTTTTCATTATCAATTTCGATAGATGAAACTTTAAAAGGTAGTCCAATCAAATTAATCCTAAACTTTGAATAATTTGTCATAAACTCTCCTTCTTTGTGTAATTGAATAATCAATTCTTTTTCTTTTCCTGTCAAATTGAATGTTCGCAAAGAAAATCTCCCTTTATTATAATCATAGCCATCATGAGCATCTTCATATAATACTGATTTCTCTTTACCAAATTTGTAATAAACATCCAAGGTGATTTCTTCAAACTCTTTTTCGCCAACAAATTGCTGAATAGGATATTTAGGAATGATTGCTCCTTCTTTTATAAAAATTGGAATTTGATCATAATTTGTAGCTACCCAAAGTTCTTTTTTTCCTTCTACCAATTCATTCGTCCAATAATTATACCAATTCCCTTTCGGTAAATACATTCTTCGTCCAATTGCATTTGGTTCTAAAATTGGGCAAACCAAAATTTGATTTCCAAAAATAAACTCATCTGTTCTGTAAAGCGTTTGAATATCTTCCTGGTCAAAATAAACTAATGGTTTCAGCATAGGTTCGCCTTCATTGACATATTTCCAGAACATGGTGTATAAATATGGAAGTAATTGGTAACGAAGATTTACGAATTTTCGAGCAATATCAATAACTTCCTCCCCAAAAGACCAAGGTTCCTGTTCACCGTGATCTCCGGATGAATGCGTTCTACAAAAAGGATGAAACACACCTAATTGTATCCATCGAGCATATAATTCACCGGAAGGTTGTTCTGCAAATCCTCCAATATCAGAACCGGTAAAACCGATTCCGCTTATTGACATGCGTTGCATTTGGATATTTGCTACCCATAAATGTTCCCATGAAGCGACATTATCTCCTGTCCATGAAGAGGTATATCGTTGTGCGCCTGAATAAGCAGAACGTGTGATAATAAAAGGTCTTTTCGGATAAGCAAATCGCTTTACGCCTTCATAGGTTGCACGTGCCATTTGTGTTCCATAAATATTATGCGCTTTTCGGTGACTACAAGGATTTCCATCATAATCATGTCGAACATCCATTGGGAAAGTTTTACCAGGAACATCCATTACAGCAGGTTCATTCATGTCATTCCAAACGCCTTTTACACCAATATCAGAAATCAATTCTTTATATAAACCTGCCCACCATTCTCGGACTTCAGGATTTGTAAAATCCGGAAAATTACATTCACCTGGCCAAACTTTTCCTTTCATATAAGGTCCGTCCGCACGTTTACAGAAATAATCTTTTTCTAAAGCTTCGTTGTAAACTGAATATTCTTTGTCAATTTTTATTCCGGGATCAATAATAACAACCGTTTTAAATCCATCTTTTGCTAATTCCGCTACCATTCTTTTCGGATCCGGGAAATATTCTTCACTCCAAGTAAAACATCGAAAGCCTTCCATGTAATCTATATCTAAATAAATGGCATCACATGGTATTTGTAATTTTCTAAAAGTTGACGTAATTTCTTTTACTTTACTTTCCGGATAATAACTCCACTTACATTGGTGGTAACCCAAGGCCCATAAAGGCGGAAGTTCAGGTTTTCCAGTTAAATGAGTGTATGCTATAACCACATCTTTCATTTTTGGACCATAGATAAAATAATAATTCATCTCCCCTCCTTCAGCCCAAAAACTGGTTACGTTTCTTCTCTCATGGCAAAAATCAAAAAATGTTCTGAATGTATTATCGAAAAATACGCCATAAGCTTTGTCATGATGCAATCCGATATAAAAAGGAACAACTTTATACAAAGGATCTTGTTCCTTTTGAAAAGCATATTGGTCAGTTGCCCAATTTTCTAACCGTTTTCCTTTTAAATTCAAATGAGTAGCTTTATCTCCCATGCCATAATAACATTCCCCGTCATTAGCTTTCTTACTCATTTTGACGATATTTCCGCCAAATTCATAACTTTCTTCCCAATGAAATCCAATTTCATCATCTAAAATAGAAGAACCTTCTAAATCAAAAAGGGAGACTTTTGCATTTTCTTTATTAATTCTACAAACAATTTTGCTTGTAGTAATGGTATAGAAAGTATTTTGCTCATCTACTTGAAGTTCATTATATCCATGTGATTGACCTTTGTCAATGGCATACGAAAAGTCTTTGTTAAAATATCCTTTTGTGGTGTAGCGAAAACGAATCATACTGTCACGAAGAATTGTAATTTTTAAAACTACATTGTTTTCAGTATAAAAATAAATGCTATCAACGTCTTGATTATATGCTATTATTTGAATTGGAAATTGATCTCCTTTATGTTCTAATTCTGTATTGGTAATCATAAGTTTAGGTTGTAGTGTTGCCAAATTTACAAAGATGAAAGTTTGAACAACTATTTTGATTTTAGGATTTATTAACTCAAACGTTTGCGTATATTAATAAAACAAAAACCCCTCTTAATTAGAGGGATTTTATTATTTATTTAAGAAATTTTAAAAACCGAAACACCCAACGGCGACAACGTCAATTCTGCCGAAAATTCTCTTCCGTTCCAAGGTTCATTTTCTATTTTGATGGCTTTGGGGTTTCCAATTCCACTTCCGCCATATTCTTTTTTGTCAGTATTAAAGAGTTCCGTCAATTTTCCTTTTGTTGGAACTCCTATTCGATAATTTTCTCTAACAACGGGAGTAAAATTACAAACGACAACCAAGTTTTCTTTTTCAATATTTCCTTTACGAATATAACTCAAAACTGCATTTTGTGCATCAGAATAATTAATCCATTCAAATCCATCAGCTGTAAATTGCTTTTCAAATAATGCCGGGTTATTTTTATACAGTCCGTTTAAATCTGTAATACACTTTTTAATACCATCGTGGAAAGCAAATTGTAACAAATTCCAATCTAAACTTCCATCAAATTTCCATTCAGCACTTTGTCCGAATTCTGATCCCATGAACAATAATTTCCCGCCGGGATGAGTAAACATATAACCATAAAGCAATCTTAAATTTGCAAAACGTTGCCATTCGTCACCAGTCATCCTACCTAAAATTGATTTCTTCCCATAAACAACTTCATCATGCGAAAGAGGCAACATGAAATTCTCAGTAAAGGCATACGTCATTGAAAAAGTTAAATCATTTTGATGGTATTTTCGATAAACAGATTCTTTTTGAAAGTATTGAAGCGTATCATGCATCCAACCCATCATCCACTTCATTCCAAAACCTAATCCTCCCAAAAATGTAGGACGGGAAACCATAGGAAAAGATGTACTTTCTTCTGCAATTGTTTGAACTCCTTCAAAATTAGCATAAACAGCTTCATTAAAATCTTTTAAAAAGCTGATTGTATCTAAATTTTCTCTTCCTCCATAAATATTTGGTTCCCATTCACCATCTTTTCTGGAATAATCTAAATATAACATCGAAGCAACGGCATCTACACGAAGTCCATCTACATGATAATGCTGTAACCAGAAGATGGCATTACTAATCAAAAAGGAACGCACTTCATTGCGACCATAATTAAAAACTAAACTCTTCCAATCGGGGTGATAACCTTTACGTCTGTCCGGATGTTCATAGAGGTTTGAACCATCAAAAAAACCAAGCCCGTGAGAATCATCAGGAAAATGGGAAGGTACCCAATCTAAAATAACGCCAATTCCGGCTTGGTGTAATTTATCGACTAAAAGCATAAAATCCTGTGGCTTTCCAAAGCGGGAAGTTGGTGCAAAATAACCTACTAATTGATAACCCCATGAAGGATCGTATGGATATTCCATAATTGGCATAAACTCCACGTGCGTAAAACCGGTTTCTTTGACATAATTCACCAAATCATCTGCTAATTCGATATAGGTTAAAAAACGGTTTTCTTCGACATTGCGTTTCCAGGAACCCAAATGAACTTCGTAAACAGAATATGGTTTATCTAAACCGTTTTTGTCTTTTCTGGAATCCATCCATTTTTTATCTTTCCACTTATAGTCTAAATCCCAAATAACAGAAGCGGTATGAGGCGGTTTTTCACAATATAAAGCAAATGGATCTGCCTTTTCAGTAACTATTCCGTTGTTGTTAGATTGAATTTTATATTTATAAATAGTTCCTTTATCGATTCCAGGTATAAACCCTTCCCAAATACCGGAAGCATCCCAACGAACTTGCAATTGATGTTCGCCTTGAATCCAATAGTTAAAATCCCCAACTACTGAAACTGATCTTGCGGACGGTGCCCAAACGGCAAAATAAACACCTTTAACACCATTGACTTTCGTTAGATGAGCTCCTAATTTTTCATATAATCTAAAATGTTTTCCGGCCTTAAATAAATCAATATCGAAATCGGTAAAAAGAGAATGCGGTTGTACTAAGTTCATGTTTTTTTTATTAACCCAATTAGGTACTATATTATTAATTGATTCTAATTCATTTTTTAATAATTCATAATACTCTGAATTCCTCTTAAGGGAATAACTGCCCAACGTGGTCTGGAATTGAGTTCATACCCTAGTTCATAAACCGCTTTTTCAAGCAAGCAATATTTTAAAAGAAAATCAATTTCATGATTATAACCAATGTTCAAATTACCGGATTGAGCTTTTTCAATGTAAGTTTCTAAAAAGACTCCAACAAAATATTTATATAAAATTTCTCCAGCTTTAAATAATTCTTCTTGTTCAAAAGGATATTTTTCTTTATTGTTAAAAATTGTTGCATAAATAGCATAATGAAATGAACGGAACATACCGGCAACATCTTTCAACGGCGGTTGTTTTACTTTTCGGTCACGAATGGTACTTTCCGGTTCGCCTTCAAAATCAAGAATATAAAAATCGTCTCCGTTAACTAAAACTTGTCCTAAATGATAATCACCGTGAATTCGAATTCGTTCTGATTTCATCTTTGTCCAATCAAAATCTACAAAATGTTTTCGGACTATTTTTTTGTTTTCCATAAATTGATGAGCCAACTCTAAAGCTAATCCGTCTAATTTATGCAAACTATTTTCAATAATATTTAATCTATTTTGAAACTGATATAACATTCTGTTTTTTAACCAAACGGTATAATCGCCATTATAAGTAGTTGGAGTAAAGGCGGTTTCATGAATATCACTACCCAAAGCAATATGCATTTCTGCCGTTCGAAGAGCCAATGTTTGAATGCGTAAAAACAAACCCAACCCAACCCAATCAATTATTTCCGGCGGAATTTCATTTATCTTTAATCTTTTAAACATTACTATGTCCGGTAATTTATCGATTTTTATTTTTTTACGTTTCAAATTATCAAAAACACCATCGGTTTGCTCCAACATAAATTTCCAAGCATCTCCTTGATTGGGAACCAATTCCTGCATTAAACCGAGCGTAATATTTCCTTCAGACAAAGCTAAATTGATACTTCCGGTATAAGCAGGAGAATTTGGAAAATGCATCCGCTCAGTTAAAAAACGACTGATTTCATAATCTGGATTAGTACTAACATAAATCCTTCTGAAAATCTTTAAAACATAGGTATCATTATAAATAATTGATGTATTACTTTGTTCCAATCCCATAAATCGTGATGATTCATATTCTTGGTTTTCAATAGTAGATCCTTTATGAAAAATAAGTTTATTTCCTTTAGTTTCTTTTGACTTTATAATATTATCAAACAGCATTTTACGAAAGTCTTCCTGATGTAAAGCATCAACCAAAAAACCCTCCTGATTTCCCATTTTAACAGGAGCAATTATAGTACTGGTATCTAATTCTTCCTTAGACATAAATGCTAAAGGCATAAAATAGTGTTGATAAAAAGCCTCTTTAAAATTGACTTCTAATAATACACCATAATAGGTATTTTTCTTTGAGGTCATTTTAAAATAATCAACTACATCAATATATTTTAGAGTACTCGCTTTTCCACCATACCACCGTTTGTTAATGATATAATTTTCTAAAATATCAGATGAAAAAACTTTAATAAAATCCTCTTCTTCAAAACAAGTTTTCCATTCTGTTTTAAATTCAAAAGTACTGGCGAAAGTGTCTTGGTTTGTTGAATCCATAATTATCGCTCGATTTTAAATAAATGAAAAGGTAAAGCAGGATATAATTCTACAAAATTCCATTCTTTATCCCATAAATAACTGTTGCCGGTAATTAAATCAGTCACTCGAACGGGTTGATTACCTATTTCTTCCAAAGGTAAGCGAACCATTGTTTGTTTTGGATAATATGGATCTAAATTACATATCATTAACGTATGATCTGTTTTAGAATCATTGAATTTATAATATGCCATTATTTGATCATTTTCAACCTTACAAAAAACAATATTATTGGTTTGTTGTAATGATTCATGCTGTTTACGAATATGATTTATTCTTGTTATAATTGTGGTAAGTTTATTTTTGGCTTCCCAATACCAATGATAAATTTCATATTTTTCAGAATTTAAATATTCTTCCTTTCCCGGTATCGCTTGATGAACCATAAATTCGTATGCTGGTCCATAAATCCCTATACTTGAACTTAATGTAGCTGCTAAAAAATACTTTTGAAGATATACCGATTCATTACCATTTTGCAATGCATAGGGCAAGATATCAGGTGTGTTAGGCCAAAAATTTGGTCGGAAAAATTCTCTTTGTTCCGTTTGAGTTAATTCCGTTATATAATCAATTAATTCTGCTTTAGAATTTCGCCAAGTGAAATAAGTATACGATTGCGTAAAACCTTGTTTTGCCAATTCATGCATAATTTTAGGTCTAGTAAAGGCTTCGGCTAAAAACAAAACATCAGGATGCTTCTTTTTTATTTCACTGATCAACCAACCCCAAAAATAAAAAGGTTTTGTGTGTGGATTATCAACTCTGTAAATTTTAATACCGCATTGTTCAATCCAATATAAAGCTACATCCAATAGTTCTTTCCAAAGATTTTTCCAATCGCCACTTTCAAAATAAATGGGTTGAATATCTTGGTATTTTTTGGGTGGATTTTCAGCATATTGAACGGTTCCATCCGGACGCCATTTAAACCATTGTGGAAAATCCTTTACATAAGGATGATCGGGTGCAGCTTGCAAAGCATAATCCATTGCAATTTCAATTCCCATTGATTGAGCTTTATTAACCAATGATTTAAAATCATCAATTGAACCCAACTCAGGATGTGTTGACGTATGCCCACCATATTTCGAACCAATTCCCCAGGGTGAACCTACATCTCCATTTTCGGCATTAGTTGCATTATTTTTACCTTTACGATTTACTTCTCCAATTGGATGAATAGGTGGGAAATACAATGTATCAAACCCCATTTCTAGTACTCTGGGCAACAATCGTTCACAATCGTTAAATGTTCCATGCTTACCAGGGTTTTCAGAAGCCGAACGAGGAAAAAACTCATACCAAGTGCTGAACAGTGCTTTTTTTCGGTCTACATAAACTTTTAATTCAGCTGAAGTATTGGCCAGTGTTCGGGTTGGGTATTTTAGAAAAATTTGATGTAATTCATTACTCAAAGCAAATTCAACAGCTTTGATATATAATTTTTCATCCTGAAATGATTTTATAACTTCATTTAAATATACTTTTTCTTCTTTGGAAACTTCCTTCAAAATAGCTAAACAATATTCAGCCCCTTCTAATAATTCTGATTTAACGTGTTGATTATCTTTAATTTTTCGTTCGGTACCATGCTGCCAATTCAAGGCATAATCAACCCACCCTTCAATAAAATAAGAATAAACCCCTTGTTTAATAACTTTAAAATCAACGCTCCATTCATCATTTTCAGTAGGAGACATTCTTACTTCAGACCACTTTTTTTCTAATTCATGTTTAAATTTTACACAACAAGCAATCACGTCGTGACCGTCTGAAAAAACATTTGCTGAAACTGAAACATTTTGATTAACTATTCTTTTTATATAAAAGACCCCACCGTCTAATTGCGGTTTTACATTTTCAATAATAATTCGGGTTTGGTTTTGCATTTTAAGTAATATTTATGAACTATAAATTTATAAAAAATAATTTTAAATTCTACCTTGCAATAAAATTTATTGAAATGTCAAAAAAAATCAAATCTGACAATCAATCCTTGCAGATTCCTAAGCTAATTCTACTTACAGCTAAATTATTACAATCAATTTCTTTAAATTTAGTGACACGATTTGCGGCAAAATTGTTTACAACTCCTATTAAACATAAAATTCCAAAAAGAGAATTGCCTATGGATAATAATAGTATTCAACAATTGGTAAAAATTCCGGCAATTAATAAAGAAATTATGATGTATCATTATGGTAAGAGTGAAAATAAAATTCTATTGGTTCATGGTTGGTCAGGTCGCGGAACACAACTTATAAAAATAGCAGATAATTTACTTGAATTAGGTTATTCTACAATAAGTTTTGATGCTCCAGCCCATGGAAAAAGTAAAGGTCAGTTTACGATTATGACCGAATTTATCGCTTCAATTTTGGAATTAGAAAAACAATATGGTCCTTTTGACTATGCTATTGGGCATTCTTTAGGAGGCATGTCGATTTTAAATGCCCTCAAACAAAACCTAAAAGTAAAAAAAGCAGTGATTATAGGCAGTGGAGATATTATTCAGGATATTGTTATTGATTTTGTAAAAAAATTACAATTAAAACCAATTATTGCTGATAAATTACAAAAGCATTTTGAAACCAAATTTGGGGAACCAATGAATAACTATTCAGCTTTTGTAGCTGCTAAAAATATTGAAATTCCAATACTAATTATTCATGATGCTAATGATGTTGAAGTTTCTGTTAAAGCAGCACATCACATCCACGAGCATCTAAAAAACAGTAAAATCATAATAACAAAAGAGTTAGGTCATCGTAAAATACTTGGAAATCAAAAAGTTATTGATGAAATAAATGAATTTATTAAGTGTTAAACAATTAAAAATCTGCTATGAAAAAATTAATCTTACTGCTGTCAATATTCACTTTAACAGCTTGTCAAGGACAAAAAAAGGAGCAAAAAAATCCAAAACCGAAAGTTGTTAAAACGGAGTCTGAATGGAAAGCAGAATTATCTTCCGAACAATTTGAAGTCCTACGCAAAAAAGGAACCGAAAGAGCTTTCACGGGTAAATACTGGGATCATTTTGAAAAAGGTACATATGTCTGCGGTGCCTGTGAAAATCCGCTTTTTGTTTCCGAAACCAAATTCGAATCTGATTGCGGTTGGCCATCATTTGATCAGGCAATTAAAGGTTCTGTAATCTATGAAAATGATTATAGTTTTGGTATGTCAAGAGTAGAAGTCATGTGTGCAAAATGTGGCGGACATCTCGGACATGTTTTCGACGACGGTCCAAAAGAAACCACCGGGAAACGATTTTGTACCAATTCTATTTCAATCAAATTTAAACCTGCAAACTGATGCCTTATAAAATTCAAAAGTCCGAAGAAGAATGGAAAGCTGAATTAGGCTTAGAAAAATATAAAATTCTTCGTCAAAAAGGAACGGAATTCCCACATACTGGGGCATACAATCTTCATTTTGAAAATGGAAATTATTGTTGTGCAGGTTGTGGGGAAGTTTTGTTTGAAAGTATTTCCAAATTCAATGCACATTGCGGTTGGCCTTCTTTTGATAAATCTATTCCGGGAAAAGTAGAATATAGTAAAGATTCCTCGCACGGAATGATACGCACAGAAATTCTTTGTGCCACTTGTGGAAGTCATTTAGGCCATGTTTTTGACGATGGACCGACCGAAACCGGTATACGTTATTGTGTGAACTCACTTTCTATAGATTTTAAAAAATAAAAAATCTAACTGACATAAAAGACACTTTCCGTAATGAAGTGAAAGAATTTTTCTATTTACCTTTTACTACCTAATTTGACAACCAAGACTTAAATTCACCTACTTTTTCCACTGCAACAAAAATATTTTCATTACCAAAGTTGGGTTTTAGAATTAATTTTACTTTTAACTTTGAAACATAATACATTTCATGAATAGAATTAATAGATATTAAAAACTTTTTATTTACTCTAAAAAATTCTTTCGGATCAATCTCTTCCTCAATCTTTTTTAAACTAAAATCTAATGGTAATTTTTTACCATCAACCAGACAGGCAAAGGTCAATTTATCCTCTGAAAAAAAATAGGCAATATTATCAATAGATATTGACTTTAATTGATTATTCAACTTAACTAAAAAACGATTTCGATATCTGGATTCCATATCAATCATCATTTTAGTATAATTAGGAAATGTTGTAAGACTTTTATATTTATCTATACTCTTTTTTAAACTTGATATTGAAATTGGCTTTAAAAGATAGTCAATACTATTTACTTCAAATGCCTTAATTGCATATTCTGAATAAGCAGTAACAAAAATAACAGGACAAGTAACATTTACTTCCTCAAAAATTTTAAAACAATAATCATCAGAAAGATTAATGTCCAAAAAAATTAGATCCGGTATACTATCGCTTAAATAAGAAATAGCCTCTTTAACTGAGTCAATCACTTCAATGACCTTCATTTCAAGTTCAATCGATTCGATCATTTTCTTTAATCTCTCTGCTATCAATACTTCATCTTCAATAATAATTACTTTAATCATAGCTCGACTTAATTAAAGGAATTTCAACTTTAAAAACATTATTTTCAATTTTAAAGGAAGGTGCTCCACAATTTAGCAAAACATATTGCTTCTTAATACTTTTCATTCCAATTCCAAAAGATTCAGTTTTTACAGAATTTATCTTGGGATTAAAATTATTCTCAACTATCAATAGCTCTCCTCTTGTATAGATGCTAATCTTCAAAGGATTGTGTTTATCAAACACTGTATGTTTTATTGCATTTTCTATTAATATCTCAAGCGTTAGAGGAGGTATTAAAAAATCCAATTTAGAAACGTCTACAGAACTCTCGAGTTCTATTAATCCCTGATGGCGAATCAATTGAAGTTCAAAATAAGAATTCAGTAGTTTAAGTTCTTCAGATAAGGAAACTAAAATTTCATCTGAATTTGTGAGACTGTATCGAAAAACATTGGATAATTCCTCAACAAATTTTATCGCTTTTTCAGGTTCACTATCAATTAAACTAGTAATGTTATTAAAACAATTAAAAAGGAAATGAGGGTTAAGTTGATTCTTAAGTGACATATATTTATCATTAAGATTTTCAATCTCATTTTCTTTTAACCTTATTTTTAATTCCTTTTTTTCAAATTCATTTTCCAAATAAATCTCAAATAAATAGATAAATAAAACAACACTACTTACAATAATTAGAATGGCAAAAAAAAGCGTGTCAAAAAATATCAAATCTTCATCATCATTAAATAAGATCAAGGAAATTAGTCTTAAAAGAAAACTAAAAAATATAATTGTAGCAATACTGACAAAAAAAAGGAATGTTCTTTTGTTGAATAATTCAACTCTTTTGTAATAATGACTTTCAATTGTTCTCTTTCTGATCAAATAAATTATTAAGATAAAAATAAAACTTAGCGGAAATAAATAAATCTGATCTTGTATAGCTTCAAAAAAAGAACTTTCATTATAGTCTTCTAAAAAATTCAAAAAACTAAATATAAAGCAAATTATACTATACAAGATCAATCTATACTTCATCCTTATATTAAAATTATTCAATCACTATACTATCCTCTACAATATCTACGGCATAAAAATAACCTAAAATTCTATTAGTAGGATTTGATGTGTTTATAATATTACTTCTTATAGAAGCAGGTGGTGGATTTCCAACAAAAGAAATACCCTGATTGCCCGTTTGTGTAAATAACTCAAATAGAAATTGATAGTATTTTTTTGATATTCCTAATTGTTGTGCTTTTGCCACATCACCAATTTCAAAAGAAACTTCTTCATTTGGATTAATTCCAATTCTTTGCTGACCATCAAAAAACCGATCGGTTACAATTAATGTTTCTGAATTACCGGGATCTGGAACGATAGTAAAAATATCGTTTTTGAAAACCCTGTAATAATAATAATTTTCAATCCCTACCGGATCAGTGGTATCAAATTTAAGAAAATATCCCGCATCTGTAATAAAGGTTTCTTCTTCAAATTCAAAATAAAAATTGTCAAATTGAGGTACCTCGTTTAAAGTATCTGAACCCACATAGGTCTCATTATTCCAAACAATTGTAATGGTATACGTTTTACCGATTTCTGGTAATAAGTTGTTGTTTTTATAATTGCCGTTTTGTGTATAACCAAAATTCCAAGTTGTATTTCCATCCGATACAGTTACAATTGCGTCTGAAACAAAAGGATTGTCTGAATTATCTAAAAAAGGTATCGATTTAGTTAATTTAATTACTTGAGTTGTATTGTTTGCTTTGCGTTCAATTCCACCCTCTATAACAAGACGTTCAATGGAGTTCAAAGAAATATCATTGGTAACATCTTCTTCACAAGAAAGGAAAACAAGAGAAAAAATTACAATCTGTAATATGTTTTTTATTTTATTTATTTTGCTCATATTTTTATTTTTTTAAGTTATATAATGTTGAAGTCATTTTAAAATTTAAATTCATATGTTACACTTGGAACGATACCAAAAAAGGATAATTTGGTTGCTTCTGTATTTCCGGTTGCAATTTCTACATCATTTACTTCACTAATCTCTCTAAAAAATATAGAGGCAGCATTTTGTCTGTTATATAGATTAGCTATACTAAAAATCCATTTACCGGTTTTATTACTGTCTTTTTTTGGATTTAAAGTTGCAGAAATATCTAATCGGTGATATACAGGAAGTCTATTCCCGTTTCTTTCACTATAGTCAGCCACAATTAAACCATTTTGTTCATATCGACCTGTTGGATATGTAACTGGTCTTCCGGTACTAAAAGTAAATACCCCTCCAAATTCCCATCTTGAATTCGTTTTATAAAGTCCTACTAGATTTAATCGGTGTAATTGATCTACGTTGTTAGCGTAGTATTCATTATTATTAATTCCATTTATTTTATTTTCACTTCTGGAAAGTGTATAACTTAACCATCCGGTCAACTTGCCAGTATTTTTATTAAGCAAAAACTCTAAACCATAAGCTCTACCAACTCCTTGAACAACTTGAGTCTCGACATCTTCTCTAAAAAGTAAATCAGCACCATCTTTGAAATCAGTAACATTAGTTAATTTTTTATAATAAGCTTCTACCGAAAAATCATAGCTACTTTCTTTTACATTCGAAAAATAACCTAAAGCGATTTGATCTGCAAATTGTGGCTTGATATATGGCCCACTTGGTGTCCAAACATCTAATGGCGTAGGTGATGTTGTATTAGTTACTAGATGTATATACTGATACATTCTATTATAACTCGTTTTAATAGAATTTCTATCATTAAATAAATATCGCATTGAAAAACGCGGTTCCAAATTATTAAATTGTTTTATAACCTCTCCAGAACCATATTTTTTTTCACTTACAACTTCATTCTCTTCATAAACTCCATAAACAGGATCAAAGCTTAGAGGTTTTCCCGTTTCATAAATCCTTATACTTTCATTACCCAATCTCATAAAATTTGAAAATCTTAAACCTGCTTGAATGTTTAGTTTTTCAGACAAATCAAACTCCGTATCAATATACATTCCGTTTTCTAAAGCAAAATTATTTTGAAATTTCTCTGCACTAATACTTGATCCGTTGATTGCAGAAATTTTTCCTGGATTAAATTTATAATGTGTAATGTCAACACCGGTTCTAACAGTGGCATTTGAACTTGCATACCAAGTTAATTTTGGTTTAAAATTAAAGTTTGTAATATTTGATTTCCACCTAAACTCAGAACCCGATCTTAAATTATCTAACTCATAATCATAATTAGAAAAAATAGCTGAAGTTTGAAAAAATAATTTTTCACTTATTGCATTTGTCCACCTAATTGTACCGATTGCGTTACCCCAAGATGTTCCAATAAATTTAGGAAGTTCAAACCTGTCTCGACCAAAGTATCCAGAAATAAAAATTTTATTCTTTTCATTTATATCATAATTGGCTTTTAAATTCAAATCATAAAAGAAGAGAACATTATCTTTAAACTCATCATCTAAAAATGTAAATGCGTCAACATAAGACCTTCTTCCTGCAAACATATAAGAACCTTTTCCTTGACCAAGTGAGTCTTTTTTTATGGGACCTTCAACTAATACTCTGCTTAAAATAAGACCAATTCCAGCTTCACCATTAAACTCTTTTTTATTTCCCTCTTTTTGACGAACATCTAACACAGATGATAATCTACCTCCATAAGTAGATGGAATTCCTCCTTTATATAACTTTACATCTTTAATGGCATCTGAATTAAAAACTGAAAAAAATCCAAACAAGTGTGATGCATTATAGATTGTTGCATCATCTAATAAAATTAGATTTTGATCTGCATTTCCTCCCCTAACATTAAAACCTGATGAAGCCTCGTTTACGCTTGAAACTCCGGGAAGCAATTGAATTGACTTTAATACATCAGGTTCTCCTAATATGGCTGGCAATTTTTTTATTGTTGATGCTTTTAGTGTATTGACACTCATTTCTACACTTTTTACACGATTATCAATCTTTGTAGCCACCACAATTACTTCGTCCAGAATAGAAGAGTCCTCTTCTAATTTAAAATCTACTTTTGAATTAGAGCTTACATTTATTTCTTTTTCAATAGTTTTAAAACCTATATAGCTTACATAAATAGTATGTTTTCCTTCCTCCAATGAAAACGAATAAAATCCATATTCATTAGTGATATTGCCTGATTTCGAATTTGTGTATACATTTACACCATATAATTTTTCTCCTGTTTTACTATCTTCAACATATCCTGAAATGCTAAATTTATTTTGTCCAAATGAAATACTTGTGAATAATAATAGAATTAATAAATTAAATTTTTTCATAATTATATTTTTTTAAACTTTTGTCCAAAATTAAATTTCACAAGTATTTTTAAATCTTATTTTCCGACGAACCTTAATTTAATTTGATAAACCTTTATTTTTTATGATTTAGAAATAATCAGTTTTGTAATTATTCTTTCAATCATTTATATCAACAATAAATACTAAAACAAAAAAACTATCCATATCGACAGGTTTTAAAAATTCAAAATCAAGTTCAATTATTTGAATGATAATTTCGGAGAATATAATTATAAAAAAATATGTAATTTAGAATATCTAAATCAATAGCTTATTCTTTTACTCCGACATATAGTTGCTATTTTTTTTAATTTAGTTTTACTTACTATTTACCAATAAGTAACTCTTTTTAGTTAAATTCTCATTTTTATCGCTCCAACAAAAAAACCTCATGTTTCCACGAAGGGTTTTTAAAGAGTCTGAATTGGGTTCAGATTAAATATGGTGGCGACAAGAGCCTTGCCACTAGGATACTGCTATAATAAAATGTAGGGTTGTCCAAATAGACAACCCTACTTAAAAGAAGGCGGCGACATACTCTCCCACAAACTGCAGTACCATCTGCAAAGGCGTCCCGAAGTATAGGGATAACTTCTCTGTTCGACTATCTTTAATTAATTTTTTCTAAAAATTGCTTTACAAAAAA
>Ga0164293_10000706_pt1 | contig 27285 bp, 20 predicted proteins | sample GEODES118metaG_FD_111487 | JGI IMG/M metagenome (GOLD analysis project Ga0164293, IMG submission 111487) | Eutrophic lake water microbial communities from Lake Mendota, Wisconsin, USA - GEODES118 metaG | ecosystem: Environmental > Aquatic > Freshwater > Lake | place: USA: Lake Mendota...
CTCCCCGGACTGACCCTGATAAGGAACCTTCTCTGAGAAGTCGAGTTTGCAATTCCCACGTAAACATGCTCTTTAAGAGTTCGAGACCGCATCGATCGGTCGTTCGGAGAGTGCCGCGTTACGGAAAGTCTGCTTAACAGTCGGGACTTTCGCTGCGCTGATTTTTAGTAGTTTCAACTTTCCGCGACTTGCACCTAAGTGCTTACAAAAACTGCCGTTAACGGCTTTTGGGTTGCAACGGTGCCCCTCATCGGTCGCGAATCTGGGCGACACGCTACTTACTCCCGCAAAGCGGCGTAGCGGCCGAACCATCTGACGACTTCTCATTTCGGTCCCGCTGAAGATCGTTACCGCGGTCGGTCCGCGCTAATCCCTCAATTTCCACTCTGCTGTTCTTCCAGCCAATCCTTCACAGCGAACTTTTGCCTCTTTCGATTACACGATTTGAGTGATTTGATGATAAGGTCAACGTGAGAAATCGTTGGAGTGAGGCTTTTGCACAGGGCGGTCCCCCTACGGATTGGCATGATCCCGTAGCCACCGCAGATAGGTCAGGTATCTCCTGATCGCTACCGTCGCATGATCGAGTTCCGGCGGCACTGAAATCGCGGCAACTCTTTAGTCAAACCCTTGACCATAGGACCAAAAGTGAAAAGTAACTGAAAACATGCTATGATTGAGACGTCTAACCCGCCGAACACCCTCCCGATGCAAACGACATGAGTCCGCAGCGCTACCAATCCATTCTCGCAGCCATGGTTTGCTTGACAACGCATATAACCTTCGCTTGTGATGAGGATCAAACGAAGAAATTTACGGCGGAACAGATCGAGTACTTTGAATCGCATGTTCGCCCCGTGCTCGTCGAGCACTGTTATGACTGCCACAGTACTGATGCCAAGGATCTAGAAGCGGGACTGTATGTCGATAGCCGCGAGGCGTTGATTCAAGGTGGCGAATCCGGTCCGGCAATAGTCGTTGGAGATCCCAATAACAGCCTCCTCATCTCGGCGGTGAAATACGAATCAAGTGAAATGCCCCCGGACGGGAAGTTGAAACCTTCCCAGATACAAGCACTGACGAAGTGGGTTGAGATGGGAGCACCTTGGCCGAAAGCGATCGCCTCGCCAGGCGTGTCAGAAGTTGCCCATCAAATAGACTGGCAGGTCGCTCGCAAGAGTCATTGGGCTTGGCAGTCGGTTTCCAAGCCAGAGATCCCGTTAGCAGGCGAGCAAGCCATCGATTGGTTTGTCAGTATGCAATACAAGATGCAAACGGATGTTCAAGTGACTGCTCCGGCTCAGTCGCATGTGCTGGCGCGACGCATCTACGTCGACCTAATTGGTATACCACCAACTATTGAGCAGTTGCAAGAATTTGTTGCGGCCGATGAAATAGATCGACCAGCAGCAGTCGGCGCGTTGGTCGACGAACTTCTAATGTCCCCCATGTATGGACAGCGATGGGCGAGACATTGGTTGGATGTGGCTAGGTACAGCGAAGGTCAGGGTGGCTTTCTCGACAACAAGAAACTCGAAGAAGCTTGGCGATATCGCGATTGGGTGGTCGAGCAACTTAACAACGATTTGCCAATCAACGAATTCATTCGCTTGCAAATCGCAGGCGACTTGACGGGAAAAGTTGCTGATGGGGTTGCCACCGGTTTCTTCGCGCTGGGGCCAACCTACCAATCCGATGGCGGCGATCCGGAAAGCAAGGCTCAAGCTGCAAGTGAAACCTTAGACGATCGTATCGACACGTTAACTCGGGGCTTGCTCGGAATTACAGGTTCGTGTGCGCGCTGTCACGATCATAAATTCGATCCGATTCCACAGCTGGATTATTACTCTTTGGCGGGCGTTTTCAATAACACTACCGTGCAGGATCAACCTTTGGAGCCAGCGGAGATTGTTCAGCGATTTAACGATTATCAGCAACAAGTCAAAGAGCTCAACAAGCAATTGGGACAAATCCGGAAGACTCTCAAAAAGGAATCGCGGGAGGCTTCCCCCAACGAACAGAAGCAGCTCGACGAGTTTAACAATCAACTGGCTGTACTCAAAGCAAATCCGCCAGCGGCTCCTACGTTGTCTCATCAGCTGAGAGAATCAAGCGATGGAGATATGCATGTTGCCTTGCGTGGCAATCCGCTCAAGACCGGCCCGTTGGCACCGCGTCGCTTCTTGCGAATTTTGGCAGGTCCAGCCCCAGAGCTATTCCGTCATGGCAGTGGTCGAGCGGAATTGGCGGATGCGATCGTCGATCCCGTCAATCCGCTGACTGCGCGAGTATTCGTAAACAGGATATGGATGCATCATTTCGGGGCGGGACTGGTCCGTACGCCAAACAATTTCGGAAGACTGGGAGAACCGCCTACACATCCCGAACTGCTGGATTGGTTGGCTTCCGATTTTGTAGCAGGGGGCTGGTCACTCAAGAATCTGCATCGCAGAATTCTGAAATCCGAGACTTATCAGCTTTCAAGTGCCTTGCTGGGGACTTCTTTCGAGGCAGATGGTGACAATCGATTGCTGTGGCGAATGAACGCTCGTCGGATGGATATCGAGGCTTGGCGCGACTCGCTGCTAGCTGTCACAGGGGAACTCGAAGCAACGCTTGGTGGCCCGTCCGTAGAAGATATTTCAGCGAGTAAGCGGCGAACACTGTATGGTAAAGTCAGCCGAAATGGCGATGTGTTTCCAACCGATAGTTTTTTGCGCCGCTTTGATTTTCCCCTAATGCGTGCGACCGTGGCGCAGCGACCGACAAGCATCGTTCCCCAACAATTCTTGTTCCTAATGAATAGCGATTTTATGGTGCAACGAGCAAAGGCTTTTAATGCAAGACTACACCGTCTCTCCGCTGACGATCAAGCTAGGATTCGCCTGGCATATCAGATACTCTATGCTCGACTTCCCGAAGAGACTGAAATGCAGATTGGCCTGGATTTTGTCAACGCCGAGAATGAGACTCGTGCCAGCCACAGTCAAGCGGTCCTTTCGCCCTGGGAGCAATATGCCCAGGTGCTGCTCAGTTCCAACGAATTTATGTATGTGAGGTAACCATGTTTCATCGCCATCCGTTGCCGCCGCCCACTCGCCGTGATGCACTCCGTCGACTCGGCTCAGGATTCGGCACGCTCGGTCTCGCTGGATTGATTGCGCAAACAGGTCGTACGGCTGAGTCGCTAGAGTCGCCACTTGCGCCCAAGCCACCCCATTTTGCGCCGCAGGCCAAACATGTGATTCAACTCTTTATGCCTGGCGGACCTTCGCAAGTCGATACGTTTGACTACAAGCCGGAGATCGCTAGGAACGCAGGCCAGCGTCCCGATGTTGTCGACCGCAAGTCGCTGCGAAACACGAAGAACGGTTTGATGCCGTCACCGTACACGTTTCGGCAGTACGGACAATGCGGCAAGCACGTTAGTGAGATTTTTCCACACGTAGCCGAGTTGGTCGACGACATCTGCTTTATCCATTCCATGCACACCGACCTGCCTGAACACGCTGGGGCGATGATGATGTTCAATGCGGGACATCTACAGCCCAGTCGCCCTAGTATGGGATCTTGGCTCGTTTACGGTTTAGGAACCGAGAACGAAAATCTGCCGGGATTCATCGCCATGAGTCCGAGAGCTCAGCCGCGGAATAAACTAGCCAATTGGGGCAATGCATTCCTACCTGGAGCTTATACGGGAACCTACGTAAATATTCACGAGATGAGTCCCGAGCGAATTGTTGACGACCTAAAAAACACTTGGGTGACAAGGCCACAACAGCGGCAACAGCTCGATCTGTTGGCAAGCCTCAATCAAATCGATTTGCATCGCCAACAAGAGGACCAGCAATTGGAAGCGAGCATTCAGGCGATGGAGATGGCATTTCGCATGCAATTCGCCGTACCCGACGCCTTTGATACAAGCAGCGAAACGCAAGCCACGTTGAATATGTATGGCGACACTGAGTATGCAAAGGGCTGCCTATTAGCGCGAAGGCTAGTCGAGCGCGGCGTGCGCATGGTTCAGCTTTCGCATTCAATTGATGGCTACGATATAGCCTGGGACACCGGACACAACAACATTGTCGACGGCCATCGCCGGCTGGCTGAGGCCTGCGATCAAGGTATAGCCGCTCTAATCAAGGATCTCAAACAACGCGGTCTGTTGGAAGAAACGCTGGTGATGTGGGGCGGGGAATTTGGTAGGGCCCCAACCTCGGAAGGTCAGCTCGGCCGTGATCACGACCACTACGGCTTCACCGTCTGGATGGCCGGTGGCGGCATAAAAGGCGGCCATAGTTACGGATCGACAGACGAGTTCGGGTTGACTGCAGTAGAGAATCGTGTGCATGTGCATGACCTTCATGCAACGATTCTCCACTTAATGGGGCTTGACCACGAGAAATTGACCTATCGATACAGTGGTCGCGACTATCGCTTGACCGACGTTCACGGTAAAGTCGTTCGCGGCGTTATTGCTTGAGTGCTGCGATGATTCCTACGTTTGTCTTGCTAGCAGGCATCGCCATTGACGCCGCTCGTAGCACGCCACAACACAGTAGTACAATGGGCGCGAGAGCGAGATATTTTGGTAGTTGCATCATCCTGAAATCAGTATTCCAATAGATATTGCTTAGCTCGATCGCGAAGCTTTACGTCCAGTGAATTCTTCGAAACTCGTTCTAAGTCCCCACGGATACTTTGGTCTGCCTGGCGAAGTTCTCGAATCCGAGCTAGATGCACCAACGACGCCTCTGCTTGCCTGCTCAGTGAGGGGCTATCCAGGTATGAACGCACGAACTCGAAAGTCGACGACAATCCGATTGCTTTGACGCGATCTAGAATCAATTTGCGTTCGTCGTCCTGCGTGGCTAACTTCATGGTCTGTTTCAAGATATTCAGTTGCTCCTGCAGTGAGTGTTTGCTGGAGGGCAAAACGACGACTCGGGCGATGGCACGGATTGCACGAGTGCGTTGGGCAGCTGTATCGCCATTTTGGGCGATTGTCAGTAGCTGGTCGCAAAAGGAATCATCGGGCCAATTGCAAAGCGCGGTAATCGCTGCATCTTTCTCATGGGAGGAACTGCTCGCCAGTTTGCTGCTAATAAAATTGCCTGCAGCTTTTCCGCCAATGCGTCCTGCTACAGACAGCAAATACGGCTTGAGTTCATTCGGAGCGTTCTTGTACATGTTCAGGACGGGCGCTGCCTTCTCGTCGGCATTGGGGATTCGGCTACAGATATTAACGATTGTTTTCGCTGTGCCTTCTTGTTCTGTCGCGGAAATCTTGGCCATCGATGTGAAGAGTGCAGGGATATGTTTCGTAGTACCGAGGCGGTTCAAAATTCCATTTGCCCGTTTGCGTATTTCTGCATCGGAAGAAAAAAGGTCTTTCGCGTCTACCATGACATCCGCTAACGCCGGAGCCCTACGAGCAGAAAGTATGGAGATCAATTCGGCCCGTTGGATACCTTCTTTTAATGCTGCTAGACGCTTGAGTAACAAGTCATCTACTTCGTCATCGAAAATCATCGCGAGACTATGGCTTGCCGCTGCACGCAGATCGTCATCACCGTTGAGTTGATCTAGCAGCAGTTGAGTATGGTTGGCCGACCCGAGATGGCCCAAAGCGGTGATCGCGGCTATCTTCACCAGCGAATGCTCATTGGTGCAGGCCTGCTCAATTGCTGGCAGAGCCGCCTCAACTCGATTCGCACCCAGAATAGTTAACAACGAAGCTTGAAGTGCGGCTGGCATATCGGGCAGACTTTCTGTCAGCGAAACAACTTCCTCTTTGCTTAATTCACGTACATGTCCAATCGCCGCTTGCTGTTCAAACACGTTGTCGCAATTTAAAGCTTTCACCATGAGCTGGATAGAATCTTGCCCGACATTGGAGAATAGGCCACTGAGCGCAGCCGCACGAACGTTAGGTTTGGAGGAACCGTCATAGACAGCCCGCAACATTGATGCGGCTTCCGTCCGCTCGCCCGGCTTGTTCACACGTTTCGCAGACACGATCAACGTCTCAACGAGTCTGTCTGCCTGTGCTCCAGGTGCTTTCTTCCAGGCGGAGAATATGGCCTTGGCTGCTGGAAGAGAATCGAAACGGGACAATGCGTTGGCTGCAGCGAGTTGGACTTCTGAGGTGGGGCTTTCGAGCTGAGTTGCCAATGTTGATATCGACTTGGCTTCCATTCTATAGCCAAGACTATTGATAACGTTGATTGTGAATTTTTCGTTTGGGCTCGAATTCAAGAGATCCACGAGTGCTTGATAAGCGGAGTCTGAGGGGATATTCTGAAGCGCTCTTAGCGCCCCATCTGCAACTTCTTGGCCGTTAGACGCAACGAGTTGTCTTAGTGTGGCAACTGATTCATTGCCACCCATGCGTTCTAACAGACGCAGAATGAACAACGCGGATTCCAGTGGTTGTCCTGTAGCTAAAGATGCACACATTTGTTCGCAAGCCTTCACACGGTTCGCTTCGTGTTCCGTGCGACCGAGTTTAAAACAGATGTTCTGCCAACTGGTTTGAGCGTTGGCGCAAGCCTCTTTTTCGGGCGAGCTAAAGTTGGCTAGTAGCTGTTGGTAATTCTCCAGCGAAGGTGGCTGGTCCGCGAAAGAGTCGTAACAAGGTGCGCAGAGGCTCAGTATCGTTACAAGGACAAGGAAGCGATGCAGTTGAAGGAACACGATTTCTACCTTTGTTTGCCGAACGGGGAATTTCGATTTGGCGGGACACGGGCGGATAAAAACGAACGCACCTGCTTTAAGACAACGCCCAGGAGCCACGCATGGGGCGGTCCAGCCAACGGCCGGCTTGATGGTCGCCAATGATCTCTTCCGTTTCCGGATTCCACTTCAATGGACGCCCCAGCCAATACGCGATGTTACCTAAGTGACAAACCGTCATGGCGCGGTGTGCGATCTCGATATCTCGAAACGGCAACTCTCGCGTTTTCACACAATGCAGGAAGTCGCCGAAGATACCGCCAGTGCCTTGGTAAGCTTCCATATCAACGCGAGTGAGCAGCGAAGGGTGGACGCCAGGAATCTCACCTTCGGTGCCCCGGTACAGAATATTGTTCGTGCCTCCGCGATAGAACCGCGTTCCGTTTTCGAAGATGTATGTGAGTCGTTCAACGTCATCGCCGTTAGGGGGAATTATTTCCACCGGTCCGGTGCGATGTAGGCCAGTTGCGAACAACGCCGCACCAAAACGGTGAGCCCCCCAGTCGGTCATTCCGCCACCTGAGTAATCGCGGTAGGGACGGAATTGGCCTTTCAACAACGTGGAATGAAACGGTCGCCAGGGGGCGGGGCCAAGCCATAGATCCCAATCGACTCCCGCAGGAATCGATTCCTCTGGCAAATAACATTCGCCCGACGGTTCACCGCAACTAACGAAGACCTCTTTCACATCACCTATTGCCCCACCACGAACGAGTCTTGGTGTGTCACCATAGTCACCGAGGACTCGCTGACTACCACCAGAAACAATGCGACTATTCATTCGTGCCGCGTCAACCATCGCGCGTCCCTGGCGAACGGTCAGCGATTCAGGCTTCTCGCAGAATACATCTTTCCCAGCTCGGCAAGCAGCAATGGTGATGAGGGCGTGCCAATGGTCTGGAGTCCCAATCATCACCGCATCGATGTCTGCGCGATCGAGGACTTCGCGAAAGTCGTTGTAGTCCCGGCAGTCATTGGAACCGTAACGCTGATTGACTATTTCTAGAGCATTCTTTCGATGTGCCGTAACGGGATCACAAACGGCGACCATTTGCACCTGCGAGAAACCCAGGAACGACTTCATGTCGCTTGTTCCACGACTGCCTGTCCCGATAGTAGCCATCGCTATTCGCTCGCTTGGAGCAGTATGCCCATCGCGCCCAAGCGCCGACGAAGGAATGTAAAGAGGGGCAGAGATTCCTGCTGCCGTGGCGGCCAGAAAACGACGTCGATTTGCGTACAGCTTATTCATGGGGGCTTGCAACCTATTTCGATGCAAATGTTTCGATTTGGCAACCAGGAAACTCTAAGTCTCCAATTGGAACTCGACACTTCTCCCGACGCGGCGCAGTATACCCTATTTAGATGTCACAATCCACCGCATGAACCGCGTGCTCAGGGAAAGTCGGTTGTTGAATCACCTGCAAGATACGCAGGTTTACTCTTCTTCTCTGCTGACTTCTTGGACAAGTCCAACATCGATATATGGGATCCGTTTACCACGGCTGCAATAGACGGAGATGTGGTTAACTCCGCTTCGAAGCGTTTGGGCCGCTTCGAAGCTGATATCCAATTCCTCAAAGGTATGAGTGCGACCAAGCGACCTCACGGCGAGTATTCCATTGAGATAGATCTCGATTTCTTGCGAATGAAAAACTCGCAGCGCTGGAAAATGCAGATTTTCTTCGTTTAACACGAATTCTCGCCGCAACCAGATTTCATCGCTCTCCCAAACTGTTCGGACCGGTGCCTCAGAGAAATCTGTTGCACCAAAACCAGCTTTGCCGACTTGCCAACTCGAATCATCAAAGGAGCTTGTGAACCAATTCTCTTTGGGTGTATGATTCGTGTAACGCCACGACACTGGTTTCTCCAGCGAGGTTGGCACGACATCTTCAAACACCACTGGTTTCGCGAACTCGCCGCGATGCGCGTCGGCGATCTCCTTTGCATTGGCTTTCAAAAGTTTACGATCGTAGGTATAGAGACCATTGCCCTCGGTCTCAATATCAGTCCACTGCGTGTAGACTGCAGCGCAGAGTCCTCTAGTTTCTCTGAGCTTCCAGACTTCCCGCCACAGCGCTAGATATCTGCGCGTTAGTGAACGTTCTCCGGTAACACTGCGATAACCCCACGTTGGGCCAGCCCAGGTATGTCCCGAGATCCAAAGTCCGACGCCGCCAAACTCGCCTAGCACGGAAGCTCGCGATGGTTCCGGCTCGGGACAAACAGGTGTTGGATAGTTGTGGCGATCGTGAACATCGCCGCAGCCTATATCTGCCCAGCCACTGGCGCTATTCACGATGCGGGATGGATCGAACGATTTTACTTGCTTTGCAAGTCTCGCTGTATCGTATTGGCCCCACGCCTCGTTGAAGATCACCCACATGATGATGGAGGGATGGTTTCTAAACTGGTCGATCATCTCGTGCAACTCAACTTCAAACTGCTGCGCGACTTCTGGACTTCCCATCACGCCTTCGTGCTCGCGATTGCCCCCTTGTCCCCCGCCTCCATTGGGCATGTCTTGCCACACCAGCAGTCCCAGCTTGTCACACCAGTAAAACCAACGCGCGGATTCCACTTTGATATGCTTGCGGACCATATTGAAACCGAGCCGTTTCATTTCCGAGATATCCCAACGCAACGCCTCGTCGGTCGGAGCCGTATAGAGCCCGTCGGGCCAATAACCTTGATCCAGTGGTCCAGCTTGAAATAGTGGTTTATCATTGAGCACCAAGCTTGTGAAACCGTTCGAGTCTTTGCCCAGCGCTATCTTGCGCATGCCGAAATAACTGGTGACCTCATCATCCCCATAGCGCACCCTTAGGTCATACAGGAATGGATCGTTGGGCGACCACAGTTGCGGATTGGCGATAGCAATCTGATGCTCCACTGCAGCAGCGCCGGTCGAGCGTGCTACTACCTGATCTCCGTTCAGAACTTCGATTTCCACTTGGCTTGTTGGACGTGTGCCAGCGTCCCGACCAGCGGCGGCAACCGTGACTCGCACACATCCACCGTCTACATCAGGGACGATACTTAGCTGTGAGATGTGATCGTCTGACACGCTCTCGAGCCAAACGGTTTGCCAGATCCCTGAACAGGCTGCATAAGCAATGCCACCTGGCTTGATGAACTTATTGAAATTCTGCTTGCCTGCGGGTTGACCTTGACCGGTCGCGTCGAATACTGCGACCATAAGCTCATTTGCTTCACCGACTTTTACGTTTTCTGTGATATCGAAACTGAACGCGTCATACCCTCCCCGGTGTTTGCCGATGAATTCACCGTTGATAAACACATTAGCTTCCCAGTCTACGGCCCCAAAATGTAGTAACAGTCTTTTTCCATTTGTTAGGTAGGGAGTCTCGAAGATACGGCGATACCAAAGTCGCTCATCTTTCCAAAGTGGCTTTCTGACTCCAGACAACGCCGATTCAACAGGAAAGGGAACTAATATTCTTCCGTCGAACGCTATCGGTCGAGGGGCATCCATCGGTTGAATCGCATAATCCCAAAGTCCGTTCAGGTTGACCCAATCCTTGCGAACCATCTGAGGTCGCGGATACTCGGGCAACGGATCGTTCGGATTCACCTGATCTGCCCAAGGTGTCATAATGTGACCAGGAACGGGACGCCACTGCGAATTGCCTACCGGCCCTTTCTCCACATGAATTGGGGTGTGTTGTTCGATGAAATCTACAATCGGTTTTGGATCTGGCGCACCGTGCGGGTGATGGCCTTCTCCTGCGTGCATGATTAACTTGAATGTTCCACCAAGCCGTCTGTACTCCTTCTCGAGCCGCTCGCCATTCTCGCTGAATGGTACAACTTCGTCCGTTTCGCCTGCGAGGTACAGGATTGCGACCTGAGCTGCTACCAGTTTGGGCGCAAGGTCGATTGGGTTCCACGGATACGCTAACGCCTCGGCTTCCGACTGAAATCCGTAACTCTCGATGAGGATTTTCCAATGGGCTGTGCTTCCCTTGCCGACTCCCAGCTTTCCACCAGGCCAACTCTTAAAGTCACAAACGGCCTTGTCCAGATAGAGACAGGTCGCCTTGCCGGGATTCGCAGCTGCCCAGCGCCCTATGTCTAGGCCTTCGCGACTGCAGCCCAACAAGGCCACTTCTTTGCAAAGACCATACCTATCGATCATAAGCCGGTACAAGGTATCCCATTTCTTGATTGCGTCTGGTGCTCCGAAAGTACTGCCAAGCGGCATGGCCACAATATGGAAGCCGCGCTCGACCAACGCTAGTTCCGTGCGTGACATGTTGCTCACCGGCGAGGCATGCGGATCGTAGAGCTGTGAAGCAAGAACCCACGGTCGTCCGGCCTTCGGAGTTCTGGGAGCAAGCACTTGTACAATATCATCGCCCTCGATGGGGAATGTAAATTTCGCAATACCTTGAGAATCTTCCCTTCTACCGGGAAAATCCTCGTGGGCACTTAACTCAGCGCAAGGCAAAACCAGCACGAAAACTGCAGCCAGAAATCCGCATGTCGATCGAACGTTGGACGAAGTCAATGAAGAATTCTCGGCAAGTTTCATCTTGATTCAGGTGTGGCTGGAAGCGTGCTCTTGATGCAGGTGTGGTGAGCTGACCAATTATACACTGAACTGCATAGTACCATATTCCGAGGCTGTCCCCGGCTCGCATGATCATCGATGGTCGTCTTGCGCCAGCATAGCGGCAAGAAATAGAGGAAAGATGCGTTCCAACTCGACGCAACTGAGCTGGAATACGGAAGGATCCAGAGTCTTGCTCCCGCAACTTGATGGGTTAGTTACGAAAAACTTTCTACCCACGTGTGAACAAAAAGGCTGGTGTTGTCATAACCCCAGCCTTTTTTCGTTTTTCCACCAGTCTTTTCGTTGGTCGGCCGCTTTCCACACGGCTCTCTCTAGGTCTCTACCACCTCATAACCCGGAGGTCGGTTGCGAACGAAATTACCGTGGGGTTATGGCAAGATAGTATTTAACGCTAAGGATGCCGCCATTAATCGGCACCATGCAATAGCTTTGCATTATGACGATGATATCCACAAATTCGGAAGGATCTATCTTCTTGGATAATCGGATCCGCCGTAGCCAATGTCCGTGCTGATTTGAATCAACTTTGGGAAGCGACGGGGATCCCGATACGGCTATGTCCATTTGTGGATGGGAGGAATGCGGATAGGTATGAGGCTGGTTGCGCCGGAAGCCTTTCCACATGTCGTAGTCTGGCGAGATTCGATGCGTGCCACACTTACAGTCCATAATGCAAACCTACAGCTAACCTTGCAAGACTCGTGCAGCGCACCTATCGACCTCTGTTCGCCCGTGGAGGGTCGATTCCGCGCCCAAGGAACGTGCGACCAAGCCTCAGTGAGCAATGAGAAATTGCGTCGCCAGTTTACAGTAGTAATTCGATTCTCAATCGACCACTTATTGGCAACATGTGGTATGGTGGAGCCGTTAGGGGCGTCCCGCTTCTAATAGCTCGCGTCCCGGCAGATGTCTACGTCGTAATGAATAATGACATGTCCTCCTATCGCACCCCGCCGATTGAAACCGCTCTATTTGATCCCAGAGCAGTAATTTCTGCCGAGGCTGATTCACCTACATGCACCGGTGAAGATGGTAGTGCCTTGGAAACGGACCAATTTGACAGTCCATGTGTCGTCGGACGGTACCGCATAAAAGAGGAGATTGGACGCGGCGGTATGGGAATTGTCCTCCGTGCCTATGATGAACTGCTACACCGGGACTTGGCTATTAAGTTGCTGCTGAAATCGTATTTGGATCAGCAAGAGATTATCGACCGTTTTGTTGATGAGGCGCTTCTAACCTCACAACTTCAGCACCCTTGCATCGTGCCGGTTTACGACCGCGGCTTCTCTTGCGACTCAAGACCTTTTTTTGCCATGAAATTGGTTTCAGGGCAATCTCTCGCCGCAATCCTAAGCAACGGGTCTGGAGACCAGCAGGACCGACTAAGACTGCTTAAGACCTTAGAAGCGGTTTGCCAGACGGTGGCCTACTCCCATTCGTGCGGTGTGCTGCACCTCGACATCAAACCATCGAATATTATGATCGGCGAATTCGGGGAGGTGTATTTGATGGATTGGGGGCTGGCCAAAATATGGCTCCCTGACAATCCTAGCCCGAAACAGCTCTTCAATGAGCGATCTGTCGTGAACACTCCATTGGATAACCACAGCCAACCGTATAGCACTGGCGGAACACCTGCGTATATGTCACCTGAACAAGCATGTGGCGACCCTGTCTGTCCAAAATCGGATGTGTTCGGATTAGGGGGTACACTTTGCGAAATCCTCACGGGTCGACCTCCTTACAGGGGAAACAATATCCAAGGGATTCATAGCCGCGCGATACGCGGCCGGCTTGAAGACGCTATGTGCCGCCTTGATGATTGCAAAGCGGATGGAAAGTTAGTCGAACTGGCGAAAGGCTGCTTAGAATGTAGCCTTGAAAATCGAATCTCTTCTGCTAAGGAAGTTGCCAGTAGCATTAGCCAGTACCTTGAAACGGCGCTTGTGCAGGCGGAAAGCGACATCTGCCGGTTCTTTGACTTATCGCTTGACCTTTTTTGCATAGCCACGCTGGAAGGATACTTTGATAGAGTAAATATAAATTTCTCACGCGTGCTCGGTTACTCCAGTGAGGCTTTGAAAAGCCGCCCGTTCCTTGACTTTATTCATTCCGAAGATGTTGAAGATACTTTGCAGGTTATGAAAGATTTGACGGCCGGCCAGCAGGTTGTTCATTTTTGCAATCGGTATCGTCATGCAGACGGTCACTATTTGACGCTGGAGTGGACTGCGAAACCGTTCCTCCAGGAGGGTAGTGTTTTTGCCGTCGCCAGGGATGTGACCAATCGTTTCAGCTAAAACTAAAGTAGCCTTTGTCTACATAGTCACGGGCTGCCAGCCTGTGACCTTGAAGTTTGAATTGCGAAGCCCTCAGGCTGATTCGTAATTCCCTTCGCTATTTTGACAGGCTGGAAGCGCTGGTTGCTGCTAGTCCGATCCAGCAGGAGTACGACGCTTCCACAGTTTAGGAGCTATGAAAGTAGCTTGTCGGAACGGAGAACGACACTTTATCGAACCGTTTGCGGTTGCAAAGCGACGGGCTGGCTCGTACGCACCTTTATCCACTCAATCTCCAATTTGAAAGTTCCAGCCTTTTTATCGCCGAGCAGGATACCCACTCCGGTTATGGAGTCTGCTGCCAGAGGCCGATTCTGAACGACCTGCCCAAAGGAAGTGGCAATGAACTTGTCGAGCGGGAGCTCCACTTCTACCCACTCATCCTTTTTCGTTTGGAAAGGCGCTCGGTATGTGAAAGCCGTCGATCGGTTTGGGGTGTATAGATTGAAGGCATATTCCCGACCATCGCCACGAACTTTGGCAACAAGAATGTCGTTCTTCTTAAGTCCGAGCGTCGAGGCACGCGTTCTCACCGAAGCGAAACCACCGTTGTTCTCAAGCGACAACGTACCAATGAACTCCATTGTCTTGTTATCCGTGATCTTCAGGCGTCCATCGGAACGACCACCCATCACGCCGTCATTGACAGCCTGCCATTGCTGGGCAGCGTTTTTTTCCTCGAAGCTGAACAAGACTCGATCTTTGGCGTCATCGGTTGCGAGCCTCATTCCACCCAAGAGGAACAAAATCACCATCGCTCTTATCATCATGTTTTCAATTCCTTGTTCAGTCCGACCCGAACATAGCTATTAGACGTCTTTACCAAAAGTATCGAAGCGGATCAGAGAGCTTAATCCTCGAAGCCTTCTCGCTTCTCCCTCGCTAACCGATTGAGTCTAACCGATCTAGCAAACGTCGAGTTAGCAACCAGCGAAAACGTCAACATTTTTCATGGGCCATCATTGTGGAAGACGCTTGGTGCCAACTCGGCCACGTCCACATTGAGGTTAAGACGCTTGCGACCTAGGTAAGACACTAGTTTGCTGGCTAGTCCGATCCTGCAGGAGTACTATGCTTTCACAGTTGATTGGCTTGCCATTCATCAATCCGACCTACTTCGGCCACGAAGGTAGAATATTCCGCATCCGCTGATTGATGATATTGCTCCGGCGTGCCAAACGTTACTCAACCCGGCGTGCCAAACCGGTGCGAGTTACGAACGCGCCGGTAACGATGGCAAGTATTCAAAACCATTTCTGGAAGTGTTCAAAAAGGCTAAGAGTAAACCGTATCGTACCGCCATTCGATCACCGAATACGGTTGCCTTCGTCGAGCGATTCGTCCAAACGATTCAACAAGAATGTTTGGACCATTTTGTCGTATTTGGCCACAAGCACATGGACGTTCTTTGCCAGGAATTCAAGGATCATTATCACCAGGAACGTCCGCAAAATTCAACTGGACCCAGGCAAGCCTCTTTCTAAGCAAACTTCCATCTTGGTGGGCATTGGGCTTTTGATCGGCAGTGCCGTCGTCGCGTATCTTGCAATTATCCTAAACGTCTATCGCACAATTTAGAAGGTGCCGGGCACCTCCCCACTCAAAGTAGGCAAACCAGTTCTTGCTCGTGCGATGTTGAACCACCGCCGCATGATAATACTTGTTAATATCCTTGCCATCTTGTGTCAAGCAACCCAAGTCGCAAATTTTGACCGCCTCAAAGTCGCCATCTTTGGTTGCTGGCGGTCCAAAACATTGAAAGTCCGACGAACCAGATTGGTCCGGATAAGTGTCTCGTGCAAGCTTCGTTGCCATGTCATACCTCTCCGGCGTGCTTGAGGTTTTTAATCGCTCAATGTTTCTAGCTGGAGTCGCATTTGTTGTCCGAGCTCTGGCCGTGTCATCGAGAGAAACGCGATCGATCCCTCCACCCAGGCCCTGAAGTTCGGGTGATCCTCACGGTTTTGGGCTGATAAGCCCTCATGCTTGGCTCGATGCAATATCGCTCGTAGACGCCGAATCTTTTGACGTGACAACGTGGCCTTGTCATTGACCACCAATCCAGTCACCGACTGCTGACAACTTGATCGCAAGACTCGGCTCTTTTTTTCGTTGACACTAAAGCCCTCGTCCTGTGCAATATGCCGAACACAAGCCATCACGTAACCAATGCGGCTCGCGAGACCCTCGTCGCCAGACAATGTGACATCGTCCGCGTAACGGGTGTACGAGAGGCCCATGCGATTCGCCAATCCCTGAAGCCGTCGGTCCAAACGCCTTACTACTTGATTCGAGAGCGCGGGACTTGTGCAAGCCCCCTGAGGCAAACCGCGTGGACCTGTTGCAACTATGTATGTCTGCCCCTTGAAGGTCGCCCTGCGGCGCGGACACTCGGTACAAAGCAAACCCAAGATTGTTGATACCGACGGAGAGTAACCAATTCGAATGAACAAGGCACGCACGCGTTCAAACGAAATGCTTGGAAAGAAATTCTCAAGGTCCATGTTGATCACTACGTCTTTACGAACATGAGGTATCGCATTGCTAAAGATGTTTCTGCCCAAAACAAAGCCATGAGCTGCAGGTTCGGTGGGCAACCGATCCAAAATCTCTCGAAAGATCCATTTCTGCGTCGATGCCAACGCAACGTGCGGCGAACTGAGCGTTCGAATGCCCCCCGACTTCTTCTTGATATCAAACGAGACGTAATGAGTTCGTGTGGCAACCTCCGTATGAAAGGCCAACCATCTCAATTTCGGCACGCTGATCGACAATGCGCTAGCAAGCTCGGCGGGCGTCGAAAGCCCAGGCAGCCCTTTTGCCCGAAGATTTTCGAGATCACTCGTCCGATCATTCAACCTGGACGAAACCCCCCGGCCAAGAAATAGAATATCGGTCGACTTGCGATGTTGAATGTCAGCTTGGCGCTTTACACGTCGCTCGGCCGCTTCCGCTTTCTTCCTTGCTTTCTCCTCAAGTTTCTTTTGCTTTTCGGCATCGACGGCTGCCTTGCCAGCCTTTTGCGATTTGGTTTGAATCAAAACTTGCGATGGCCGGAAGCGATCCATCTCTGCCCCGATGCGATGGATTTCTACAAGCTGTTCAGGTGTAACGATCCCTTGAGTCACCATGCCGCGATCGATCAAGGTCGTACGTGGATCTTCGGCAGGCGGAATCAAGTCTCGTCTACCGAACCAAGGGCTTCCCCAAAGATTTATTCCTTTGGCTTTTTGCATAAGCTCCGTTCGGCTAATGGGCAAAAACGCTGAGGCATCGAAGTTCAATAGAATCGGTTTGCGAGTTTTGGTTGCGCTCGGTGTGCCTTGATTTGGTGAAGACGACGGCTGCGAAAACGCAGGGGAACGTTGTCCTGACGCCGGTCGATTGGTTGAGTTGGAAACGGGCTGGATTACTGGCGAAAGTGTACGAAAGATTCGATTCAAAATGCGGCCAACAAATCCACTCTGCGATGGTGATGGATTCGGAGTTGGCGGGGTATTGGGTTGAGTCGATGCAGAACCGCTCGTATTCCTACCGCTATACGCTTGTGGATCCATGTCGAAGCGGTGATACAAAAAGGGCTTTACCTGAGCGCCCAAATCGATCACGCTCCGGTTGTAGCTTGCACTCATCACTCCCGTTTGGAAAAGCTCGTGTACGATCTCCTTGCCCTCGTCATGGCGCAACTGAATACCGAGCTTGCGCGCTTCCAATGTGATGTCAAAGGCGGTAAACATTTCGCCAGCAGCAATTTTGCCAAGAACAATCTGCTGCACACGAAGCCTAGTTGCTGCGTCTATCATGGCTAGTTCCAAAAGTTCCTAAACCATTGATCCATCGACATGGCTTTGCCCGAGTTGACTATCTGGTTCCGAACCGCTTGAAGATGCCTGCACGGGCCCATCCGCAAAGCGTTCTTGAAATGATGCGAACAGTTGCATTTGCCGCGTTGGATGATGCCAACACTGTCCAGCATGAGCTCTATTCTCTTCTCAGCATTCCATCGATCGCGGATTGTCGCTTCCACCAGTCTGGAGTTGGAAGCAGAAACTTCGTCGCGAATGATCGTGATCGTGGATTGAGCCAGCAGCCGAATGGCTTCGCGAGTCTCCGTGTCCTCTTGGCCGATTTGGTCCAACGTCAACGGAGCTGGCATGACTTGTCTCCATCGATAGGATTGAGAAGGCATATCGTGGATCAATTGCCCCAAGAGTGCGAGTCGATGCAGTCCGGCAGCCAACATAGGTGGATCGATTGAAACAGCATTTCGCAGTTGTTCAAACGTCATTTTTGGCGAGATTCGAAACGCACCTGCTATCTCAGTCAATGTGGTCTCATCGATCGAGCTAGGGGGAGCAAGCTGTTGCAACGCCGAAGCTCCAGTCCAATTGTTTGTCGTCCAGCCACTAAGTGCCATAACAAGTCGCATCTTGGGCATTCGAACGACCCAGAAGCTAGGTAGACCCGTTCCCATAAGGTGAACGTCGACCGACTCCATCAACGGGAGCATTCTCGCAAGGACATGCAACCGATCTCGCCCCCACACACGAATCGACTCAGTACGTACCCCGTGGTAAATGCTGTTGGGCAATTCGATTCGCTTCTCCCACGGTTCCATGACCAACGCGATCGGCTTGCCCGGCTCTAACTCGAATCGTAAGGCTCGCGGAGCACGGGCTGCTCGATTGCGATTCAAAAAAGCTAGTATGCCATAAACGGATTCACGCGTGAGCTGGACTCGGCGATTAGGAAGTATCATCGCGGATTGCAACTGCATGAAACCCCGCAACCACGAGTGAGGCAAATCAATCTTTTCCTGGCGATGCGAATCGAGACTCTCCGTTGAGACATCGAAGCCGGTCGGATCGATCTCGAAATTCGTATTGCGATAACTTCTCAGTTTCTGAAAGTGTTCATAAAGTCCCCACGAGTAATCGACGTTTGTGGTTCCCAAAGCAACATCCGATTCATGTTGAAAAGCATCGCGGTCCACCGTCAAACAGCCGTAACTGCTCTCGTCCGCACTGAAGCACTCAAAGAACAAGCAATCCTCTGCAACCGTGATGACCGGGTCGCAGGGCATCAGCAATCTCCACAAATCCCGATCGTGCTGGAGCAATTGATTCGAGTACTGCTGCCTTGCCTTCCAATAGTGATCGCGAGCTTTGCGAAAATCGCGTTCCAAGTTCGGAGGCATCGGCTCCAACAGTTGCGACTTGAGTTCCGCAGTTGTCACTCTCGCTGTCTCGGTACGTATCGCACTCAATCGAGAATTTTCCGCAGCACGATATGCTTCATATGCTGATTTGTCTTTTGGTTTATAACGAAGATCGTTGATAACCACATCATGCAATGCACTTATCGCTTCGCGAAACACAAGCGGATCGGTCAGTTGGCCACGGTAACTCACTCGATCGCGGCGCAGATTCGGTGCTAACGCAATCGCCAGTCCAGAAACTGATTGCTGAATACCGCTGCGACGGCTGTATGAGAGAGGGAGTTCCATGGGTGATGGGATGGGATGATTGGCTGCTGATGTATCGGCTCCGATCACAATGGATCTCGCGAGCCGGACAACAGTAAAAGGAAAAGATGGGAGGAGAGACCTTTAACGACTTCGAAGCGCCGACCAGGGCCGTTCACACAAGCCGGATACGCATCCGTATCGGCGGGAACTACGTTGAATCAGTCGCTGATACGGATGCGTATCCGGCGAACGATCAACGACCATGGGAAAGCATGACTAAGCAATCTCACACCACGGCGGAACACCGCAGTAAATTGGTCTCGAAAAAAGTTCTCTCCTCCCAATCTAGTTTTTGAAACGGCTACTATATCAAATTCAATTCAGGAAAGTGTGCCTGGACCATGTCCGAAACGTCCGGATTTTTTTCTATCCAGGTCACGATGCCCGCCAGTCCTGCCTGCCACTCCGTCGTTCGAATCGAACGCAAGGCGACCGCCAGAATCGGCAACAAGTCGTTCGCTTCTTCCCGATGAGCATGCAATCGACCAATCATCGCCTTGACAACCCCCGGTTTTTGCTTGCCTCCGCGATGGATATTTAACAACGCAGTTGCCCAGAGGAACCGAATTCCTTCGGGCGACAGTCGCTTGGCATCGATCAACATGGATTGGCCCGCCTTCGAGTGTGTCGGAATTGATTCGTACTGCAACAATTCGATAACCTTCAAACGAAGATCGTCATAGGGTGTCTCGATCAAACGTTGCCAGAGATGATAGTCTCGCGCTACCTCAGTCCGCTCCTGCAACCATGTCCATCCAACGTCTCGCACATCCGGAAAACGTGAATCCAAATATTCAAGTATCCACTGCGACCTTTTCGACGCCACTCGATCCAACTTCCGTCGCACCTGATCGACGAGTTTTGGTCGGATGTGCTCTGACTCTGCGTCGAGGGATAGAAGTAGGTCTTGAAAATCTTGATCGCTGTGGGGTTGCATGGATTCCAACCAAGCCATCCCTAGCTCTGCCAGCGGTACGGATCGGCTGCAAGCCAACTCCATAGCTTCACGCAAGGAAACATTATCGGCAGTCAACGTTTTCATGACCAGCCTGCAAACAATATCCAAAACATCAGGGTTCGCCTGATGAATCAACTGTAACCATGTTTTCGGTTGGACGCTGCCAAGCAAATTGGATTGGCTAAAAAGTTCTGCCCCGAATCGTGCCAGTTCCGCGTCCTCACTGCGTATCCATCGAAGCAATCGGTCCAAGGACGTTTGGCTCAACGCTTTCGCATGATGTTCGCGAAGCATTCCCATGCTCCATTGCCGAACAGGTCTGCAGGAAGCCAAATCCAGCATCGACATCAAGGGTTCAGCCTCCTTATGCCATGCACTTGCATATGCTGGCGCAGCTCGTAGCTCCGACAATGATCGCCCTTCCGCCAACTTCCATGTGCGACTCTTCGAAACGATCACATCGCTGTGCTTGAATAACGCTTGGACCAAACTCCAGTTGTCGAGCATGGCCAATCCATCTTTGCAATCCTTATCGGTGTACTGGACCAATGCCTTCGAGATGCCGGTCGCATATCGATAAAGATCGCTTTTGCCAAGCTGACGAAAGTATCGCCAAACACGGCGTCGCAGGTACTTACGCGTTGCTAGCTTGAACAGAAAGACACGACCGTTTTTTTCAGGTGTCGGAGCCGCCATCGGTTCGCCTGTTATGCGGTTTTGATAGATGAACGGATTGCCCTTTTTCGGCATTTCGGTGCCGCGCGGCGTAACGACATGTTCCTCTACCCAGCTCTCGCGCGTCGACCAATCGTATCGATTGCGAGATCGCTTTTCCCGACGAATGCTTCGGTCTAGACCGACCATAAAGCAAGCCATCACTTCGTCGTCTTTTGCCGCTTCAGCCAATTTAAACAGACGCTTCAATAACGCTTCATGCCGAAACGCATTGAAAGGAGCCTGAAGGTAGAGCAACATCGAACGTCGGGTTGCCGTTCGTGTGTCGTTGTATAGGACCTTGGCAAAGTTACCCAGCCGTTCCGCGTCATGGATGCGCCGAAGCTCCGTTACGAACTCAGGATCACCATTCTCAATAAACTCCTCCACTCTCAACCAGGAACCTGGGCTGGGTTCGATTCGCTTTGCCATGTCCAGGTCTCAAAAGAAAAGAATTCGGAAGGAGTTGCGACCGGATTATAAAGGTGTCGAAACTGGTTTTGGGACCAGGAACCACTTTTTTCTCTTCCAATTCAAAGAAATATTGCGACAGCGTTTCCGCAAAGTTTATCGATAACTATTCGGTCTGAGACGTTCTCGAGTCCATTCGCTTTGAGGCTCTAAGATCGTATCCCATCGATCCATTTCTTTCGGATGGCACGCTTTACGTGCAATGCGCCAACCAGGGCGCCGACGATCGCGGCCACCGAATCATTGTCTTTGGTATCGTTGACCGCCGCAGTGATCGAGGCCTCCAGGCTATCCGCATGGCACATCAAAACATAAAGAACGGCAGGAACGGTTTGTGTGCAGTCTGCCCTCGAACCAAATCCATTGAGCGAACACGCCTCGAAGAGCGAAACGCCCCTTCGAAACGCTCGTCGCATCGGCCCATCCAAAAAATCGCAAAGCCTTCCACGAAACCCGTCGAACCATTGAGGGATCGGGTCGGTATTCAACGGGAGAGGCAACGCGTCAACTTCCAAATCGCGTGCAACGCTCAGATACTCATCAAGCCACCTCTCAGGCTCTGGGCAATCACCGATAGGCCGTTCGAGCGTCTTCCAAAGAAGATGCGTTGCCGCAACCGCCGACGATAAAGCCACGGTATTGCCATGCGTGATGAAGGCCGATAACGCCGCGTCCGACCACAAGACACCGCTGTGCTGTCGCAGGTGCGGCAGCACAATCGGAGAGAATCGCATCAATGCAACGTATCCTCGCCCTTCGTTTGCAGAGTCGCCAGCGCATTCATCGATCGCGAATTCATGGCGTTGAAACCGCCAACGATGTTTGGTCAACGAGGCCGAGGTGTTCCTGCCCATCCCCGGTCCACGAAACAACTGGTTACATCATCGAATTCGAAATGCCCACGAGCCAACAACCGTTCGACCAGCCAGAATGTCATCTGACTATCGTCCGAGATTCGACCTGGACGAGTTTCTGAATCTTGCAAATGATCCAAGATCATCCCGTATTTTTCGTGCCTTGACTTAGGATCGAATTTCCATTCCGTGGAATGACCAAGCGCATCACCGACCGCCACACCTAACAACATTCCTTCGATACGTTCGCCCGTACGGATCTTTGCCAAATCGAGTTTCGCGGGAATCGTCGAAAAAACCTTGCCTCTTCGCAAAGCAATTTTCTTCGTCGCAAAGAAGTCCTCCAACATGAGAGAATCGTCTTCTAGTCAGTCCAAGAGCGATGGCTTCGAGTAATTCATTGGCGAGCAACCTTAGTTCAAAACCATTGGGATCGCTTAAGTCAATTTGCAAACTTCGCGATTGATTCTATCGCAAAACAAATCGATTTAACACTTTCGGAACGCCGGCGTGTCAAATGCGTGTCAAACCGGAGCGAGTTGGCGTCAACCATGTCCAAAAGTTGGACTGAGACTGGATCCTGGCAATCCAATTTAAATTATTTCGCTACCCTCCGACAAGCTTCTGCGATTTACACAAGGTTGTGCCTAGTTGCTAGGCGCAACTGATATCGTCGTTCGCTGGCTTAAGAAGGGGCGAACAATCGCAGCGTGGCCGTCCAAAGCAATGCTGCACGCTCACTGCAAGAACACGAGATACGCGGCAGCAAGCAAAGCTCGTTCATCTTCGCTTCCATTCTCGACAGTGGCAATGTGTTGTCCAGAAGTATTGACGACTCGCGAGCCTTCTATCCTAAGAAGAACATCTTCCTTCTTTCGGAATATGCTTCCACCCTCGACCTCTGCCAAAACTTGACCGGCAATATTTAGTAGGTTCGTTCCATTTGTCATGCCAATGGTCTGGGCATCGCTGTTCAGAATCTTGCCATCAAAGAGGCTGAGCAATACTTGACCGTGCAAATTCTTGATTTTGATCACTGTTGGTTTCTCCGTGTACAAAGAAGTGCGAGGTTCGTAACGCCTAACGACGGCGATCACGCAGGCGCCGGCAAAAACCTATGATTCAAATTCGCGGGCAACCGGCGACTTCCGTGCATCGCTTGGTTCGGCAGTTGTCGACGCGGTAGTCCAAAATCGGAACATTAAGTAGTCGATGCTTATGCGTCCGGGGCCGGTCAAAGTAAGTCCCAACGTCGAGGCAAAGAACACGGTGCCGAGCAGAGCACCACCCGACACAACTCCCTTGTGGAAAATGAAGGCCGCAACGAAGGTAGTAATTGCATTGAAGAACGCAGCTGGGCGAGCAAGCAAACCGAGTGCGAGTAGAATCCCGCCGAAGAATTCTGAGAGCACGGCACACCACGCGAAGAAAATCGGGAAAGGGAAGCCCATCTTGGCAACATCAGCAATGAACCAGTCTTGCGGTCCCCATCGTCCGTCACGAGGCAAAAACTTCTCGAACACCGTGCAGAGAAAGATTCCCGTCGCAAGACGAATCAGCAAAATTCCGAGGTCAATCGAGACGGAACGCGGATAGGGAGAACCAAGACCAACGGATCGTATCAGTTTCATTTGTTGGGATTTTACGTGGGAATGCCGAACTAGCAATTCTCCGGCACTGTGCCGGTAAACACATTCTAAATGTACCCTATCTCTGGCAAGTCGAGCTACTTGGAGGTGAATGATTGGCTTGGAGCCGAGTAAAATCCGACGATCCGGCGTGTCCAACGCGTGCGAAACCGGAGCGAGTTGGGCGGTTCCCCCATCAAAGAGGCCTGACCCCTTTGATCCCTCACTGTACAACTAGCACGGGTGCAGTGCCTCTGCGCTGCACCGGAGAATTGAATTGCATTGCCTTCTGCTAAAACCATCCATGCCAGGTTATGCACAGAGGGAATAAAGTAATTCACAATCTTTCCAAACGCATACTGCTTTCTGCATGGTCGCTTGCCCGTTTGCCTAATATTCCCTCTTCGCAAACAACGGACGGGCAAAGAAACAACAGTGGACTTAAGTATCAATCGATTGGTGGACTACCGTTCGAAGATCGATACTTTCGGGGGTTTTCGAAAGGAGAATTACTTACTTCGATGCTTCGGTTTCGGAACTCAAGGGAACATCGAGCCAGTTTTCAACCGCGATGCAACGGGTCGTCCAGTCTCCCATAACATCCCATGATGGCCAGAGATGCATATTCTCCAGACCTCGTCCGCCACAGGCCACGGTCTCGGGTTGAATCAGCCCCATCGCAATGCGGGCATCCCAAACGTATTGCCAACTGGCCCAGCCATAGGGAGGATGATACGGATCGAGCCACGTGTGGGGACCGTGCCAGCATTGACGGGTTAAGTCCCTCCGTCCAATCGAGTCTGCCTCGGGCAAATGCTGACAATTCGGGGCGGCCAGCCGAAGACGGACTTGTTCAAGATATTTCCCTTGAATGGCCCCCAACGATCCGTCGGGTGTCCGTCCTTGAAGTGGTACGACAAACTCTTCGTCGACACACCTTTTGGCTGCCTCCAGTCGAACGGCAACGAATTCTTCAGGACGATACGTCACCGGTCCTTGATACCAATTCAGCAAAGCGCGGCGACCACCCTTTTGCAACAGTTGGTTATGGATCTGGCCGTCGTCGAGTTGCACTTTCACGCGATTGTACCACGGCTTGTCATCGCGCACTTCAACGTGCTTGAGCGGGTTGGGCCAGGTTTCAGGCTGATCGTAACGATAGGTTTTATAGTCTTGGGTCCACACAGGACGGCCATCGTAAGAGAATTCCGCAGCCCAGCCGTCGGTCTTCTCCTGAGCTTTGAGCCACGAGTACGATTCCTGAAAGAGTTGGCGATATTTGTCTTGATTGTTCATTCCGTAAATCCACACGCACAGTGGACTGACAAATCGGCTGAAGTTTCGTGGGTCGATCGAAAGTCCTTCAAAATTGCGGGCGGGAACCGGGATGTTTTTCCAATTGTAGTTATCGGCCCAACCACGAACTTCCCCTTGGCCTAACTGAGTCGCGAAAAGCCACTCACCCAGCCGGGACGATCTTTTCAAATACCTGCGATCTCCCGTGGCGTGATACATGATGACAGAAATACGAAATCCATCGTTTGTGCACGCATCAGCAAACGATCCACCCCCTCGAACACCGTAAGCACCATTCGATTGTAATTGTTTATCGGTAGCACCCTCGATCCGCGTATCAAATTCGGTGGCGCACCATCCCCATTCCGGATGTTGCAAACGTTCGACGACCAGGTCTCCCACTCGTTTGGCCGCTTCAAAATACTTCTTGTCTCCGGTTAATTTGTAGGCCGTCATCAGCAATGTAAACGGACGAAACTGGTAGCCATCTTCCATACGTGCCATCGGAAGGGGACATTTCCCGCCACCGGCTGAAGCCTTGCCGTCCGGTTGAACAATGGCTCCTGTGGGGAAATGGCCAGCCGGCTGCTGAATTTGCAGAAAGAAATCGGCCGTCTTCAGGCCCGCATCGAGATACTTCCGGTCGCCAAGCATTTCGTAGGCACGAAAGAACTGTGCGGCGGCATCGGCGTGCGAACCCCGGTTCAAATCGACATGTGCGACGTTCTCTTTAATTTGGACGCTGGTGTATCCAAACGAGTAAACACCATATCGTCCGGTTTCGGCAATTCTCGCATCGAGCCACTCACGGATATCGGCTTCATTTTGCTGAACCAGAGTGCGGTCAATTTTTGCAATAATCGCAGCAAGTTCTGCCCTCTCTGGGGGAGCCGCCAGACTGGGCCGCGTAACCCCGGCGAATAGACAAACGATCGCCATCAATGGGCTACTTAATCCCCGATAAGTGGCGGCGATCGCTGAAAAAATAGCGGAATTCGAAATGGAATAGTCTTTACGCATGCCCGCACCCTTTGTAGCTGATTGGCGAGCTGGTTTGGTCGATCTGTTCTGCCAGCGAACTATACGGGAACTTGTGAGGACCTGTAACATTCTCCAGCTCAAGCCGTTTCACAAACTCCTCTCTTAATCGAATGATTCGAGCATTGTCCGAGTTGGGGCAGCCCGGTATGACGGTAAACAATGTCTTCCACGCAGTGAACAGACCCTTCTCTTTCGCAAGACGCTCGAATGTACTGGTCGCGGCCGACACATCTCCCAGTTGAAAAAGAGCGACGGCCCGTTCGTAATGAATCGCGACATGATCGGGCTCCAACTGCAAACCGCTTTGAAGTACTTCGATAGCTCTCACGTATTCACCTTGCTTAATCAAAACCTGCCCCGCCAATATCCAATCTTCGACGCGACCGTTTCCAGTGGCTAGGACTAAATCGATAGCCTCTTGAGACTCGTGCACGTTTCCTTCCGCGAACGCCTGGGCTGCTGCATTTCGCAATCTATCCAACTAAAAGTTGCTGTACACAGTGAAGCTTTAAAGGATTGTATTTGCATAGGAACTAGTCGCCCAGATTGGCGACTTGCCCGTCGTTGCGACCGCACAAACGTTGAAAGATACCAACGTCGGCCCAGTTGATCGTCGCTGAAAACGGTGTTTCAGTGTGCTGAATCGTCTGAGCAACAAAATGCACCGAGCCATCGGCCAATACAAAGTTGGCACCGCCTGTGTGCTTACTGCTGAAGCTATTGCGTTTGATATCTGCACTCGCAATACTCGGTGGATTGGTTCGGAATTGTCCGACCCTCATGATGGCTTCTGGTGCGTCGGCTGTACCCCAACCTACTTGATAGTGACCGTACCACGTTGGATCCCATAGGAAACTTGCTACGGTCCCTGTCCCATAGTATAGCGACTCGCCTGCGAGAATTGTATTTGACGTTCCATCGGAGATACTTCCAAAATGGAACTTCGTGTCTTCCATGATGATGCCGTTCTTTCTGCCTTCTTCTGAACTGTAGTACTGGCTGGTCGTAAACGAGCCGCCGCATCCCACGTAATTTGTTGCCAATATTCCAGGATCTGAATAGGCAGTTCCCCCCGTAGTTCCCATCGCCTTATGAGCAGTTGGGTTTGGCGCAGATGGA
>Ga0164293_10000707_pt1 | contig 27263 bp, 23 predicted proteins | sample GEODES118metaG_FD_111487 | JGI IMG/M metagenome (GOLD analysis project Ga0164293, IMG submission 111487) | Eutrophic lake water microbial communities from Lake Mendota, Wisconsin, USA - GEODES118 metaG | ecosystem: Environmental > Aquatic > Freshwater > Lake | place: USA: Lake Mendota...
GCCTGTGCGATGGCCGCCCAGCGGCCACGAAAAATGCGTCTGCATGACCTCAGCGCCGAGCGCTGCCGCTTCATCAGCGGCTGTATCACGAAAATCAGCCCGACCACTCAGGTCGAAACAGGCCCGCCCCGCGTCGATGATGCCGATGTGCTGATCAATGCCACGCCTGTGGGCATGCTGGCCGACGCCCGCTTGCCGCTGCAAGTAAGCGCCCTGCCGCCCCGGCTTGTCGTCTTCGATGCGATCGTGATGCCCGAGCAAACCCCCTTGATTGAGTTGGCCGAGCAGTGCGGCTGCACCGTGGTGCGGGGGCGCGAAATGATGCTCGGCCAGATTCCCCAATTGGTGGACCGCTTGCTCGATCCTGAGGCCATTGCGGCTTCATAAGAACCGTGGCGAGGTCGACTGCGAGTCCAGCGCGAAACCACCTTGACCGAGCAGCGGGCGGCTCACGCCACCAATACCAGCGCTCCCGTCGTGCGGCGCGACTCCAGGCGCTCGTGCGCGCGGGCAGCGGCCTCGAGGCTGTGCCGCTCGATGGGCGGCAATTTGAGGGTGCCGTTGGCCAGTGCACCCCACACCCGCTCTGCCCTCTCGGCGAGCTTGGCACGTGTGGGCACATAGGCAAAGGCCACAGGCCGCGAGAAGGTGGCCGACTTCTGAACCAGCCAGTCGGGCGATACAGCTTGCAGCGCGCCGCTGGCCTGACCCAGACTGATCCAGTGGCCGCAGGGTGCCAGAGCCTCGAAGTTCTCCCTGCGGGCGGCATCGCCCAAACCGTCAACGATCACGTCGGCGCCATCGCCAAAGTGCTGGCGCACCTCTGCGGCAAAGCGGTAGTTCGGCGTGACGATCACGTGCTCGCAGCCGTGCTCGCGCGCCAGCCGTGCTTTATCCTCGCTCGAGACAGTACCGACCACCCGAGCGCCGAGGTGTCGGGCCCAGGCGCACAGCAGCAGCCCCACGCCGCCCGCGGCCGCATGCACCAGCCAGCGCGCGCCAGGCTGCACCCGCCCCAAATCGCGCAGTAAATAATCGGCAGTCACGCCCTTGAGCAGCAGCGCGGCTGCGACGTCATCGTCAACCGCCGCAGGCAGACGCACCACCTGGTCGGCCGGCACGTTACGCACACTGGCATAGGCGCCCGGCGCAGCGGTCATGCAAGCGACGCGGTCGCCGGGCATCACCCCCGTCACACCCTCGCCCACGTCGAGCACAGTGCCAGCGGCCTCCATGCCCGGGGTGCCAGGCAGCGCAAGCATCTCGGGAATCCAGCCTCGGCGCAGGTAGACGTCAAAGAAGTTCACGCCGATGGCGCGCTGACGGATGCGCACCTCACCAGGCCCGGGCGCCTGGACCTCGCCGTCCTGTACCGCCAACACCTCGGGGCCGCCGTAGCCTGAGACCACCACGCGCCGGCAGGACTGCGGCAGCGCCCTAGGCATGGGCGCGGTGCCCGGGGCGCGCAAGTCACCTCCCTGCATGAGGTGTCGGCGCAGATTCTCAAAACCCGCCTCGTACACGCCCTGGGCCACCATGTCGCGCAGTTCGCGCTCGCGGCCGGGCGGCGTGGCAAAGGTGGACTCCCAGTGCCAGAAGGTGCGCCGTCCATCGGTGACAGGTTTAAGGGTAACCGTGGCCACATAGCGCTGCAGCGGCACGGTCGACTCAACGATGCAATAGGTTGACTTGTACTGGGCGTCGTCCAGCGTCAGCAACTGCTCGCGGATAAAGCTGCCGTCCTGCAAGGTGAACGCGCGCACACAGCCCACCTGAGTGGACGACTGACCGGCCTCGATACGGCTTTCCTTGATCACCGTGTGCCACTGGTCATGGCTGTTGAAATCGCGAAGCACCGCCCAAACACGCTCGATGGGCGCGTCGATGATGGTGGAGCGGACAAGCTTTTGCAGCACGGCGATCGATCTGAGGTCAGCGGCGCGAGAAGTGGCGCTTGAGGGCGTCGAAGCCGCCCTGAAACACGCCGCCCCCGATGAGGTCGACCAGTTCGCGCTCGCGACCTTCGGCGCACTCAAACTCAGCGCTCCATTCTGCAAAACACCGCCCCCCATCGGTCACCGGGGTGAGCTTGAGAGTGGCAACGTAGTGGTCTACGCCCATGGGGCTTTCCAAAATCTCGTAGGTGCAGGTGAAGTCAAAATCAGACAGCGCCAGCAGGCGCTCGCGGATCATGCCGCCGTCGTGGGTGTGAAAGTGCCGCACGCAGCCCACGCGGTCGGAGGGCTGCTGGTTCTCAATGCGGCTGTCGGCGATGGCAGGATGCCAGGAGGGCAGACCGTTGAAGTCGCGGATACGGGACCAGACCGTGTCGGCACTGGCCTCGATCACGCTGGAAACATAAATTCGAATCACCTCAGATGCTCCCGCTGACGCTCAAGCGCTTGCAGGACCGGCGGCCGACGAGAGCGCCGAGTCTATGCCAGAGGCCCCAGACGCGAGGCGGCCAATATCGCCGCCTTGCAGCCCGATCTCGCGCAAGAGTTGGTCCACGATCGGCGCCTGAGCCCGAAAGCGCAGCGCGGAATTGACCACGTTGTCGGCAAAACCGGCGTTGCCGCTGTCACCCCCACCTCCTCCACCGCCGCCACCGGCCAGACCGTCAACGTGCAGGATTTTGATGCCTTCAATGCGCTCCATGGGCTTGACCGACTCGCGGATGATGGCCTCAGCCTTCTCTACCAGCTTCAGGCGCAGCGCCGAGGCCCGCGCCTCCGGCGAGAGAACATTGTGCGCCTCATTCATCATGCGCAGCGCCTCGGCCTCGATCTCGGCGCGCACGCGAGTCGCCATCGCTCGAATCTGGTCAGCCTCGGCCTCGGCCTGGGCCTGGGCTCGGATCGCCGCGCCGCGGTCGCTACTGGCCTGCTTCTCGGCCGACGCGGCGGCCGTGATCTCCAGGGCTGATCTCTCGGTGGCTTGCTGCGCACCGATCAAGTCTATGGCTTTTTTGCGCTGCGCCATTTCCACCTCGCGAGCGCTAAACACCCGTTCCTCGGCTGCCACCGCCTTGGCGCGCGCCTCCTCGGCCTCGGCCTGGGCTTCGCTCTGTGCCTTACTCTCGCGCGCGACCGCGATCGCCCGCTGCTGCTCGGCCAGATCCAGAGCCTTGCGCCGCTCGATCTCGGCGGCTTGGATCTCGCGCTCCTTGCGAATGCGCTCTTGCTCGATGCTCTGCTCGCTGCGAATGCGCGCTGCCTCCACCGCCTGGCGGGCAGCGATCTGCGCGCCCTCGGCGTCCTGCTCGCGCTGGGCCCGTTCAGTACTCACCTCGGCACGCTGGCGGGCCCGGGCCATCTCGACTTCTCGCTGCTGCGACAGCCGGGCGCTCTCGGACTCGAGGTCGATGGTCAACGACAATTTTTCAGCCTCCAGATTCTTGTTGCGAATAGCAATCAAGGTATCTTGCTCTACATCGTTGCGCTGCTTCTTGCGCCGCTCGATTTGCTCGGTCAGACGGGTTAGGCCTTCGGCATCGAAGGCATTGCTGGGGTTGAAGAACTCCATCGACGTCTGGTCCAACTGAGTTAGCGACGCCGCTTCGAGCTCCAAACCGTTCTTGGTCAGGTCCTCGGCGACGGCCTCGCGCACCCGACGCACGTACGCACCACGCTTTTCGTGCAACTCCTCCATCGTCATCTCAGCAGCAGCTGTGCGCAGCGCGTCAATGAACTTGCCCTCTACCAGTTCCTTAAGTTGCTCTGGCTCCATGGTGCGCAGGCCCAGGGTCTGGGCGGCAGCGGCCACGTTGTCGGCTCGAGCCGCTACGCGAACGTAGAACTCCGCAATCACATCCACCCGCATCCGGTCTTTGGTGATGAGCGCCTTGTCGCGTCCGCGGCTGACCTCAAGGCGCAAGGTATTCATGTTCACCGGGATCACGTCATGCACGATGGGCAGTACGAAGGCACCGCCATCGAGCACCACCTTCTGCCCGCCTAAGCCAGTGCGCACGAAGGCGCGCTCCTTGGAGCTGCGCAGGTACAGCCAATGCAGGAGCCAGACCGCTATGGCCACGACAATGGCCACGACGATCAGGGCGAGGATAAAACTTCCAAAATCAGCACCAGTCATGGCGGGTCTCCTCGTTGACTCTTCAAAATTTCAATTCGATCTCAAAGGCGTCCCGGTCGCTCAAGCGGTCCGGCGCAGCCGAGTGAAGGCTTGTGTGGTGGTCGTCAGGGCCTGTTCAGTCGGCAGCCGCTCCATCGAGCTGGCGCCGTAGAAACCGTCGCAACCGGGGCACTGATTCAAGATGTAACGGGCGTCATCGGGCGTGGCGATCGGCCCGCCGTGGCAGAGCACCAGCACCTCGGGGTTAACGGCCCGCGCAGCTGCCGCCCAGGCCTTGATGGGCTGCACGCAATCGGCCAGGGTCAGGGCCGTGTGAGCGCCAATCGCACCGCCCGTGGTCAGCCCCATGTGGCACACCACGATATCCGCGCCGGCCCGGGTCATGGCCCGCGCCTCGTCCTCGGAAAAAACGTAGGGGGTGGTCAGCAAGTCCATCGCCCGGGCCCGCGCGATCAGTTCGACCTCCAGGCCGTAGCCCATGCCGGTCTCTTCGAGGTTGGCCCGGAAAGTACCATCGATCAGACCCACAGTCGGAAAATTTTGAATCCCCGAAAACCCCAGGTCGATCAGCCGGCGTAGGAATTGATCGGGGATCATGAAGGGGTCGGTGCCGTTCACCCCGGCCAGCACCGGCGTGTGGCGTACCACCGGCAACACCTCGCGGGCCATATCGCAGACAATCTCGTTGGCATTGCCATAGGCCAGCAGGCCTGCCAGCGACCCGCGGCCGGCCATGCGGTAGCGCCCCGAGTTGTAGATGACGATCAGGTCGATGCCTCCGGCCTCCTCGCACTTGGCCGACAGGCCGGTGCCGGCACCGCCTCCGATGATGGGCTCACCGCGCGCCATCTTGGCGCGCAAGCCCTTGAGAATTTCGGTCCTTGCAATCCTTGGCATCGTAGTTCGACTCCGTTGGGTCCTGGCTCAGGCACGGCCCGCGAGACGACCGGCCGATACCTCGTGCCAGGCCGCCACCAGCGCCTGAGCAAAGGCTTCGTCGTTGATGTGATAAGGCAGGCGCATGAGCCGGCGATCGACCCCGCCACGAAAACCCTTCTCGATCGTATCGAACAGCACCTGGTCGGCCTGCGGGTCGTAAAAAGGCTGCCCCGGCCGATCGATGGCGGAAACCCCACCCTCTGGGATCAAGAAACGCACTGGCCCTGACATGGCGTTGAGTTTGGTGACCAAAAACTCGCCGATGGCGCGACACTCGTCGGCCGTGGTGCGCATCAGGGTGACGCTGGGGTTGTGCCGATACAGCCGCCGCTCACGCAAGCGCTCAGGCACGGTTTCCCAAGCGCCAAAGTTGGCCATGTCCAGCGCGCCACACGAACCCACCCACGGCAGCGCATGGCGCGAAAACACGTCCAGCCGGTGGGGCCCCGCTGAGAGAGTGCCTCCTGCAATCTCGTCGGCGATTTCAGTGGTGGACACATCAATGACGCCTTCAAGCAAGCCAGAATCGGCCAGCTTCTCCATGGATTGACCGCCCACCCCAGTGGCATGAAAGACCAGGCAGTCAAACTTTGCGTCCAGCAACTGGGTGACCGACTGCACGCAAGGCGTGGTCACGCCAAACATGGTCAGGCCGATCGCCGGCTTGGTGGCCTGCAAGGCCGCCGTGGGATGGGTGAGCATGCCGGCCAGGGCATGTGCAGCGTTGGCCAGCACCTGCACGCTGATGCGGTTAAGTCCCTGCACGTCGGTCACCGAATACATCATGCAGATGTCGCTTGGACCTACATAGGGCCGGGTGTCGCCACTGGCCATGGTCGATACCATCACCTTGGGCACGCCCACCGGCAGGGCGCGCATCGCTGCCGTGGCCAGCGTGGTGCCACCTGATCCGCCGGCTGAGATCAGCCCGCCAATGTCGCGCCGGGTCAGAACGAAACGCTCGAAAGCCAACCCCATCGCGCCGACATCGTGACCCCGATCGCCGGTGAATACCGCCGATTCACCTCCGGGATGGTGACGCGCCACTTCGCGCGGATGCACGCTCGCGGTGGACGTGCGCCCACTGGTCGACAGGTCCACAGTCACCACCCTCAGGCCCAGCCGCTCCAGGCACTGACGCAGGTAGAACAGCTCACGGCCCTTGGTGTCAAAGGTGCCGGCGACATAGGCCGCGCGGCTGCTGGTGGTCGCCACTGGGAAGTCGAAGACGAGCGCGGGCTGGGCCAAGGTGTCGCGCATTGCATCGGCGGCCGGCGCCGTCGCGGGAACAGATGCAGACGCCGCCTGAAACCCAGGCCCATGCAGGGCCCGATCCGCCACCTGCGCGCTGGGCATGCCGGCATTCCAGCGGTTGTAGCCCCGAACCGTACGCGGTGCCAGATCATCCATCGACGGCACGCTCTGACCGTGGGCGCGCAAGACCGTGAGCACGCGCACCTCTTGCTCGCCTTCAGATTCATGCGACGGCGCAACGAGGCTGGCAGCGGGTTCCTCGTCACCATGCGAGCGCACGCCCAGCAGCCGCTCTTGCAATTGCCGGTTGGCCGCCAACTCGCCAGCCGGCAGCTCCTGCGCGATGCGGCCGTTGACCATGATCCCGATGCGATCGGCCACGCTAGTGGCCACGCCCAGATTCTGCTCGATCAGGAGCACCGCGATCGCGCCCTCGTGTGCCAGATCACGCAATGCCTGCGCCACCTGTTCCACGATTACCGGGGCCAGACCCTCGGTGGGCTCATCCATCACCAACAGGCGCGGCTCGAGCAACAGCGCGCGGCCGATCGCCAGCATCTGCTGCTCGCCACCGGACAGCTGCGAGCCGCCGTTGCCCTTGCGCTCGGCCAGCCTCGGGAACATCGCATACACCCGGTCGACCTCGCGCCGGTGACGGGCCACCAGGCGCAGGGTTTCGTCCACCGACAGCGACGGCCAGACGCGTCGGCCCTGGGGCACGTAGGCGATGCCGCGCCGCGTGATCTCGTGGGGGCTCAGGCCCAGAATTTCCTCGCCCGCCAGCCTCACACTGCCGCGGGCCGGCACCAAACCCGTGATGGCGTTGCACAACGTCGTCTTGCCCATGCCGTTGCGACCCACGATCCCCAGAACTCCTTGGTCCAGACTGAGGCCGACGCCCTGCAGAGCATGGGCGCGTCCGTAGTAAACGTCCAGGCTCTGGACTTGCAGCAAGGGCGTTGGGCGGCCCGGCGCGCGCCCATCACCGCCTTCGCGCTTCTCACGCGGCGACGGCTCGCTGCGACCCGCAGGGCCGCCCCGGTCACGGCCAAACCAGGCCATCAGTGCCGCCCTCCCATATAGAGGGCCTGCACCTGGGGATCGGACTCGATCTCGGCGGGTGTGCCATGCCGCAGCACGCGGCCGTTGTGCATCACAGTCACCCGCTGCGACACCCGCAGCGCGATGTCCAGGTCATGCTCGATGATGACGAAGCTCATGTGACCAGGCAGCGAGGTCAGCAGCATGACCAGCTCGCGGCGCTCGGCCGGCGACAGACCGGCAGCCGGCTCATCAAACAGAATCAGACGGGGCGCGCCCGCCAGCGCCATGCCGATCTCCAGCTGGCGCTGCTGGCCGTGGGCCAAATTGGCCACGGGCTCGTCAGCAATATGCGACAAGCGCACGCGCTCGAGCAGGTCTTCGGTGGCCAGGCGCGAGGGATGACCAGCACCGGGACGCCACATACCAAAGCGCCCGCTGGCCACGCCGCGCACAGCCAGGAACAGGTTGTCACGCACCGACAGATCGCGAAACAGCAGCGAGGACTGGTAGGTGCGCCGCAGCCCCTTGCGGATCCGCTCATGAGGCGACAGCGCAGTGATGTCCTCGCCGAAAAATTCGATCCGCCCGGCAGTAGGCGGAAAGTCCCCGGTGATGGCGTTGAACAAGGTCGTCTTACCCGCGCCATTGGAGCCGAGGACAGCATACTTCTGGCCGGCGCCGACCGCAAACGACACGTCGTCCACGGCGCGCAGCGCACCGAAGGCCCGGGTCACGCCGTGCAGCACCAGAGCATCAGAAGACGCCAGCGGTGCGCGACCCGGCAACCCGGCGCCGACCGCAGTCGGCGTACGGGAAGCCGATCGCAATTGCGTGATTGAGGCCATCGGGGCTCAGTCAGCTTGCGCCATCTGGTCCAGTCCCGCTTCAGGGGCAGGCCGGCACATCGCGGGAACCCATTTGGAACTCCTCACGCTTCATGCCCAGCATCTGGTCGACGTTGTCGACCTTGCGCAGCACGCGGGTGGTGAGCTCGCCACGGCTGTCCTTGACCACCTCGGTCACGAACGTGGTCCCAATAGCCTGGCGATTGCCATCGAGCCTGACCGTGCCGGTAGGCATCCTGAGCTCCAGTTTGGACAGCGCATCGCGGTACCTGGCCTGCCCACCTGAGAGGTCGCCCTTGACGGCGTCCAGCGCGTCGAGAGCCGCCTTCATGTTGGTGTAGTAGACCAACGCGAACAAGCTGGGGCTGGGATAGCCGCCGGCCGAGACCGGATAGTTCTTCTGGTAGTCGGCAACAAAGGCACGCCAATCGGCACCGTCGAAGCTGTCGGCGTATGGGCCCGCCGAAATCGTACCCACCAACGAGTCACGCCGCTTGCCGCGGTAGTTCAGGACGTCCTGGCTGACCGTGATCGAGCCGCCCATAAGGGGCTTGTCACCGCCGGCGGCTTCGTACTGATTCAGAAAATTGACCGCATCGGCACCGCCGAGCACCACAAGCAGCGCATCGACGTCTTTGGGAATACGGGCAATGACGGACGAGTAGTCCTTACCGCCCAGGGGCACCCAGGCCTTGGACGGCACTCGTCCACCGAGCCGGCAAAACTCGGACATGAAGCCTTGAACCTGGGAGTAAGGGAAGGCGTAGTCCTCGGCAATCACCATCACCCGCTTGTAGCCCTTGTCCATGGCCGCCTTGCCCAAGCCGACCATCCACTGTGCGCCCTCGGTGTTAAAGCGAAAGAAATTCGGACTTGGATTTTGCAAGGTGGTGGCCTGCGCGCCGGAACCGCCGTTGATGAAGGTCATGTTGGGCTGGGACCTGGAGTAGTCCTTGACGGCAATACCTTCGCCTCCGGAGAGCGGGCCGACCACGATGTCCACCTTGTCCTGCTCAACCAGTTTGCGCACCGCGTTGACGGCGACATCGGGATTGGCATTGGATGAGGCCCTGACCATCTCGATCCTGCGTCCGGCCACCACGCCGCCGCGCTGCTTAATCGCCAGCTCTGCGCCGCGCATGCCGTCGGCACCGCCGGCCGCGAACGGGCCTTCAAGCGTCGCCAGCACGCCAATTTTGACGGGCGCGCCCTGCGCCCAGGCCATGCCGGTCAAGGCCGTGGCTGCCGCCGCTGCGACCATAGAACGTATCCAGATTCGTTTCTTCATTTTCACGGTTGCCTCCTGTTTCAATGTCGACGTTGCAAGGAAGTGACGGTCTGGTTCGAGCCGAAGCGGGAGCGAAGCTTCGCCCACAGTCCGAGCAGGCCGTCGGGGGAGAACAGAACAATGGCGAGGAACACCACGCCGATCACGAGGTTGAAGCGCTCGCGATCGATGAGGTCGATCGCGAAGGTCTGTAACAGCACAAAAATGATCGCGCCGAGGAAGGCGCCGATGGGGTGGCGCATGCCGCCCAGAACCGCGATCACCAAAATGTTGATCTGCCAGCCGGTGTTGACCGAGCCGGGGGTGATCAGGCCGTTGTACCAGACCAGCAGCACGCCGCCCACAGCGGCCATGAGCCCGGCGACCGCATAGGCGGCCACGCGATGCGCCACGACATCAAAGCCAAGTGCCGCCATGCGTCGCGGGTTGTCACGCACGCCCTGCAACGCAATGCCGAAAGGCGTGCGCACCAGCCATTTGACCGCCAGATAAGCGGCCATCGCCCAGAACAGGCACAAAAAGTAAAACGGCACCGGCTCACGCCAGTTCAGGCCCAAGACCTCGGGCGGATAGACCCGCTGAAAACCCTGAAAGCCGTTGAACACGGTGTAGTTCTGCAGCACCAAGTAGTAAAAGGCCACGCCAAAAGCCAGCGTGATCATGATGGTGTAAATCCCCTCTGTCCGCACCGACAGCCAGCCAATGACGGTGGCGCAAGCGGTGGCGATCACCAGCGCAACGATTACTGCAAGCCACCAGGGCCAGCCCAGACTGATCGGTGTGCTGCTCGAGCCGAAAATGGCCAGCGCATAACCCGACATGCCAGCGACCGACATCTGCGCCAGCGACACCATGCCGCCGTAGCCGCCGAGGAAGGTCAGCGACAACGCAATCGTCCCTAACAGCAACGCCTGCGCGGCCACCTGAAAAGTCAAGAAGGGCGTGGCCAGCCACGGGAAAACCAGCAACAGGGCCAGGGTGAACACATGGCGGGGGGACAGTGTGCGCCAAAAAAACTTCAACCAACGCGGTGCGCCGCTGCCTGCATAAGGATCGGAGGCGGCCGCAACTCCGAGGGTCGTCGCGCGCGACGGTGCTGCGCGCGCGGTCAGCCGAGCCGCATCTGCGCTCGAGGATGCGCGCAGCCCCCCGTTCATGGCACGGCGCCACTGGGCTGCACTCATGCCGGTTTGCCCAATATGCCCCGCGGCCGGAATGCCAGCACCAGGATGAGAATCACAAAAGTGAAGACCACGCTGTAGGTCGGTGCGTAGGCCAGGCCGTAGGTCTCGGCCAGACCCAGGATGACTGCGCCCACGGCAGCGCCCACCACACTACCCATCCCGCCCACAATGACCACAATCAACGAGGCCAGAAGCAACCGCGTGTCCTCACCCGGCACCATCGACAACTCCACCGCGCCGATCACCCCGCCCAATCCTGCCAAGCCCGCCCCCAGCATAAAGGTCATCGCGAACACGAAGTTCACGTTGACGCCGGAGGCGGCCAGCATCTGCCGATCGTCCACGCCCGCACGGATCATGGCGCCCACCGTGGTGCGCGTGAGCAACCACCAAAGGAAAACGCCGATGACCACTCCAAAACCCAAGAGGCTTAGACGGTAGGCTGAATACGCCTTGATCAAGGGCAGGTTGCGAATTGGGCCCTGCAGCCATTCGGGCGCCTCCATCTGGTGTACCTGCGCGGTAAATGCCCACAGCAGCAAATCGGCCACCACGATAGACAGGCCGATCGTCACCATCGTCTGACGTAGGTCCTGGCCCTGCATGTGTCGCAGCACCAGCACCTGCAGCAGCAGACCTGCCAACGCCGCCGCCAGGAAGCCGGCTGCCAGAGCCAGCACCCAAAAGCCGGTCTTCTCTGCCACGAAAAAACCCACGTATCCCCCCAGCAGGTAAAGCGAGCCGTGCGCCAAGTTGACGTTGCGCATCAGGCCGAAGACCAGGGTAAAACCACTGGCTACGATGAAGTACAGCGAAGCCAGGGTCAGTCCATTGAGCAGAGTCACGACATACAGCCGCGTGTTGTCCACCAGCGCCCAAAGCGAGAACACTGCCAGGGGGCCGCCGATCAGCAGCCAGGCCCAGGTGCGCGCACCCCACGTCATGCAGCCATCTCCCAGGCGTGGGTACGTCCTATGGGCGGCTCCTTGGCGAACACCCCGTCCTTCATCACCGCCAAAATACGTTTGGGATCGCGCAGGATTGAAAGGCTGGCCAGTGGATCTCCATCGAGCAGCAGCAAGTCCGCCAAGTAACCCTCCTTGATCAGGCCGAGCTGATGCTGCTGCATCATCACCTCCCCGCCGTGCAGCGTGCACGATCGGATTGCCTCCATCGGCGTAAAGCCCAGATACTTGACGAACAGTTCCAGGTCGCGCGCATTCTTAAGGTGGGGGTTGAACGCAAAGCCGTAGTCACCTCCAGGCAGCACCCGTACGCCACGGCGGTGCATGGCCTTGAGCGACTCGCAGGCAGCGGCCCACTCCTCCTCGTAGCCCATCGTCACCGCCTGAGCGTGGGTCACGCCCCAGGGCTCGGCCTCGTGAAGCAGTGCGTAGAGGATGCCGATACCCGGCGCGACGAAAACCTCGTCACGTGCAGCCTCCAGCATGTCCAGCGCTTCGGTATCGGTGAAGCTAGCGTGGTAGATGAGCCGTATGCCATGGCGCAACGCCTGCTTGACACTGGCGCAGGAACGGGCGTGCACGATGATGCGCTTGCCCCGCATGCGCACCTCTTCAGCGCAGGCCGCCACCTCGGCATCGGTCATCCAAGTGGTCTTGGCGTCTGCGCCGGGCACGAAGTTGTCACCCGACAAATTGAGTTTTATGGAATCGACTCCATACTTGAGGAAGGTGCGCGTCACACGCCGCAGGTCCTCGGCACCGTTGACGACCACGCCGAAGCTGAACTCCGGAAACGGCAGGTGGGGCAGCATCTCGTCGCCCAGCCCCCCGGGGACGGTGATCTCCTGGCTGGCGGCCAGATAGCGAGGACCCGGGATCTGGCCGCTCTGGATCGCGTTGCGGATCACCACGTCCAGCCGTGGTTTGGCGCATGCTGCGCCCAGGCAGGAGGTGAAGCCAGCCTTGAGGTAGTTGTGGGCCACTTTGGCCGACCACAGCACATGCTCCTCAAGCGGCATGGTCTGGATGCCTGCCAACGTGGCCGCGTCGTTCCAGGAAAAATGCGTGTGCGCCTCGGTCATGCCCGGCATCAGCGTGGCGCCGCCGGCGTCCACCACCAGAGCATCGCCCGCGCTGGCGCTTCCACCGCTGCGATTGACCTGCACGATGCGGTTGCCGCGCACGCGAACGCTGCCGCTGTAGGGCTGTTGCCCCGAGCCGTCGAGGATTCGAACGTTGTTAAACAGGGTTTCACGCATCGCTGTCATGTCGTGTGCCCTCCGCCGGCTCAGGCCGCCCAACGCGTGGAACGCGCCTGCCGCACCGGCGGCGCCCGGTGAAAGTGGCCGTCCTTCATCACCGCCAGGATCCGGGCCCGGTCCTGCAGCACGGTGATGTCGGCCAGCGGATCGCCGTCGATCAACAGGATGTCAGCCAGGCAACCCTCGCGGATGTAGCCAAGTTCCTTGCCCACCTTCATCATCGGCCCACCCCAGGCGGTAGCCGACAGAAGCGCCTCCATCGTGCTCATGCCGATGTACTTGACGAAGTACTCCAGGTCCTTGGCGTTGGTGCCGTGCGGCGTCCAGGCAAAACCGTAGTCACCGCCCGGAAGAATGCGGATGCCGCGCCGGCGCATCGCCCTCATGCTCTCGATGGCCGCCTCAAGCTCTCGGTGGTAGCCCATCTTGCGGGTCACCTCTGGGGTCAGGCCCCAGTCGCTGGCGTGGTGGCATGTGTTGATCAGCCAGGCCAGTCCTGGGGCCACGAAGTGATTGAACTTGTTGGCCTCGAGCAGGTCCAAGGCTTCCTCGTCGGCGAAGCTGGCGTGGTAGATGACCTCGATGCCCAATTTCACGCACTGCTTGATCGACCACGTGGAGCGCGCATGCGCAGCCACCCGCTTGCCCCAGGCCTTGGCCTCCTCCACGCAGGTGCGGATCTCCTCCTCAGTGAACTGACTCATCTCGGAAGGCATGCCGGTGATCGACTCGCCCGAGAGGTTGATCTTGAGAGAGTCCACGCCGTACTTGCAGAACATCCGCACGCAGCGGCGCATTTCCTCGGCGCCGCTGACGACTGCACCGAAGGCGAACTCAGGCTGGGGCAGATGCGGCGCGGTGGTGTCACCCAGGCCACCGGGCACCGTGATCTCCTGGCTGGCCGCCAGATAGCGCGGGCCGATGATGGTGCCGTCGTTGATGGCGTTGCGGATCACCACGTCCAGTCGCGGCTTGGCGGTAGCCGCCCCCACGCAGGAAGTCCAGCCCATGTCCAGGTAGCGTCGGGCCACCTGCGCGCACCACAAAATGTGTTCCTCCGGCGGCATGCGCTGGATCGACTCAAGGCTGGGCTGGTCGTTCCAGGAGAAATGCGTGTGCGACTCCACCATTCCCGGCATTAAAAAGGCGCCAGCGCCGTCGATCACCTGGGCACCCGCCAACGGCGCGGACCGTGCACCATAGCCCGTCTTGAGGACCCGCGAAATACGGTTGCCCTGCACCAGTACCTCGCCCTGAAACGGAATCTCGCCGCCTCCATCAAAGATGCGTACGTTGGTGAACAAAACGTCGGCCATGCGTGCGGTCCTTGTTGTCAATGGGCGGCCAGTGGAACCAGCGCCGGGGTACGCGTGCGCGAACGCTCCACCGATCCCAAGAACTCCTGCCAATGGGTCAGACACGCCTGAGTCTGCTCGACCGGCGCCCAGTGACCACAGCGCGGCAGCACGACGGTGCGCACCGACCGTGCGCCGTGAAGGTGATCGGCCAGCGCCCGCACCGCCTGCGGCGGAGCCACACCGTCCTCGTCGCCGGTCACCAGCAGCACGGCTGCTTGAATGCGCTCTAGCGCCGCAGGCTGGGACGCGGCCAGGGCCTCGCAGGTTCGGGCGTAAGCATCGCCATCGCAGCGCATCAGGCTCTCGCGCACAAAGGACACCGCAAAGGGCTGGCGTGCGCGCGTGTCGGTCGACAGCGAGGCCTGTACCATTTGCTGCGCGATCGCGTGCATGCCGGCGACACCGCCACTGCGCGCTTTCTGAGCCCGCTCACGCAGTGCCAGGCGGGCTGGCTCGGGTGGCGCGATGAGGGGTCCAAACAAAGCCAACGTGCGAACCAGCGCGGGGTGCGTCACCGCCAGGTGCTGGCAAACGATGGTGCCCAAAGAATGGCCAAGCCAGTCGGCCTGGCGCACGCCCAAGCGCTCGCAGGCCTGCACCGCCGCGAGGACGAAACGCTCAATGGACAGCGCGCCTTCGGCGCGCGAGGACATCGCGCTGCCTGGTAGATCAATGCGCAGCACGCGCCGCCGTGCAAGCGCTGGCATCATCGGCGTCCAAGTGTTGGAACCGCCTCCCAGCCCATGCACGCAGAACACCGGCGGACCATCACCCTCATCCTCGATGGCCACGCGATCAAACAGGTGTAGAGTCACGAGCGCCCTTCACACTCAGGCACACGGCCAGCAAGACCTGCCGGGCCTGGACCTTTGAATCCGCGCAGCAACACCGCCAGCAAGGGCTGCGTTTTCAGATCGCATGGGACTGCCTCCTCGTTGCCCCTGCAGTCGGGCACTACCAGCACCACGCCGAGGGATCTGTTTGAGTAGAAATGAGACTTGCGTCTCAAATCTGGATGAAGGCATCATAAGCATGAGACACTTGCCCTGACAAGGGCTTAACCCTGACTCAACACCCGGGACAAACCCGCATGCCAACCTCAAAGGTCACCCCCAGCTTAGGCCCCTCACCCCCAGAGCGGGGCGTGAAGGCCTCCACCTTCCGGCTGCTGCTCGATACCGCGATGGAACTGATAAGAGAGGCCGGCCACGTGCCCTCGATGGGCGATCTGGCGCAGCGCAGCGGCGTCTCCCGCGCCACGGTCTACCGCTACTTCCCGAGCCGAAGCGACCTGATCGCCGCCGTGATGGACGCCTCGCTCGGCCCAGTGCGTGACTTCTCCTCAAGTCAGACCGACGGGCCGCGCCGCGTGCGCGAGGTTTTCGAGAAAACCTTTCCGCGGTTCCAAGCCTTCGAGCCCCAGATGCGCGCTGCGGTGCAACTGTCTCTGGAGCAATGGGCCCAAATACGCGCCGGCACCCTAGAAGAAGAACCCTACAAGCGCGGCCACCGGGTGCGCATCCTGGGCAATGCCATCACTCCAATGGCCAACACCTTGCAACCAGCCGCACAGATGCGCCTGCACCAGGCACTGACTGTGGTGTATGGCATCGAGACCTACATGATCCTCAAGGACATTTGGGGCCTGTCGGACAAGGCCGTGGAGAAGGTCGCCCTATGGATGGCCGATGCGCTTGTCACAGCCGCCATCAATGAAGGCCAGCGACCCGCCAACGCTGGGCGTCCGAGACAACGCGTCCGCTAAGCGCCCACCGCCCGCCCCGGACGCGACAAGAACCGCCCCGCCCGCTGCGGCAGGGCCTGACCTTGCGCAAACGCCCACTGGCCGTTGACCATCACGCGCTCGATGCCAGCGCACATCTGCCGGGGGTTGTCGTAGGTGGCCTGGTCGGCAATGCGATCGGCATCAAAGAGCACCAGGTCGGCGAAGGCGCCTTCGCGCACCACGCCGCGCTCGCTCAAGCCGAATCGGGCGGCCGAAAGCCCGGTCATTTTGTGGATCGCCTGGGGCAAGGTCATGAGCTGCTCTTGGCGGCAGTAGTGCGCCAGCACCCGCGCAAAAGCCCCCCACAGCCTCGGGTGCGGCCGCTCGTCGTGCGGCAGGCCGTCCGAGCCGATCATGCTCATGGGGTGGGCCATCACACGGCGCACATCGTCTTCGCGCATCTGAAAGTAACAGGCGCCGCCGGGCATGAGGCGGCGGCAGGCGCTGACCTGGTCGATGCCCCATTGGGCGGCGATGTCGGCCAGGTAGCGACCGGCCAGCTCCGGATGCGGATCACTGCGCGTGATCAGAATCTCGATGATGCCGTCGACCAAGTCTTCGCGCAGCAAAGTCGATCCCGCACTGTACGGGTAGGCGTCCATGCCAACCGCCTGACGCTGGCTCAGTCGCTCGAGCAAGGCCAGTGTCTCGATGGTGCGCCCCCAGTTGCGCGGCCCGGCGCACTTGTGGTGCGACAAGATCCAGGTGACCGGCCCGGCCCGCGCCGTATCGGCCGCCTCCTGCATCGCCTCCAAAATGCTGTCCATCTCGCTGCGAATGTGGGTGACGTAAACCCCGGCGTGACGGGCCACCACCCGCACCAGGGCCTGCATTTCGGCCGCATCGGCCGCAAAGGCCTGCTGATAAAACAGGCCCGATGACAGGCCCAGCGCGCCTTGCTCCAGCGCCCGCTCAAGCAGCTGCGCCATCGCCTCGACCTCATGGGGATCGGCCGGGCGGTTCAGGTCGGTCATGGTGCACACGCGCAGCGTGGTGTGACCGATCAACGCGCCAACATTGACCGCCGCAGGCGCTTGGGCCAGCGCACGGGCATAGTCGTCAAGCTGCGCAAACCGGAATTCGGTGGTGTGCAGCAAGTCCAGCGGCGATGGCGGCTCCTGCGTCACCAGGGGCACCAGCGACAGCCCGCAGTTGCCCGTGATCACGCTGGTGACGCCTTGCGACAGCTTGGCCAACATGACCGGGTCGCGTAGCACCTGCGCATCGTCGTGGGTGTGCACGTCAATGAAGCCGGGGCTCAAGGTCAGCCCTTGCGCGTCCAGCACCTCATCGGCGTCCTGCGGCAGATCCGGGCCGATGCGGGCGATGCGATCACCCGCAACAAGGACATCGGCCACGTAGCCAGGCGCGCCCGTGCCGTCGACCACCTGGGCGCGTCGCAAAAGGATGCGGTTCATGGCTGGGTCCCCCTTTCAACCGACGACCACGCCCAGTCGACTGCTGGGTGTTGATCGCTGTCCTGGCCGTGGTCTTGCAAAACGCGGCGCAACTGCGTCATCTGCTGCGCCGCTTGCGGCCCAAGAACTTTGAGCACCAGAACCATGAGCAACTCGATGACCAGCAGGTGCGCGATGTAGGCCTCGACCCCGACCCGCATCACGGCATCGGCCGGCACACTCACCCCGATCGTGACATCGGCCAATTCGGCCAGCACCGTGCCGGGCTGCGTGATCGCGATGACGGTGGCCCCTTGCGATTGCGCAAAGCGAACGGCCTCCAGCAAAAAAGGCATGCGCCCGACGTGCGAGATCGCCACGGCCACACCGCCCGGGCCCAAGCTGGCTGCAGAAATCAGCTGCAAGTGGGCGTCGTGAAACGCATGCGCGGTACGGCCAAGTCGAAACAGCCGGCTTTGCAGGTCGTTGGCCATAAAGGCCGACGTGGCGCCCACCGAATAGCAATCGATACGCTGGGCGCTGGCCAGCAAGTGCGCGGCCCGCTCCAGCGTCTGCACCGGCAACTGCTCCTGCAAACCCGCAATCGACGCAGCGGCTCCGCCCAGAATTTTGTGCACGATGTCGGCGGTGCCGTCTTCCATGCTCACGGAGCGGTGAACCGGCATGACGCGGGCCAAATCCTGCGCCAGTGCCAGCTTGAACTCCCGCACACCGGCATAGCCCAGTTGCCGGGCCGTTCGCATGATGGTGGGCATGGACACCCGGGCCATCGCAGCCAACGCATCGATGCTCATCGAGACGGCGCGGTGCGGATCATCGAGGAGCACGGCCACCACCTGCTGCTGGGCGCGCGGCAGCGAGGGCGCCATCGATTGCAAGCGCTGCAGCACGGTCGGTTTGAGATTCATACCCGTCCAGGCCCTGCTAGAAATGGATCGACACCGCATCGATCACGCGGTAGTCGGCACTGACCACAGGCATCCAGCGCCACTTGTCAAAGGTCGTGCAGGGATGAGATATGCCGCAGCCCACCACTTGCCCCAGCTGCGGCTGCTCGTGCGCGGGCGCTTGCGGCTCAAAGCGCAGGTAGGCGTGCTGGTCGTTGAGATCGGTGATTCGCCAATGCCCGGGTGCGGGCTGGGTCTGGCTGTCGCCCAGGCTGGCGCGCCACAGGGCCACCGGCAGGTCCAGGTCGTAGGAGACGTCTCGCTTGCCCATGCTCAGGATGGCCAAGCCTGGCTCGGGGCACGACTGCACGCTGCAAAGGACCTCCAGCGCAGGGCGCAGCGACTCGCGCAAGTTCAGCCGCTCTTGCACACAGCGCAGGTGCCTGCGATAGCTGACGTGGTCATGCGTGAGGTAGCAGCCCGAGCGCAAGACGCCGCGCACCGGCCGCTGCAGGTGGGGCCGCAGATAGGGGGCCACCAGATCAAAGATCGCCGAGCCGCCAGCGGTGAGCAAGATTTCCTGGGCCTCAAAAAGGTCCTCGGCCTCGCAGGCCCGGGCCAGCTCCTGCACCCGCTGCATCAAGGCGTCCACATTGCGGCGATCGCTGTCGTGGTTGCACGTGGCCAGCGCGCCCTCGTAGCACTCGATGCCCACAAGCCGCACGGCCGGGCTGCGGCGGATGGCGCGCGCCAGCTCCAGGGCGGCATCGTGCTGCCTGCAACCGGTGCGCTTGCCCTCGATCCCCAGCTCGAGCAAAACCGTGAACACCGTGGTCGATGAACGCGCTTGCTGCCAAGCCTCGATCAGGCCCAGTTGCGCCAACGAATCGACCAAAAAATACACCTGCAGACCCTTGTGGTCGCGCAGCAGCATGGCCAGGCTGTCAAGATCGACCGCCTGCATGACCTGATTGGCAATGATGATGCGCGGCACCCCATGACGCGCTCCGACGCCGGCCTGAAACACGGTGGCAAAGCTGATGCCCCAGGCCCCGGCAGCCAGTTGGCGGGCGTAGAGTTCTGGCGACATGGTGGTTTTGCCATGCGGCGCAATATCAAGGCCGCGGCTTTGGCAAAACTCGCGCATCCAGGCCAGGTTGTGCTCGAGTGCGTCCGCCTTGAGCACCGCCAGGGGCAAGGGCAAGTCTCCATCGAGCACGCTCCAGCCCTGGCGCCCGGCCTGCTCTAGCGCAATCGCGCCCAAGTGCTGCGGATAACCTTTGATGGCCCCGTTGAGTTGCATCGCTAGCTCCATTCGTGGTGACGCAGACAAGCCACCAAGCGACCCGTTTGCGCCATGGGCACGAGCGGGGGAACTTGCTCGGCGCAAGCGGCGATGGCGTGCGGGCAGCGGCTGCGAAAGACGCAGCCCGACGGCGGATTTAGCGGGCTTGGCGGGTCGCCCTGCAACTGGACCTGGGGGGCGGGCTGGGCCGGATCGGGGATGGGCGCTGCCGCCAGAAGGGCCTGGGTGTAGGGGTGGGCCGGCGCGTCAAACAAGGCCTCGGTCGGGGCAATCTCCATCACACGGCCCAGGTAGAGCACGACCACGCGCTCACACAGGTACTGCACCACATCGAGGTCGTGCGAAATAAACAGCAGCGTCAAACCCAGCCGCTGCCTCAAATCAATCAGCAAGTTGACGATCTGCGCCTGGATGGACATATCCAACGCCGACAGCGGCTCGTCGGCCACGATAAACCTGGGCTCAGCTGCCAGCGCGCGCGCAATGCCCAAGCGCTGCTTTTGCCCGCCTGAAAATTCATGCGCGTATCGACGGGCGTGCTCGGGCTTGAGGCCCACCATGAGCAGCAACTCGTCGATCCGCGCCGCGCGCGATGCCCCCATGTGCAGCCTATGGGTGGAGAGCACCTCGCTGAGCATGTCACCGACGCGCTGGCGCGGGTTCAGACTCGGGTCTTGAAACACCATCTGCATATGCCTGCGCAGGCGGCGCATGCTCGACGGATCGAGCCCCATGAGCTCCTGGCCTTCAAATTGCACCGATCCGCCACTGGCCGAAATCAACTGAATCAGCGCCCGCCCCAGCGTGCTCTTGCCCGAGCCCGACTCGCCCACCAGGCCGAGCGCCTCGCCGGGCGCAATGTCGAAGCTCACGCCACGCACGGCCCGCACGCGCTGGGCGCCCCGGCCAAACTCCACCGCCAGGTCCTTGACGCTCACCATCGGTGTCATGGCTGCTCTCCCAGGTGGCACAGGCGCCGGTGGCTGCCCTCTGCCCGCCAAGGCGGTGACTCGGCGGTGCAAACCGGCAGGCTGGCGCGGCAGCGTGGCGCAAAGCTGCAGCCCGGGCCCAGTGCATGCATGGCTGGCGCCTGCCCGCTGATGTCCTGCAAGGGCACGGCCCGGCCGGTCTGCTTGGCCAACTGCCGGGCCCGGCCCGGCAGGCAGGCCAGCAGGCCTTGCGTGTAGGGGTGCGCAGGCTGCGCAAACAACTCGGCCACGCCGGCTTGCTCGACCACCTGTCCGGCATACATCACGGCCACGCGCTCGGCATGATGGGCCACCACGCCCAGGTTGTGGGTGATGAACAGCATGCTCATGCCCGTCTGCTGCTGCAGACGCGACATCAGCTGCAAAATTTGCGCCTGTATCGTCACATCCAGCGCGGTGGTGGGCTCGTCTGCGATCAGCACTTGCGGCTCGCACACCATGGCCATCGCAATCATCACGCGCTGGCGCATACCGCCCGACAGCTGATGCGGGTACTCGTCCAGGCGTTGGCTGGCCGCAGGGATCTCCACCTGCTCGAGCGCGCGCAGGGCCTGAGCGCGCGCCGCGCGTCGATCAAGCCCCCGATGCAGGCGTACCGATTCGGCGATCTGCTCGCCCACGGGCAGCACCGGGTTCAGACAGGTCATGGGTTCCTGGAAGATCATGGCCACGCGGTTGCCGCGCAATTGACGCATGTCTTGAGAGCTGATGCTCAAGAGGTCGTGCGTCTGCCCGGCCTCGTCGCGCAGCAAGGCCTGGCCGGTGCACTGCCAGCGCGCGTTACGCGCCAGCAGACGCATCAAGGTCAAGGCCGTCAGCGACTTGCCGCTTCCCGACTCACCCACCAAGGCCAGCGTTTGACCGTCGTACAGGTCAAAGCTGACGCCGCGCACCAGGGGCAAGGCGCCCGAGGCCTGCAGCAGCCGGGTGTGCAAATCGCGCACCTGCAAACGGGGCTGGCTCTGGTTCATGTCGCCCCCTTGAGCCGCGGATCGAGCAGATCGCGAACGCCATCGCCAAGCACTTGCAAGGACAGGGCCGTCAGCACGATGGCCATGCCCGGGAAAAACAGCGTCCAGACGGCGCGATCGGCATACTGCGCGCTGGCGGCCACCATGGTGCCCCAAGTGGGAATCTCAGCGCCCACGCCCACGCCCAAAAAGGAAAGCCCGGCCTCGGCCAGCAGCGCATAGGCGAAGATGAAACTCAATTGCACCAATATTGGCGACATCAGATTGGGCAAGATATGCACAGCCAGCAGACGCGGCGTGCTCACGCCCACCGCCCGCGCAGCCTCGACGTAGGGCAACTCACGAATCACCAAGGTCGAGGCCCGCACCACACGGGCCACACGGGGCGTGTACACAATGGTCAGGGCCAGCACCACATTGACAGGGCTGGCGCCCAGAATCGACACCAGGGCGATGCCCAGCAAGATATCGGGAAACGCCATCATGGCATCCACAAGCCGCATCAGCACGGCATCGAGCCGTCTGAAGAACCCAGCCAACAGGCCCAGCAGCGTGCCAAAAACCACCGCCAGCAGCGCCGTGGCCGCACCGATGCCCAAGGAATAACGCGCGCCGTAAAAAATGCGGCTGGTGATGTCGCGGCCGAGCTCATCGGTGCCGCTCCAATGGCTCCAGCTGGGCGCGCGCAGGCGCTGGCTGACTTTCATGGCCATGGGGTCATGGGCAAAGACCCACTGGCCCAAGGCCGTCAGAAGCAGCATCACGGCCAGCACCACCAGCGCCAGCAGCACCACCCGCCGTGCCGCCAGCGTGCGCAGCGCGCCTGCCCAGTCAGCCATGGCGCACCCTGGGATCGACCCAAACGTAGAGCACATCGATGGCAAAGTTGATGATGACGTAGACCGCCGCAATCACCAACAGCGCCCCCTGAATCACCGGATAGTCGCGGCGCAACACCGCGCGCACCACCAGGTTGCCCAGCCCCGGCAGGTTAAACACCGTCTCGGTGACCACGGCCCCACCGATCATCAAGGCCAGCGTCAGGCCCAACACCGTCAAGATCGGCACCAGCGCGTTGCGCAGCGCGTGCTTGAACACCACGATGACCTCCGGCAGGCCCTTGGAGCGGGCGGTGCGGATGTAGTCCTCGCTCAAGATGTCGAGCATGGAGGCGCGCGTGAACCGGATGATGAGCGCCGAATTGAGCGTGCCCAGCACCAGCGCCGGCAGCATGAGGTGGTGGATGCGGGTGAGCCAATCGGCGCCCGGGTCGCCGTAGCCGGAGACGGGAAACCAGCCCGCGCCCACTGCCAGCAGCTGAATGGCCAGCAGCCCCATCCAGAAACTGGGCATGCTCGCCCCAAGCATGGCCAGGGTGCTGACGCACTGGTCGATCCAGCGGCCCCGCCAGACGGCTGAGACGATGCCGCAGGGCACGCCGATCAGCATGGCCAGGCCGACCGAAAAAATCGCCAGCCAGGCCGTCGGCTCTGCCCGCTCCAGCAGCACCTGCGAGACCGGCATTTGCAAAAAGATCGATTGCCCTAAATTGCCCTGCAGCACCTGTCCGAGCCAAAGCAAGAACTGGGTCCACAAAGGCTCATCGAGCCCGTAGCGCTGGCGGGCCTGGGCAATGTCCTGCAAGGACGCCTGGTCACCGAGCAGCATGGCCATCGGGTCACCGGCGGCCAGGCGCGTGAGCAGGAACACGAGCACAGAGACCAGGGACAACACGGCCAGCATGCCGCCCAAGCGGCCCAGCAGCGTGCGTCCCAGGGTGCCCCAGGACATACGGGACATCAATCAGCCTGCGGGTTTACTTGGCCAGACCGGTGTTCCAGAAGAACGGCCAGGTCGATGGCGTGTAGCCCTGAAGCCTGGACGAGCGGGCCGACAGGCTGCTGAACTTGCCGACATTGATGTAGGGCACTTCGGTGTAGACGGTTTGCTGCACGGCGCCCCAGAGCTGTGCGCGCTTGGCCGGATCGCTCTGGCGGTTGAACTCGCCCAGTACCTTGGCTTTGGCGGGTGTGTCCCACCAGCCGGGCGCGCCGTCACCCAATTGCGGGGGCGAGAGCATGGGCTCGGGGAACTGGCCCGAGTGCGTCATGTAGATGTCCCACACCTTGGAGTCCCCGCGGCGCTGCACCAGCGTGGCCCAGTCCACCACTTGCATCTCGGGCTTGAATCCGGCGGCGCGCAGCTGCTCGGCCATGACCTGCATCATGGTGTGATGGAACTCAAAGTTGCGGCTGGTCAGCAGACGGATGGGCTCGCCCTTGTAGCCGGCTTTTTCAGCCATTTCTTTGGCGCGCTTGGCGTCTTGCTTGTTGTACTGGTCGGTGCCGGCGGTGGAGTAAAACGGCGTACCTTGCGGGGAGTGATTGCCCTCGACGGTGAAAAACAGCTTGTCGCCATAGGCAGCGGTCAGCATTTCGCCTTGGCCGATGGCAATTTGAATCGCCTGGCGCAAGCTCTGGTTGGCCATTACACCCTCTTTGGTGTTGAGCACCAAATATGGGAAACCATAAGAAGGCGTGAGGATGGGCACCACGCCCGCGCCGCCTTTTTCGACGCGCGACAAGGCCTCGGCCGGCAACTGGTCGGCAAAGTGGAACTGCCCAGACAGCGCGCCTTCGACGCGCGTATTGGCGTTGGGCACCGGGGTAAAGCGCAGCTCGTCAAGCAAGGCCTCGCGCTTGCCGCCATAGCCATTGGAAGGCTCGGTGCGCGCACTGTAGGCGTCAAAGCGCGACAAGATCACGAACTGGTCGGGGCGGCGCTCCTTGAAACGGTAAGGGCCAGTGCCGACAAAGGACGCCAGGGGCGTGGCGATGCTTTCCTTGGCCATGATGACGGCCATGCCCGAAGGCAGCGCCAGCTGCGCGAGCAAGGAGGCGCTAGGTGCCTTGAACCTCCACTCGATGCTGTGGCTGCCTTTGGCCTCCAGGCTGACGGTGTCTTTGCCGATGGATTTGCCGCGCGGCGCCATGTCCATCCAGCGCTTGAGCGAGGCCACCACATCTTGCGCATCGAGTTCGCGGCCGCTGTGCAGCTTGACGCCCTTGCGGATGTTGATGCTGTAGACCAGGCCGTCGGCCGAGACCCGGGGCATGCCATCGGCGAGCATGGGGATGGCATTCCACTTGCTGTCGAAGGTGTACAAGGTCTCGTAGACGTGCTGCATGATGGTGCCCACCAGGTCCGCGGTAGAGGCCATGGGGTCCAGACTCTGTGGCTCGCCGATCATCGCCAGGTTGGCCGCTCCGCCCTTCGGGGGTGAAGCGAATGTGGCAAACGGCAAGGCGGCGAGCAGCAGCGTGACGAGGTGTCGGCGGGGCAGGTGCAACATGAAAGTCTCCTGGTTGGGGGTCAGTACAAGCGAGGGCAGAAATGGGAGGTCAGAGAAGGGAGGGCAAAAGCCGAGGGGCGAGAAATGTAAGTAATTTACTTTTCCCAATGTATTGGAAGCGTGATTCGGAGGGAAGCAGGGTTTTCCTGTAATTAAATGTTCAATAATGGTCGCTTAAACCAGGTCTGCAAAACCTTGTCGTCGCGAGGAGCGGCCTCTAGCCGCGTGGAGCTTGCGACGTGGCGATCCATAAGCGGCTGCTTCATCAACGTTTTTGGATTGCCGCGCTTCGCTCGCAATGACAAAACGCACTTGTGCAGACCGTCCTTGACCGTCCACAAACTTGAGGAGATCTTCATGCCCGTTGAAATGTTGGGTGCCTCGCCAGTGGCCTCTGATCGCCTGGCCCGTCCACTCTCGCCAGCCACCCGCGCCGGCGATTTTGTGTTTGTCTCCGGCCAGGTGCCGACCAACGACCAGGGCGAGGTGGTCAGTGGCGGCATCGAGGCCCAAACCCGCCAGGTGTTCGCACGCATCGAGCAGGCCTTGGCTCTGGCCGGCTGCACCTTGAGCGATGTGTGCAAGGTCAGCGTGTGGCTCGATGACGCGCGCGATTTCGGCAGCTTCAACCGCGTCTACATGGAGTGCTTTGGGTCCCACCGACCGGCGCGCTCGACCGTCGAGGCGAGGCTGATGATCGATGCCAAGGTCGAGATCGACGTGACGGCCTACAAGCCGCGCTGAGCTGGCGCCACGGGCTCGCTCAGGTGTCGCGGTGGCTGGCAAAGCGCAGCTGCACATCGGCCAGCCGCTCTACCACCTGGGCCACGATCTCGCTCGGGCCCTGACCCAGACCCTGGGTCAAGGCGATGCTGTAGATCTGGCGCGCTTGGCCGAGCGTAAACAGCGGCACCCCGAAGCGGGCGGCCAGGGTGTGGCCCAGCCCCTGGTCTTTGTGCGCGAGCTGGGCTGAAAAACCTGGCGCGTATTTGCCCGTCAACACGCTGTCGGGCAGCCGGGTGCGCAGCGGTGCGTTGTCGGCAGCCGTGGAGGTCAGCACCTCGAGCATGACCTCGGGCTGCAACCCTGCCTTCATGCCCAAAGCCATGGCTTCGAGGTCCATGAGCTGCAAGGACTGACTGAGCAAGTTGTTGACCACCTTCATGGTGATGCCCATCGAAGGCGCGCCACAAAACACCACCCGCGAGCCGAGCTGCTCGAGCACGGGCCGCACCCGATCGAGATCCTGGGGCAGCGCGCCCACCATAAAGGTCAGCTTGCCCTGCTCGGCCTGCGCCGGGCGCCCGCCGATGGGCGCGTCCATCATGGCAAAGCCGGCCTGCCGCACGGCATCGCCCACCTTCAGGGACACCTGCGGATCGATGGTGCTGCAGTCGACGATCAGGGTGTCGGCGTGCGCGCCCGAGAGCAAACCGCCCTCCCCCAAAACGACCGCCTCGACATCGGCGCTGTCAGAGACCACGGTAAACACCGTGTCCACTGTGGCCGCCAGCGTTTTGAGGTCGGGCGCCACGGCCGCGCCGAGGGCTGCAAATTGAGCCGCAGCCCCGGCGCTGCGGTTGTAAACCGTCAGCGCATGGCCCTGCGCCAGCAAGCGCCTGGCCATGGCCGAGCCCATTTGTCCCAGGCCGACAAGACCGATTTTCATGTTGAGCGTGCCCCTTGATTCAATCGTTGATTCCGTCGTTCATTCGTTGGCTGGCTCGAGCGTCTATTCTGCGCGGATTCCAGCTTCTTTGATGACGCGGCCCCAGGTGTCGACCTGGCTGGCAAAAAACGCGGCAAATGCCTGCGGATTGCTGTCCACGGTTTCGATGGCCATGGCGTTGATGCGCGCTTTGGTTTGGGGCCTGCTCAAGGCCTCTTGCGCCGCCTTGAGCAGCCGGGCCGACACCGCATCGGGCGTGCCCCTGCGCACAAACAAGCCGTGCCACGACCGTATGGTCAAGTCCTGGTTAAAGCCGGCCTCGGTGATCGAAGGCACATCGGGCAACTCATTGAGTCGGGTTGGCTGAAACACCGCCAAGGGGCGGATGGGCGAGCCCGGCGACATGAAGGTCGGCTGCGGGTTTTCGCACATGAAATCGACCGAACCTGAAATCACGCCCTGCATGGCCAGCAGCCCACCCTTGTAGGGCACGTGCAGGGCCTTGAGGCCCACACGCCGTGCAAACAACTCCGGGGCCAGATGCGAGGCCGTGCCACTGCCTCCCGAGCCGTAGGTCAGCCCCTGCGGTTTGGCGCGGCCACCGGCCACCAGTTCGGCCGCCGTGCGGTAGGGGCTGTCCTTGTGCACCAGCAA
>Ga0164293_10000708_pt1 | contig 27238 bp, 22 predicted proteins | sample GEODES118metaG_FD_111487 | JGI IMG/M metagenome (GOLD analysis project Ga0164293, IMG submission 111487) | Eutrophic lake water microbial communities from Lake Mendota, Wisconsin, USA - GEODES118 metaG | ecosystem: Environmental > Aquatic > Freshwater > Lake | place: USA: Lake Mendota...
CGACGTCCGGGGCCGGCGTCACCGGGGGCGGCGGTGGTGCAGGCTCGCGTTCCGGTTCCGGTTCCGGTTCCGGTTCCGGTGCGGGTTCCGGTTCCGGTTCCGGTTCCGGTTGCGGTTTGGCTTCGGCTTCGGGTTCGGGGTCGGGGTTGACCTCAAGTGCGGGCTCGGGCTGCAGTTTGGCCTCCGACCGCTTCGCGGGTATGCGTTCAGGCCCTGATTCCCCGGGAATCCCCGCCCCAGGCGAACGCCCAAAGCCGGATCTCGGGGGGACCGGCCCGCGGCTGACGCCGCCCGCCATCACCACCGTCAGACCGCCGACCACGAAGAACCAGAAGAACACCCCGGGCCCGAACGTCACCTGGTCCACCCCGACGTGACCGAAGTTGCCCAGCGACCCGCTTGCCGCGAATGCAAGCACCGCCAAAATCACCGCGGCCAAGGCCGAGGCCACAGCGAGTTTCGCCATCGCCAACGGCAGCGGCAACGGCCGCAGAGCACACTGCTGCCCGATCGCCACTCCCGAGGCCGCGCCGACGATCAGCAACGCCACCCAGACCGGGCCGAGCGGCGGCGTGGGCGCCGCGGCCAGGATGGGCAGCGCCGGAATGTCGCCGCCGAACACGGTGAACGCGCTGAACGTCGCGAACCCGATATGCGCGCTGGAACCGACCGCTACCGCAGCCGCGCCCAGCACCACGTTGGGCAGGTATAGCAGCGACAACAAGGTGAGGCTGAGTTGTCCGAACAACGAACCGGTGATGCCGTACAGGTCGTGCATCGTTCCCCAGTGCACGATCAACGACCCGGCCACCACCGCACTGGACAGGGCCAGCAGTGCCGCCACGCCACACAGCGCCGGCCGCACCGCGTCGAGAACCCAGCGGGGCGCTCCAAGGGTGGCCAGCACCCGCGGCCCCGCCGCCGACCAGACTCCGATGACGGCGCCCAGGCCGTGCACCAGGGCCACCGACACGAAGGCACGCAGCGCGTTCGGGGTCTGCAACTCCGTGATGACCGAAGCTGCATCGTGGATGATCGCCATCGCAACGGCCGCCAGGAACAGCGGCCCGCCCACCGCGGACGCGACGATCCACCGGATCAGAAACCAGGATCCGCGGGCAGGAGTGACCTGGCGGGTGGTCCGCGCCGTCGCCCACACCATCAACCCGATCGGCAGCAGTGGCAGGGCGCCGAGTTGCTGGCCTGCGATCGAGATCGGCACCCCGTGTACGGCCAGCCACAGGCTGGCCACCGCGCCCGCCGTTCCGGTCAGATCGCTGTTGGCCACCACCAGCTGGGTCAGGGCGATCGCCGCGATGACGACGACTGCCATCAGGGACGGGCCGAACGCGACCCGCACCAAGTCGCGGGACTGCGCGGGACCGGGCGCCACCGGCGCCCGGCCGTGAGTCGATGTCACTCGTGCAAGGGGTATCGCGCGCAGCTAGGGCGCCGCGTCAGGACTGACCTGCACCCGGCGCGGACCCGGGCGACGAGGGATCCGACGACGGGTTGGGCCCCGACGGTGGCTGCTGAAAGGGCTGCTGCGCCGAAGCCGGGTTGTAGCTGGGGAATCCGGTGGGCGGGGTGTCGGTGCTGCTGTTGTCCGGTGCGCCGTAACTCCCGGCCGGGTAACCGTATTGGGCGGGATAGCCGGGGTGCTGTGGCGGACCCGCAACGCCGGGCTGACCGTAGTAACCACCCGGCGGCGGCCCGTACTGGCCGTACTGGTCGTAGCGCGGACGCGGTGCCGGGGCGGAAAGCACTCCCGCCTCGAACAGCAATGCCGTCACCGCGGCAGCGGCCTGAAGCAAGGTGAACAGCAGCACCAGCCACAGCGCCCACCCGACGGAGACGGCGGATGGCCGGTTGATCACCTGACCGATGACCAGCAGCAGACCCAACACCGCGGTGACCGCGATCACCGGGGTGTAGGTCCGGGTCGCCTTGGGCAGCATCGCGACAATGGCCAGCAGTGCGGCGACCAGAGCGGCCACCGTCCAGTAACTCAGGCCGCTGGCGGTGAGTTCAGCTCCGCCGAATGGACCAACGTCGGCGTTGAGGCTCAGCAACGGACCGAAACTGGCCAGGTACGCGGCCAGTCCAAGTCCCACAACAGCGGCGGAGAGGTAGGCCGGCGCCTTACTGGGCCCGGCGGCTGGCGTCGCGGGACCGGCCGGTCCCCCGTAACCCCCGGGCTGTGGAGCCGGGAAGCCCGGGTTGACGGGCGGGTAAGTCATGGCCTCTCCTCACGGTATTCGGACCTGCTGCCCACGCTAGCGCACTGCGCTGATGCCACGACTGACCAGCGGGCGTGTCCAGGGCCGTCCAACAGCGGTCTGGCCGCGGGCGTGTCCAGGGCGTCCAACAGCGGTCTGGCCGCAGGGGTTGCCGGAGCGAGGTAGAACACGTTCTAATTCTGCACATGGATTACGGGCTCGTGCTGTTCACCAGTGACCGCGGCATCGCCCCGGCCGCGGCGGCCAAGTTGGCCGACGACCACGGCTTCACCACCTTCTACGTGCCCGAGCACACCCACATCCCGGTCAAACGGGAGGCTGCCCACCCCACCACCGGGGACGAGTCCCTGCCCGATGACCGCTACATGCGCACCCTGGACCCCTGGGTCAGCCTGGCCACCGCCGCGGCTGTCACCACTCGGGTCAGGCTGTCCACCGCGGTGTCGCTCCCCGTTGAACATGACCCCATCAGCCTGGCGAAAACGATCGCCACCCTGGACCACCTGTCGGGCGGACGGGTCAGTGTCGGTGTCGGATTCGGCTGGAACACCGACGAATTGGCCGACCACAACGTGCCGCCGGGCCGCCGGCGCACCATGTTGCGCGAGTACATCGAAGCCATGCGTGAGCTGTGGACGCGGGAAGAGGCCGCCTATGCAGGCGAATTCGTGAACTTCGGGCCCAGTTGGGCCTGGCCCAAGCCGGTTCAGTCGCACGTGCCGGTATTGGTCGGCGCGGCCGGCACCGAGAAGAACTTCACGTGGATAGCCCGCAGCGCCGACGGCTGGATCACCACCCCGCGCGATTTCGACATCGATGCCCCGGTGCGCCAGTTGCGGGAGATCTGGGGTGAGGCGGGCCGACAGGGTGACCCGCAGATCGTGGCCCTGGACTTCAAGCCGGTACCCGAGAAGCTGGAGCACTGGGCCCAGATCGGGGTCACCGAGGTGCTCTTCGGCCTCCCGGACAAGTCGGCCGACGACGTCGCCGCCTACGTCGAGCGGTTGGCCGGCAAGCTCGCCGCGATGGCCTGAAGGCCGACCCAGCCTCTCGCCGAGCAGACACAAACTCGCACCCAGGAGGCCCTCCGCGTGCAATTTTGCGTCTGCTCGCGCGGATGATTCAGGCGAGCACGGCCCGATTGCCCTGAGGGTCGGTCGACTGCACCCGGATACGCGCGCCCAAGGGTTCACCGTCGCTGAGCAGGCCCACCAGATCAGGGTCGTCAGTCAGTGCCAGGAAGCGGCTGCCATCGGCCTCGAGTCGGCCGACGATGATCCCGGTGCGCACCGGCCAGTCGTAGCGAACGGTATAGGTCTCGATGGTTGCCGGCCCGTCAGCATGCTCGGACACCGGGGTGGCAGGCCGGGCGGCAACCTCGGCGCACAACTGCCCACTGCGGTCGGTGACCCAGTCGGCCGGCACAGTGGAGTACACCCCCGCGGAGTACTTGCTCATGATTCCGCCATTGGCTCCGACCAGACCGTAACTGCCTGGCGCCGAACGCATTCGGGTGACCGTCTCGGCGATCGCGTGTAGCGAATAGCTGTTGCCAGGTCCGCCGAAATACGGCAGGCCGCCGGTGACCGTCAAACCACGCGGATCGTTGGTGGCCAGCCCCGTTCCGTCGCAGATGCTGAACACCGCGACCGGGAAACAGCTGTAGAGATCGAAGGTTGAGATGTCCGCCAGGCCGACACCCGCAGATCGCAGCGACTCCTCGACCGCCAATACCGAAGCTGAACTGGAACTCAGATCGGCACGGTCAAGCAGCGACCGGTCGACCACATCGGCGTGGCCACGCAGATAGACCCAATTGGGCTCAGGCACACCAAGCCGCCGGGCGGTCTCAACCGAGGTGATCACCACGGCCGCACCCTGGTTCACCTGGTCGCGCGCCACCAGCAGACGCGGATAGGGATCGCAGATCATCCGGTTGTCGTCGCCGACACTGATGATTTCGTCGACGGTGCGACGCACCGGAGAAGCCGCATAAGGGTTGGCCGCCGCGACAACGGAGAACGGCGCAAAGAGTTCGGCCATCGCCCGGCGGTAGCCGGCGACGCTGACGCCCAACCTGCCGCGGCGGGCGTTCTCCAGCAGTCCGTACTGCGCCGGGGCACCGATGAGCCCGTGGGCCACGGTGTAGTCGTTGAACAGACCCTGGTAGCCGTATCCACGGTCCTCGAGTTGACCCTCGACCGACTCGGAGTGGTCGGGCTTGTCCGGCTGCTTGGCGAAAGATCGCAGGGTGGAGCCGTTCTCCGAGCCGATCACCATCACCACGTCGGCGGCGCCGGCAACGATGGCGGCACCGAACTCGGTAACCGCATGCTGCGGCCCCTGTCCCCCAATGGGTTCCAGAAAAGCGCGGGCCGGCGAGGCACCGATCCGTTGCGCCACCGAGCGCGGATAGTTCGTCGAACAGCCGAGTGGCGCCATGCCCCGTCCGGAGATTTCGAACTGGCGCAGTCCGACCACGGTGTCGATGGCCCGGGCTGCCGCGGCGGGCACGCCGGTATCGTCCAGCGCGGCCGCGGCAGCGGCGGCCGCCAGTTCGACCGAGGACATGCCACGATAACCCGGGTCGTCGATGCGTTCAGTGAACTGGCCGACCCCGACGATGACCGGAGTGCGCGGATCGATCGCCGTCACAGGCACCGCACCCTGTGCGTCATAGAGCCTGCAGGATCTCCCGGGCGAGTTCGGCGGCGGCTGACGGCGTCTTGCCGACCTTCACCCCGGCGGCCTCGAGGGCTTCCTTCTTAGCGGCTGCCGTACCGGAGGAACCGGACACAATGGCACCGGCGTGGCCCATGGTCTTGCCTTCCGGTGCGGTGAAGCCGGCGACGTAGCCGACGACGGGCTTGGTGACGTTGGCCTTGATGTAGTCGGCCGCCCGTTCCTCGGCGTCACCACCGATCTCACCGATCATCACGATGAGTTTGGTTTCCGGGTCCTTCTCGAACGCCTCGATCGCGTCGATGTGGGTGGTGCCGATCACCGGGTCTCCGCCGATGCCGATGGCGGTGGAGAAGCCGAAATCCCGCAGTTCGTACATCATCTGGTAGGTCAGGGTGCCGGACTTGGACACCAGGCCGATCGGGCCCTTGCCGGTTATGGTGGCCGGGGTGATCCCCACCAGCGCCTCGCCCGGGGTGATGATGCCCGGGCAGTTCGGCCCGATGATGCGGGTCTTGGTGCCGTGTTCGACGTTATAGGCCCACGCATATGCGGTGTCCTGCACGGGGATCCCCTCGGTGATCACCACCAACAACGGAATCTGCGCGTCGATGGCCTCGATGATGGCGTCCCTGGCGAACTTCGGCGGAACGAACGCGATCGACACGTCCGCGCCGGTCTTCTCTATGGCTTCGGCGACGGAGGCGAACACCGGCAGCTCAATGTCGTTGCCGGACTTGTCTTTGTGGGTGACCGTGGTTCCGGCCTTGCGGGCGTTGACGCCGCCGACGACCTGAGTGCCGGCCTTGAGCATCAGCGCGGTGTGCTTGGTGGCCTCACCGCCGGTGATGCCCTGGACGATGACCTTGGAGTCCTTGTTCAAAAAGATTGACATGGCTAGACGTCCTTTCCGGCGGCGTGAGCCAGCTCAGCGGCTTTGTCGGCACCCGAGTCCATGGTGTCGGCGAGGGTGACTAATGGGTGGTTGGCTTCGGCGAGGATTCGCCGGCCCTCGTCGACGTTGTTGCCGTCGAGGCGCACCACGAGGGGCTTGTTGGCGTCCGCGCCGAGCATCTGCAGCGCCTTGACGATGCCGGAGGCAACTGCGTCGCACGAGGTGATGCCACCGAAGACGTTGACGAACACGCTCTTGACCTGGCTGTCGCCCAGGATCACATCGAGTCCGGCGGCCATCACCTCGGCCGAGGCGCCACCACCGATGTCGAGGAAGTTGGCCGGCTTGACCCCGCCGTGCTTCTCCCCGGCGTAGGCCACCACATCCAGCGTCGACATCACCAGGCCCGCGCCATTACCGATCACGCCGACCGAACCGTCGAGTTTGACGTAGTTGAGGTCGTGCTGCTTGGCCTTCAGCTCCAACGGGTCGGTGGCTTCGGCGTCCTCGAACTGCACATGGTCGGGGTGCCGGAAGTCGGCGTTGCCGTCCAGGGTGACCTTGCCGTCGAGGGCCAGGATCTGGTCGTCGGGGGTGCGCACCAGTGGGTTGACCTCGACGAGGGTGGCGTCTTCTTTGACGAACACCTCCCACAGCTTGGCGATCGTCACAGCGGCCGCGTCGAGCACCTCGGCGGGCAGGTGACCCTTCTCGGCGATCTCGCGGGCGAAGGCCACGTCGACACCTTTGACCGCATCGACCGGGATCTTGGCGAGCCGGTCGGGCTTGGTGGCGGCCACCTCTTCGATCTCCATACCGCCCTCCACCGAGCACATCGCCAGGTACGTCCGGTTGGCGCGGTCGAGCAGGAAGGAGAGGTAGTACTCCTCGGCGATGTCGCTGGCCTCAGACACAAGAAGTTTCTTGACCACGTGACCTTTGATGTCCAGCCCCAGGATGTTCGAGGCGTGGGTGTAGGCGTCCTCAGCCGTCGCCGCGTACTTCACGCCACCAGCCTTGCCCCGCCCACCGGTCTTGACCTGAGCTTTCACCATGACCGGTCGACCGATTTCCTGCGCGATCGCTTTGGCGTCGTCTGCGGAGGTGGTCACTCGGCCGGGGGTGGTGGGGACATGGTGCTTGGCGAACAGTTCCTTCGCCTGGTACTCGAAAAGGTCCATGAGATCTGTGCTGGGCTCTCTACTAGGTCTGAGGTTTGACGCAGTCGCTCCGGGGGAACTGTATCTGCAGGCGGCAGGCCGTAACAGCCCCGCCTTGATGACGTAGGGCCCCACACCGGGCCGAGGTGACACAGGTCACAATCCCCGGTGTTAATTCGTCTTGGGTTGCGACCCCGCCGTCACTTTGGTTACCGTTCTCCGGTCTAGATAACGCTTTGGTCACGGACTTGAGGACTTGGTTTTGACGCAGCTTAGGACGGCCCCATCCCGCAGCACGCGCGCGCAGGTAGCCGCGCCCTCCCCGTCGGCGGTCTCCTCACTTGAGGTCACCGCGATGTCCGACGTCGAGGATCTGACCCCGCTACTGGAGGTCCCGGCCAAGTACGCCGGGTCCGCCCGGCGCACCGAACAGCCGATGTTCAGCAGCACCGAGGTCACCGACGTTCTGCCACGGACCCCCAAGCACCGCCGCCAGTCCACCAGCGCCGCCAAAGGGCGCGCTCTGATCGCGGCAATGGCGGCCGGGGCAGCGGCAGCCGCGGCCTACGTCGCGATCAAGCCCGCCCCGCAGACCACCACCACCCGCACCGTGCTGGCCTCCGATCTGACTCCGGCCGACACCAGCGGCCTGACCCGGGGAGCCGAACTCGTGACGGTCAAGCCCGTCGCCAACCACGCAGTCCACGGCGAGGAATTCGCCCGCGGGGTTGCCTTCGCCGCCGAGCGCGCACACCGTGAGGCGCTGCTTCAGCGTCCGCAGTACGCACTTCCGACCCGGGGTCTCTTCACCTCCGGCTTCGGCTACCGCTGGGGCGCCCTGCATGACGGCATCGACGTCGCGGGCCCGGTCGGCACACCCGTGTATGCCGCCGCCGACGGCGTCGTCAAGGAAGCCGGATACACGAACTCCGGTTACGGCGCCTGGGTGCTGATCACGCACTCCGACGGCACCGTCACCCGCTACGGACACGTCAACAGCTGGACCGTGCAGACCGGTCAGCGGGTGGTCGCCGGCGACCAGATCGCGACCATCGGCAACCGCGGCAACTCAACCGGCCCCCACCTGCACTTCTCGGTGCTACTCGGCGGCAGCAACGCCACCGACCCGGTGCCGTGGATGGCCGCACACGGAGTTTCGCTGGGCGGTTACGCCGGCTGAGTTCTCGTCGTTGCATCCGGCGTCCAGGCACTGGTGCCGCGGAGGCTGAGCGCGCCCGATCAGAGTTTCTGAATAGGGGCGTGGTTGTGCATCAGTTTGACCCGTCCGGCGCTGCCGAAGTCGATCAGGGACATCGCCGCTTCACCCATCCCGGAGACTTCCTCGACGCGGCCCAGACCGTACTTGTCGTGGTTGACCCGATCACCGGGTTCCAGGGAGATCAGAGCCCGCTTGCCCGCCCCTGACCGCATCGGCGACGGGCCCGGGCGCTGAGGCGGTCCGAACCGTCCGGCGATCGGTGCGCTGAGCCCGGCACCCGGTCCGGTGTCGGTGCGGCGCCAGTCGATCAGGTCCTCGGGAATCTCCCGCAGGAAACGCGACTCGGGATTGAGCATCGGCTGGCCCCACGATGAACGCACCTTGGCCCGGCTGAGATACAGCCGCTGACGGGCACGGGTGATACCCACGTAGGCCAGTCGGCGCTCCTCGCACAGTTCACCTGGGTCACCGAGTGCCCGCATGTGCGGGAACATGCCGTCTTCCCAGCCGGTGACGAACACCACCGGGAACTCCAGGCCTTTGGCGGTGTGCAGGGTCATCAGGGTGACCACACCGGCGTCGCTGGTGGGGATGTCGTCGGTGTCGGCAACCAGGGACACCCGCTCCAGAAACTCTGCCAGGACACCGGTCTGCGGCACGTCCTCGTCGTCGGCCTCTTCGGCTTGTTCTTCTGCGGCCAGCGCGGCGGCGTTGGCCCGGTCGATGCTGAATTCGTGTGCGACGCTGACTAATTCGTTGAGGTTGTCCAGCCGGGCGAGATCCTGCGGATCGCTGGAAGACTCCAGTTCGCGGCGGTAGCCGGTACGGTCGAGGACCGCCTCGACCAGATCGCCCAGTTCGGCGTCAAGGTGCCCGCGCAGTTCGTTGAGCAGTTCGACGAATCCGGCGATCGCCTTCTCCGACCGGGTGTTCAGCATCGGGACCCGACCCTCGGCGGCGGCGATCAACGCGTCGGCGAACGTGCATCCGGCGCTCTCGGCGTGGACGGCCACGCAGGCCTCGGCGCGGTCGCCGATACCGCGGCGGGGGGTGTTGAGGATGCGCCGCAGGCTGACCGCGTCACCCGGGTTGTCCAGCACCCGCAGGTAGGCGACGATGTCGCGAATCTCTCTGCGCTCGTAGAACCGGACCCCGCCGACCACCTTGTACGGGATGCCGGCGCGGATGAACACCTCCTCCAGCGCGCGTGAGGAATTGTTGGTGCGGTAGAACACCGCGACGTCGTTAAAGGTATGGGTGGTGGCCCCAACAGCACTCCCGGCCAGGGTGTCGATCTCACCCGCGATGAAGCGGGCTTCGTCATGTTCGTTGTCGGCGACGTAGCCGATGATCAACTCACCGTCACCGGCGTCGGTCCACAACCGCTTCTCCCGCCGCCCGGTGTTGCGGGCGATGACGGAGTTCGCCGCCGACAGGATGGTCTGGGTGGAGCGGTAGTTCTGCTCCAGCAGGATCGTGGTGGCGTCTGCGAAATCGCGTTCGAAGTCCTCGATGTTGCGGATGGTTGCGCCGCGGAAGGCGTAGATCGACTGATCGGCGTCACCGACGACGCAGAGCTCCGCCGGAGGTACGTCATCGGGTCCGACGGCCCCATGTCCCACGAGTTCGCGCACCAGAACGTACTGGGCGTGGTTGGTGTCTTGGTACTCGTCGACCAGGATGTGCCGGAATCGTCGTCGGTAGTACTGGGCGATCTGCGGGTGGCGCTGCAGCACCGCCACCGTTTCGCCGATCAGGTCGTCGAAGTCCAGCGCGTTGGCCGCCCGCAGTCGGCGCTGATACTCGCCGTAGACATCCGCCACGATGCGGGCGAGGTCATCCCCACCGGTTTCCAGCGCGCCGACGGCCTGCTCGGGGTCGATCAACTCGTTCTTGAGGTTGGAGATCGAGGTGGCCAGCAGACGCGGCGAGTACCGCTTGACGTCGATACCCATGTCGCGGCCGATCATCAGCAGCAGCCGGCGGGAATCGTCGGCGTCGTAGATGGAGAAGTTGGAGTTCAGGCCGGGCAGCAACGACGCCTGGTTACGCAGGATGCGCACGCAGGTGGAGTGGAAGGTCGACACCCACATATTGCGGGCCCGCGAGCCCACCAGTTGAGCCACCCGCTCGCGCATCTCGGCAGCCGCTTTGTTGGTGAAGGTGATGGCCAGGATCTGACCGGGGCCCACGTCGCGGGCGGCCAGCAGGTAGGCGATCCGGCGGGTGAGCACGGCGGTCTTCCCCGAGCCGGCCCCAGCGACGATCAACAGCGGGGACCCCTCGTGCAGCACCGCCTGGCGCTGCTGGGGATTGAGCCCGTCGAGCAGTTCGGCGGGGCCCGCCGGGGCCCGGAGGTCGGTGGCCTGCGCAGTCATGACGCTCCCAACACTACTGCCGACCGGCGACATGCCTTTGCGCAGGCGCGCCACCGGATGGCACACTCTGAACTGTGAAGACGCAGCGATTTTTCTTCGGGTACCGGTCCGCGGTGCCCGGGGAGGCTTAGCTGCTCAATTCGACAGCCCCGCGGTCCGCATCTGCGATCCGGGGCTTTCTTGGGTGAGGCCCGGACCGGATGAGACCAGAACCCCCACACCAGGAGAACGACGCCATGACGACCGAAGAACTCACCGAGTCCGACATCGATGCCCTGCGCACCGAGATCGACCGCCTCGACGCGGAGATCCTGGCGGCGGTCAAGCGCCGCACCGAGGTCTCACAGGCGATCGGCAAGGTCCGGATGGCCTCCGGCGGCACCCGCCTGGTGCACAGCCGGGAGATGAAAGTCATCGAGCGCTACAGCGATCTGGGCCAAGACGGCAAGGACCTGGCGATGCTGCTGCTGCGGATGGGCCGCGGACGGCTCGGGCACTGAGCTGTCCCGCGCGAGCGTGCGTGTCGGCACGCCGACACGCCGCGCGGGCGCGACGTTCGCGCACCCTCGTCGGACCCGACGGGCGGCCGCCTACTTCGTCAGGGCGATGTACTTGACGTCGAGATACTCCTCGATGCCCTCGAAGCCGCCCTCGCGGCCGAAGCCGGACTCCTTGACCCCGCCGAACGGCGCGGCCGGGTCGGAGATCACCCCGCGGTTGACGCCCACCATGCCGGCGGCGATGGACTCCGCCACCCGCAGCGCCCGATCCAGCGACTCGGTATAGATGTAGGCCGCCAGGCCGTATTCGGTGTCGTTGGCCACCGCGACGCCCTGCTCCTCGGTATCGAAGCCGACGATCGGCGCGACGGGACCGAACACCTCTTCTTTGAGGATGCGCGCGTTGGGCGGCACGTCGGTCAGCACGGTGGCCGGGTAGAAGTTGCCAGGGCCGCCGGGGGCCTGACCACCGACGGCGACCTTGGCGCCCTTCTCGACAGCGTCGTTCACCAACTCCTGCACCGAGGCAACCTGTTTGGGATTCACCAGCGGCCCCAGTTTGGTGGAAGGGTCCAGCCCGTCGCCGAGTGTCATCTCGCCCATCTTCTTGACGAACTTGTCGGTGAAGTCATCCAGCAGATCGCTGGCGACGTATAGCCGGTTGGCCGCGGTGCACGCCTCCCCGCCGTTGCGCATCTTGGCCAGCATCGCCCCTTCCACCGCGGCATCGACGTCGGCGTCGTCGAACACCACGAACGGGGCGTTCCCGCCGAGCTCCATCGACGTGCGCAGCAGCGCGTCGCTAGCCTGCTTGAGCAGGGCTTTACCCACTCCGGTGGAACCGGTGAAGCTCATCTTGCGCAACCGGCCGTCCTCGATCAGCGCGGTGGTGACCTCGCGCGGCTGGTTACTCGGCAACACCGACAGCACACCCTTGGGCAGGCCGGCATCGCCGATCAGCTTGGCCAGCAGCATCATCGTCAGCGGGGTCTCCTGGGCCGGTTTGACGATCATGGTGCAGCCGGCCGCCAGCGCCGGGCCGATCTTGCGTGTGCCCATCGCCAGCGGGAAGTTCCACGGCGTGATCGCGTAGCAGGGGCCGACCGGCTGCTTGGTGACGACGATGCGGCCCGTCCCGGCCGGGCTCGGGGTGAAGCGGCCATGAATGCGCACGGCTTCCTCGGCGAACCAGCGGAAGAACTCGGCGCCGTACTTGACCTCACCCATGCTCTCGGCGAGGACCTTGCCCATCTCCAATGTCATCAGCATGGCGAAGTCGTCGGCACGGTCGATGATCATGTCGAAGACCGACCGCAGGATCTCGCCACGCTCGCGGGCCGGGGTGGCCGCCCACTCGTGCTGGACCGCGCAGGCGGCGTCCAAGGCGTCCACCGCATCAGCGCCGGTGGCGTTGGCTACCGACACCAGCACCTCGTCGGTGGCCGGGTTGAGCACCTCGAAGGTTGACGTCGCCGCACGCTCCTGTCCACCAATCCACAACCCGGTCGGAACCGAGGACAACACCCGTTCGACGTCTGCTTTAGCCATAGCTCAATGATCTACCCCATCACGCCGTGGCGCCGCATAAGGTCTGGAGAATGAGTGCCGACTTCGCCGACATCACAGCCAGCGCTGCCTGGAAGGCGCTGCAAGGTCACCACTCCGAGATCGCCGGCAAGCATCTGCGTGACCTCTTCGCCGAGGATCCCGACCGCGGGAGCGAACTCACGCTGACCCTCGGTGACCTCTACATCGACTACAGCAAGCACCGGGTAACCCGGGAGACCCTGAAGCTACTGGTGGACCTGGCCCGCGCGGCGGGCCTGGAGCAACGCCGCGACGCCATGTTCGCCGGTGAGCACATCAACACCTCCGAGGACCGCGCAGTCCTGCACACCGCGCTGCGACTGCCGCGCGAGGCCACCCTCGAAGTCGACGGCCAGAACGTCGTCGCCGATGTGCACGCCGTCCTGGAAGCGATGGGTGACTTCACCGACCGGCTTCGCACCGGCCAATGGACCGGCGCGACCGGGAAGCGGATCGAAACGGTGGTCAACATCGGCATCGGCGGCTCCGACCTCGGCCCGGCGATGGCCTATCAGGCACTGCGGCACTACTCAGACGCCGGCATCGCGGCGCGCTTCGTCTCCAACGTCGACCCGGCCGACCTGGTCGCCAAGCTGGACGGACTCGACCCCGCCACAACGCTTTTCATCATCGCCTCCAAAACGTTCACCACCCTGGAGACGCTGACCAACGCCACCGCGGCACGTCGTTGGCTCACCGAGGCACTCGGCGACGACGCGGTGTCCAAGCACTTCGTGGCCGTCTCGACGAACAAGAAACTGGTCGAGGCATTCGGTATCGACAGTGCCAACATGTTCGGCTTCTGGGATTGGGTGGGTGGCCGCTACTCGGTGGATTCCGCGATCGGACTGGCGCTGATGGCCGTGATCGGTCGGGAGGGCTTCGCCGACTTCCTGTCCGGCTTCCACCTCGTCGACACCCATTTCGCCACCGCCCCGTTGGAGTCCAACGCGCCGGCGCTACTGGGACTGATCGGCCTGTGGTACTCCGACTTCTTCGGCGCCGAAACCCGTGCGGTGCTGCCGTATTCGAACGACCTGGCCCGGTTCGCGGCCTACCTGCAGCAGCTGACCATGGAGTCCAACGGCAAATCGGTGCGTGCCGATGGGAGCCCGGTCAGCACCGGCACCGGCGAAATCTTCTGGGGGGAGCCGGGAACCAACGGGCAGCATGCCTTCTACCAACTGCTGCATCAGGGCACCAGGATGGCGCCGGCCGACTTCATCGGCTTCTCCCAGCCCACCGACGATCTTCCGACCGCGGACGGGTCGGGCAGCATGCACGACCTGTTGATGAGCAACTTCTTCGCCCAGACCCAGGTGCTGGCCTTCGGCAAGACCGCAGAGGAAATCGCGCGGGAGGGAACACCGCCGAGTGTGGTGCCGCACAAAGTCATGCCGGGCAATAAGCCGACGACGTCGATACTGGCGACCCGGCTAACCCCGTCAGTACTCGGCCAGTTGATCGCGCTGTATGAGCACCAGGTGTTCGTCGCAGGCGTGGTCTGGGGTGTCGACTCGTTCGACCAGTGGGGCGTGGAACTCGGCAAGACCCAGGCCAAGGCGCTACTGCCGGTAATCACCGAGGACGACTCACCGCCGACGCAGTCCGACAGTTCCACCGACGCTCTGGTACGCCGCTACAGGCAGGAGCGCGGCCGGGTTCGCTGAGCCGAAGGCGAAGCGAAGCCCGGCCAAACACCCCCGGCCCGGGTTCGCTGAGCCGAAGGCGAAGCGAAGCCCGGCCAAACAACCCCGGCCGGGTTCGCTGAGATCAGTTCCCGTTGTTGATGCAGAGCAGCCCGGGGATACAGGTCAGAATGCCGTCCGGGCTGACCTGGAGAGCCGTCCCGCCGGGCAACGTCGCACTGACACCGTCCGGGCCGATGGAGGCCGTCTCGCCGTTGGGCAGAGACGCCGTCGCGCCATCAGGGCCGGCGGCGGCCGCCGGGCCACCTGGGACTGCCACGCTGGCGCCGTCGGGGGTGACCGCGGCGACTTGACCGTCAGGCAGGGTCGCAGTGACACCATTGGGTGCCGCCGAAACGGCAGGGCCACCGGGAACACTCGCGATGGCACCATCCGGAGCGGCCGCCACTGCGGGGCCGGCCGGCACCGCCGCAGCGGCGCCGTCCGGGGCAGCAGAAGCCGCGACATCGCCCGGCACGATGGCAGTCACGCCGTCCGGGGTGATCGTCACGGCCTCACCGTTGGGCAGAGTCGCTGTCGCAGCGTCCGGACCCACCGTCACGGCCTCACCGTTGGGCAGAGTCGCTGTCGCAGCGTCCGGACCCACCGCAACGGCCCCACCGTTAGGCAGCGCCGCGGCCGCACTGTCAGGACCGATCACCGCCGCCTCGCCGTTGGGAAGGGCTGCGGTGGCACCGTCGGCGCCGACCGACACCGAGGACCCATCGGGCAACGACGCACTGGCGCCGTCGGGGCTGACCGCCGCCGTCGATCCGTCCGGCAACGAACCGCTCACGCAGGGCGTGCCGTCGGCAGCGATGCACGGGGCGGGTTCAGCGTAAGCGGGTGCGGCGGTGGCGAACATGCCCGCCAGCAGGGCGGCGGCAATTGAAAGTCTTTTGCTCATTGTTGCAGTCTGGCCTACCGGCCGGCGTTTACGCGAATCGCCGGGTCAATCGTGGCGGCAAAGCCCGGAGCACCGCCACCAGCGGAATCCACGGCCAGCCCGGCACGATCGCCCGGCCTTTCTCCTTCTCGATGGCGTCGACCATCTTGGCCACGCCGGTGCGGTTATCCACCATCAGCATGGTCTTGGCGGTCTTGGCGGTCATCTCCGACTCGATGTAGCCGGGCTCAATGACAGTCACTGTGATTGGGCCGCGGGCATATTGGGCGCGCAGCGATTCCCCCAGTGACGACACCCCGGCCTTGCTGGCGGCATAGGCCGCTTTGACGCCACCGACTCCTTTGTTGCCCAGCACGCTGGAGATCAGGACGAGATGCCCGTGGCCCTGCCTGGTGAAGATCTCCAGTGCGGTCTCGATCTGCACCAGTGCCGAAACCAGGTTCGTCTCGATTGTCTCTTTATTGGCCCAGAGTTTTCCGCTGCCCAACGGGGCTCCTTTGCCGATGCCGGCGTTGACGACCACGCGGTCGAGTCCCCCGATCTCGGAGCCCAGTGCGGCAAAAACCTGGGGCACGCGGTCGTGGTCGTTGACGTCGAGTTCGGCGATCGCGACCCGAATACTCGGGTAGCGCTGGGTGAGTTCGGCTTTGAGTTCTTCCAGTCGGTCTACCCGCCGCGCGCACAACGCCAGGTCGCGGCCGCGGGCCGCGAAGGCCCGCGCCATTCCGGCGCCGAGGCCGGAACTCGCGCCGGTGATGAGCACCTTCTGCCTGATCATTTGAGCAACCTCGACATCCGCCGGTCGGCTAGCACCTTGCCGCCGGTCTGACACCCCGGACAGTACTGAAAGGACTTGTCCGCAAAGGACACCTCCCGCACGGTGTCACCGCAGACCGGGCACGGAAGTCCGGTGCGGGCGTGCACGGTCAGCCCGGATCGCTTCTCGCCCTTCAATGTTGCGGCCTGCTGACCTACCGAACGCCCCACCGCGTCGCGCAGCACCGACGCCATCGCATCGTGCAGCCCTGACAGCTGGGCTGCGCTCAGCTTGGCGGCGGTGGCGAACGGGGACAGTTTCGCCGCATGCAGGATCTCGTCGCTGTAGGCGTTTCCGATCCCGGCGATGACCCTCTGATCTGTCAGGACACCTTTGATCCGTCCGGTGTCGGCGGCCAACAGTTCACCGAGTTGCTCGACACTCAGGCTCAACGCGTCGGGGCCCAAACTCGCAATGCCGGGTACAGCGGTGGGGTCCGACACCAGCCACACCGCAAGGCGCTTCTGGGTGCCGGCCTCGGTGAGGTCGAAACCCTGACCGGCATCCAGATGGACCCGCAGGGCAATCGGGCCCTTGCCAGGCTTGAGCGGTGCAGGGCTCAGTTTGTCCGACCAGCGCAGCCATCCGGCCCGAGACAGGTGGGTGATCAGGTACAGATCGCCGGCCTGCAGACCGAGGTACTTGCCCCAGCGGTGCGCCGTGGTGACGGTCCGACCATGCAACGCTGCGATCGGCGGGTCAAAGGTCTTCAGCACCGACAGCGAGGCGACGTCGACCCGTTGGACGGTCCTGCCGACCGCATGCCGCCGCATGTGGTCGGCCAATGCCTCGACCTCAGGAAGTTCGGGCACAACCCCAGGCCATCTAGCCGCTGAGGGCGCGCTCGGCGTTGCGCCGTCCCAGCGACAACACCCACCCGACGATCGACAGCAGGATGGCCGCCCAGATCGCGGTCCACCAGAACCGGTCGATCTGCAAACCCCAGTGCGTGGTGTGTTCGGTGATCCATGCGGTGATCCACAACATGAACGCGTTGACCACGACGTGGAAAAGCCCCAACGTCAGTATGTACAGCGGGATCGACAGCAGCGACACGATCGGCTTGATCAGAGCGTTGACCAGACCGAAGATGATCCCGACGACGAAGATGATGCCGACCTTCTGCAGCGGCGTCTCACCGCCGACGAAACCGATACCCGGCACGACGAGCGTCACCACCCACAGCGCCAGACCCGTGACCGCGGCTCGGACTACAAAGGAACCCATGAGCCGATGATGTCACGGCCGCAACAGATAGGTGTCCATGATCCAGCCGTGCCGGGTGCGGGCCTCGGCGCGCATTGCCACGATGCGCTCACCCACCTCGCCGACGGTTCCGGCCACCAGAAGTTCATCGGCCGTCCCCAGGTAGGCACCCCACCAGATCCTGGTCTGCGGTTCGCAGCACAGGAAGGCGCAGTCCCCGTCGAGCATCACCACCGCCGCACCGGTCAGTCCCCCGTCTTTCAGGGCGCCGCGTAGCTGCCGGCCGGTGGTGATCAGCACCGGTTCACCGACGTCGTTCAGCGGTATCCGGTGGCGGGCGGTGAGCGCCTGCACCGCGGTGATGCCGGGGATGACGTCGTAGCGAAGCTCGACATGGCGGGCCACCTCGTCGAGGATCCGAAGGGTGCTGTCGTACAGCGAGGGATCACCCCAGGCCAGGAATGCCCCGACGCCGTCAGTGCCCAGTTCGGCCTGAATCGCATTGGCCCACAGTCGAGCCCGGGCGGCATGCCAGTCGGCCACTACGCGCCCGTAGTCGGCCCCGGCGGGCAGGAGCGAAGCGACCGGGGCAGTCGGCACCGCCGCACGCGGTGGGTCGGGCATTTCGACGAAGCGGTATCCGGGCCGGGTGATGAATCGCCGGCAGACTTCACGACGCAGATCTACCAGATCGCTTTTGGACTCACCCTTGTCCATCGCGAAGAACACTTCGGTGTCGTTGAGGGCCCGGATTGCCTGGGTCGTGACGTAGTCGGGGTCGCCCACTCCGATTCCGATGACGTGGACGGTGCGCATGCCGCCGAGCCTAGCGGCGGCCCACCAGTGCCCACCGGCCGAGCAGCAGGGCCGCGAAGCAGGCGCCCACGACTCCCGAGATCAACAGCGGCAGTTGCCCGTCATCACCCCAGAGCAGGCCCGCCCACACCCCGGCGATCAGGATGGCCAGACCGCTGCCGCCCTGGAACACCCCTTGGGCGGTGGCCTGCCGGTCTGCACCGGCCAGGGACGACACCCACGCCTTGCCGACTCCGTCGGTGCATGCGGTGAACAGCCCGTAGACACCGATCAGGACCCAGGCCAGCACCGGGTCGCTGGTCAAACCCAACCCGATGTAGCCGACCGCGAAGAACACCAGTCCGATCCCGAACACCGCCGAGCGGGGCAGTCGGTCGGCGAGCAGACCGGCCGGGAAGCTGGCGATGGCGTAGACGAGGTTGTAGGTGACGTAGGCGAGAATGACTTCGACGACCCCGAAGCCGATCTCGTTGAGCCGCAACAACAGCAGCGCATCGGGGAAGTTCACCAAGCCGAAACCGACCACCACGGCCGTCACCCGCCAGAACCGGCTGGACAGCTCACCGAGCCCGCGCCGGAAAGGCTGGCGGGCCGGGCGCGGGCCGCGGCGCGGTTTCTCCCGCACCAGCACGATCAACAGAACCGACAGCACCGCCGGCACGATCGCGACGTACAGCAGGGGTGCGATCTGCTGGTCCAGCAGTTGATAGCCCGCCAGACCCAGTAGCGGGCCGAGCACCGCACCGAGGGTGTCCATGGTCCGGTGGAACCCGAAAACCTTTCCTCTCGAACCGGATTCGGTATCTTCCACCAGCAGAGCATCGCGTGGGACGCCACGCAGTCCCTTGCCCAACCGGTCGACCACCCGGCCGGCAAGCACACCCTGCCACGCCCCGGCCATCGCGACGATCACCTTGCCCAGCGCCGCCATCCCGTACCCGGCGGCGATCAACGGGCGTCGGGCGAAGCGGTCACCGAGCGGGCCGACGGCGATCTTGGTCATCGACGCAGCACCCTCGGCGGCGCCTTCGATGGCACCGACCACCGCCGGCGGCGCACCCAGGACGGTGGTCAGGTAGATCGGCAGCAGCGGGTAGAGCAACTCGCTGGCGGTGTCCTGCAGAAAGGACACCGCGGAGAGGACCCGCACATTCCGGGTGAGCCAGGGCGGCTTCGGCCGGGAACGACTCACGCGATAACCGCGACGCCATCGGGGTGGCGCCGCCTCCTGGTACGCGGGACCCGGTCCAGCAGGGCACGCCTTTCTTTGGTCGAACGACCGATCCGCACTACACCCCCGCCCACGAGCGCCGCCGGCGTGACACCGAGTCGCAACCAGCGCCCGTTAACCATGAGAACACCAGTCTGTCAGTGCCCGATCCGCTTGTAGTATTCCCCCGGTGTCGACTTTCAGTGGGCTGCCGGCCCACCCCCTGCTCGTCCATTTCCTGGTGGTACTCGCCCCGCTGACTGCAATCTTGGCGATCCTCTGCGCGCTCTGGCCGGCCGCGCGGCGGCGGTTCGTGTGGCTGGTGGCGGCGCTGGCCGGAGTCACCGCGGTCCTCACACCCATCACCGCCGAAGCGGGCGAGTGGCTGGAGCACAAGGTCACCGAGACCGCAGCCCTGGAGACCCATGAGCACCTCGGAAAGACGATGATCTACTTCGCGGCGGCCCTACTGGCGGCCGCGATAGCCCTGGTTGTCGCACATCTGCGGGCACAACGTGGCAAGCCGCTGTCGGGGGTGTTGTCGGCAGTGGTGGCAGTGTTCGTGGTGGCCGCCTCGTTGGCCACTGCGGTGCAGGTGTTCAGGATCGGACACTCCGGCGCCGAAGCCACCTGGGGAGATGCGCTGAGCACGGCCGGGGAGAAGGACGGCGAGTAGCCGCCGACAACGTCGGACACAGGACCATCGAGGCTGCCGTCAGAAAAAGTATTGCCTCCCTGTGACGGCGGCTGCTAAACCCGGGGAGCGTCACTAGAACACGTTCTAGTATCGGCTTGTGCGATTCACCTATGCCGAGGCAATGACCGAACCGAGCTACTACATTCCGCTCGCCAAGGCCGCCGAGGCCGCCGGCTATCACGCGATGACCATCCCGGACAGCATCGCCTACCCGTTCGAGTCCGACGCGAAATACCCTTACACGCCAGATGGAAACCGGGAGTTTCTCGACGGCAAGGCCTTCATCGAGACCTTCATCATCACTGCGGCCCTCGGCGCGGTGACCACCAATCTGCACTTCAACTTCTTCGTCCTCAAACTGCCGATCCGTCCGCCCGCGCTGGTGGCCAAGCAGGCCGGCTCACTGGCGGCGTTGATCGGAAACCGGGTCGGACTTGGGGTCGGCACCAGCCCATGGCCGGAGGATTACGAGATCATGGGCGTGCCGTTCGCCCGGCGCGGCAAGCGGATGGACGAATGCATCGACATCATCAAAGGGCTGACCTCCGGTGACTACTTCGAGTACCACGGCGAGTTCTACGACATCCCCAAGATCAAGATGACGCCGGCGCCTACCGAGCCGATTCCGATTCTGATCGGCGGGCATGCCGACGCCGCCCTGCGCCGGGCGGCCCGCAACGACGGCTGGATGCACGGCGGTGGCAACGAAGACCTCGACGAACTGCTGGCTACGCTCAATCGCTACCGCCAGGAGGAAGGCACCGCCGACAAGGACTTCCAGATCCACGTCATCTCGCTCGACGCCTACACCCCCGACGGGATCAAACGACTCGAGGACAAGGGCGTCACCGACGTGATCGTCGGCTTCCGCCTCCCCTACATCAACGGGCCGGACTCCGAACCACTGGACGCCAAAATCCGCAACCTTGAGATGTTCGCCGCGAACGTGATCGGGAAGGTGAATCGCTAGGGCTACGGTTCTCATCGTGGGTGGATATCGAGAGATCTTCCAAGCCAGCGTCGATGATCCGGCGAGGTTCTGGGCGCAGGCCGCCGAGGCGGTGTCCTGGAATCGGCAGCCGCAACGCATCCTCGACGACACGAACCCGCCGTTCTACCGATGGTTTCCCGACGGCGAACTGAACACCTGCGTCAACGCGCTGGACCGGCACATCGACGAGCGCGGGGATCAGCCGGCACTGATCTACGACTCGCCGATCACCGGGACCAAGCGCACCTACACCTATCGCGAATTGCTTGATCTGACAGCGTGTTTCGCCGGTGTGCTGCGCGACCTCGGGGTGGGCAAGGGCGACCGGGTGGTGCTGTACCTGCCGATGATCCCGGAGGCGGTGGTGGCGATGTTGGCCTGCGCCCGCCTGGGCGCGGTGCATTCGGTGGTGTTCGGTGGATTCGCCAGCCACGAACTGGCCAGCCGCATCGACGACGCCCGGCCGACGGTGATCGTGTCGGCCTCGTGCGGAATCGAGCCCACCCGGGTGGTGGAGTACAAGCCGATGCTCGATCACGCCCTGCAGCGGGCAACGCATCAACCGCGGGCGTGCGTGATCATCCAACGCGAACAGCTGCGCTGCGATCTGGTGGACGGCCGCGATCACGACTGGGCCGATCTGATGGCCACCCAGAAAGCCAAAGCCGAACCGGCTGAGCCGGTGCCGGTGGCGGCCACCGATCCGCTGTATGTGCTCTACACCTCCGGCACAACCGGTAAACCCAAAGGCATCCTCCGCGACAACGGCGGTCACGCCGTGGCCCTGACGTGGAGCATGCGCAACATCTACGGCGTCGGACCCGGCGAGGTTTTCTGGGCGGCCTCCGATGTCGGGTGGGTGGTGGGCCACTCCTACATCGTCTACGGCCCGTTGCTCGCCGGGGCGACGACGGTGCTCTACGAAGGCAAGCCGGTCGGGACCCCCGATCCTGGCGCGTTCTGGCGGGTGGTGGCCGAACATTCGGTCAAGGTGCTGTTCTCCGCACCCACGGCGCTGCGGGCCATCCGCAAAGAGGACCCCACCGGGTCACACATCGGGCGCTACGACCTGTCTTCGCTGCGGTATCTGTTCCAAGCTGGTGAGCGACTGGACCCCGACACCTACGCCTGGGCGACTGAGGTACTGGGCATCCCGGTGATCGACCACTGGTGGCAGACCGAAACAGGTTGGGCGATCGCCGCGAATCCGGTTGGAGTGGAGCAACTTCGGCTCAAGGCGGGCTCGCCGACGGTTGCGATGCCCGGCTACGACGTGCAGATCCTGCATCCGGACGGGTCCGGTTGTGAGCGTGGCGAGGAGGGTGCCATCTGCATCCGACTGCCGCTGCCGCCGGGCACACTGCCCACGCTGTGGGGCGACGACGCCCGCTTCGAGGCGTCCTACCTGTGCGAGCATCCCGGCTTCTACCTGACCGGCGACGGCGGGTACCTCGACGACGACGGCTACCTGTTCGTGATGGGTCGCATCGACGACGTGATCAATGTGGCCGGGCACCGACTGTCGACCGGGCAGATCGAGGCCGTGGTGGCCGCCCACCCGGCCGTGGCGGAGTGCGCGGTGATCGGGGTGGCCGATGAGATCAAGGGCCAGGTCCCGCGCGGGTTGGTCGTCCTCAAGTCCGGCGCCTCAGATACCGGCCTGGCCGCCGAACTCATTGCGGCGGTTCGTCACTCGATCGGCGCAGTGGCCTGTTTCAACACCGTCGATGTCGTTCCCGCCCTGCCCAAGACCCGATCCGGCAAGATTCTGCGCAAGACGATGCGCGGTATCGCCGACGGTCACGACGAACCGGTGCCGTCGACCATCGAGGACCCGGGCGTGTTGGACACCTTGCGCCCGATCCTGCGGGGCTGAGTCTTACACCGGTTCCTCGAACACCACCTCGGCCGGACTTTTGTCCGGGCGCAAACCACGCCAACTCGGATGCCGCAGGTGTCCGTCCACGGTCATCTCGCCGTAGCGGACCTCCCCGACCAGTTCCGGACGGACATAGGTGACGTCTTTGACTTCCTTACGGGGCAGCGCCGGGTGGAACGGCGAGGACACGGTGTGCAGCGGCGCCAGGGTGGCTTTGAGTGCGGCCAGATCCTTTTCGGTGAAACCGGTGCCGACACGGCCGATGAATCGCAGGCCGCGCTCGTCGGGAATCCCCAGCAGCAGTGCACCGATTCCGCTGGACCGGCCGCCCTCGCCTTTGCGCCAGCCGCCGATCACCGCCTCCTGGGTGTTCCAGTTCTTGTCCTTGATCCAGGCGGCCGACCGTCGGCCCGGCTGGTAGGTGGAGTCCCACTTCTTGGCGACCACGCCCTCCCATTTGCGTTTGCGGGAGTAGGCCAGCGCTTCGGGTCCGTCGCCGCCGAGCAGGGCCGGCGCGATGAGACCGGTTGCCTCGGCGAGGGTTTCGAGCACCCGCCGGCGGTCGCGGTACTTCGCCTGCAGCAGCGAGCGGCCGTCAAGGCTGAGAATGTCGAAGGCCCAGAATTGAATTCGTGCCGCGCGCGCCCGATTCTGCATCTCGCTGAAGCTTGGGACGCCGTGTTCGTCTAGTCCGACCACCTCACCGTCGAGGATCACATGGTGATCACCCAGAGAGGTGGCCAGAGCCTGAAGTTGCGGGTATTCGCGGGTGACGTCGCGGCCATTGCGGGTCTGCAGCGTCAGCCGCCCGTGGTCGGCCTCCACCAGCAAGCGGTAGCCGTCGAACTTGCCCTCGAACGCCCAGTGCTTCTGCGTCAGTTTGTCCACCGACCCCAACGTGGCCAGCATCGGCGCAAAGTCCCGCACATGGTCGTTTGGCTGTTCTTTCATCCGGTGCGCCAGCCATTGGTCGCCTTTGGTCTGGATCAGCGCGTAGCGGCCGGAGATCCGGCCGCCCTGCAGGTCGACGATCACCTCCCCGCCCTTGCCGTCAGCGCCGGGCTCAACGTTGAACTTCTCGGCGGTGTAGGTGCCGGAGTCCCAGATGGACACCTTGCCCGCGCCGTATTCGCCTTGGGGGATGGCGCCTTCGAAGGTGGCGTACTCCAGTGGGTGGTCCTCGGTGTGTACCGCCAGGTGGTTGACCGCGGGGCTGTCGGGCAGGTTCTTGGGCACCGCCCAGGACACCAGGACCCCGCCGCGCTCAAGCCGGAAGTCGTAGTGCAACCGACGGGCGCGGTGCTCCTGGATGACGAAACGGTTGTCGGCCACGGGCGCGGCCTTAGGAGGCTTAGCCGTCTCAGCCGTCTCAGCCGTCTTACCCGTCTTCGCCGCCTTCGCCGCCTTCGGAACCGGTTCGGGGGTCTTGGCCGCGTCGCGCATGCTGCGATAACGGGTCAGCTTGTCGGGAGCCTGCTCGTCGAGTCCGGCCAGCAGGTCGCCATGCTCGGCCGCCCGGGCCAGCACCTGGTCGAATTGCAACTGCTCGAGGTCGGGATCGCCGATCTCCTCCCAGGTCCGGGGTGCGGCGACGGTCGGCGTCTGGCGGCCGCGTAACGAGTACGGCGCGATAGTGGTCTTGGCCGCGTTGTTCTGACTCCAGTCCAGGAAGATCTTGCCGGCGCGCAGGCTGCGGGTCATGGTGGCGGTCACCAGCGCGGGCATGCTGTGCTCGAGCTGCTGAGCCACTTTGCGGGCGAGCACGGCCGAGCCGGCGCTGCTGATCGGGTCGGCCAGCGGGACGTACAGATGCAGGCCCTTGCTGCCACTGGTCAGCGGGAACACCCGCAGCCCGATGTCCTCCATCATCTCCCGTACCGCGTGGGCCACCTCGCCCAGCTGTGTCATGGTGACGTCTTCGCCGGGGTCCAGATCGAACACCAGCCGGTTGGCCGGCCCGGGCCGGCCGTCCGGGCCGAAACGCCATTGCGGCACATGCACTTCCAGGGCGGCCTGCTGCGCGATCCACGCCAACCCGGTCGAACTGTCGATGATCGGGTAGTCGGTGTCACCGGATCGGTGCGCCAACACACCGCGGTGCAGCCACGGTGGCGCCGACTTGGCGAGTTCCTTTTCGAAGAACGCCGTCCCGTCGACGCCGTTGGGCCACCGCTTTCGGGTGGCGGGCCGCTCGGCGATGTGGGGAAGCATGACCTCGGCGATGGCGGTGTAGTACCGGAAAACATCGGCCTTGGTAGTACCGGTCGCCGGGTAAAGGACCTTGTCCGGGTTGGTCAGCCTCACCAGCGGCCCGCTCGTCGCACCGGGGGGCCACACATCGATCACCATCACACGGTATTACCCGCTGATACGGTGGAACAGGTGATCAGGTTATCGGCCGCGGCGCTGGCGCTCGTCGCGTTCGCCGCCGCGCCGACGGCCGCGGCCGACCCTCAGGACCTTGAGCCCGGCTGCGGGGAGGGGCTGGTGGCCGACCCGGGCGCGTGCACGCCGGAGCCGGTGGACATCGAGCCGGGGAACGACCTCTTCGGATCGCCCGACCTGATCCCCGGCGCGTTCCCCGGGGCCAACCCCAATCTCCCACCCGGGCCGACCCCGAAAAACTTCCCCGTCGTCGTCCCACTCGGAGTGACGCCGTTCAACGTTCCCTCTAATCTGCCGCTGGGCCCCACCCCGCCGAGCGGTTTCCCGTTTCCCGGCGCCTAACGCGGGGATAGCGGCCCCGGCTGGGCATACTGGTCACCATGCGTTCCATCTGGAAGGGTTCCGTCGCCTTCGGACTCGTCAACGTCCGGGGGAAGGTCTACAGCGCCACCGAAGACCACGACCTGAAGTTTCATAAGGTGCACGCCAAGGACAACGGCCGCATCCAGTACCGGCGGGTGTGCAGCGAGTGCGACGAGGTGGTCGAGTACCGCGACATCGCCAAGGCCTACGAGGCCGAGGACGGCCAGACGGTGGTGATCACCGACGAGGACATCGCCACCCTGCCCGAGGAACGCAGCCACGAGATCAACGTGCTGGAGTTCGTCCCGGCAACCGACATCGACCCGCTGATGTTTGACAAAAGCTATTTTCTGGAGCCGGACGGCAAGTCCGCGAAATCCTATGTGCTACTTGCCAAAGCACTCAGCGAGACCGACCGGGTGGCCATCGTCCACTTCGCGCTGCGCAGCAAGACCCGGCTGGCGGCACTGCGGGTCAAGGACTTCTCCAAGCGCAAAGTGATGGTTGTGCACACCCTGCTGTGGCCCGACGAGATCCGTGATCCCGACTTCCCTTCCCTGGACACCGACGTCGAGGTCCGCGCACCCGAGTTGAAGATGGCCGGGCAGGTGGTCGAGTCGATGACCGACGACTTCCATCCCGAGCAGTACACCGACACCTACCAGGAACAACTGCAGGAAATGGTGGAGGCCAAACTGTCCGGCGGGCAGGCCTTCGCCACCACCGAGGCCCCGGCCAAACTCGACGACACCGAAGACGTCTCGGATCTACTGGCCAAACTGGAAGCCAGTGTGCGGCGCCGCCGGGAGGAGTCGGCCGCCCGCACGAAGGCCGAACCGTCAGACGAACCGGCGGCAAAGGCTCCCGCCAAGAAAGCACCCGCCAAGAAAGCACCTGCCAAGGCACCCGCCAAAGCGGCGGCTAAAAAAGCACCCGCCAAGGCCGCCGCGAAGGCCCCCGCCAAGCGGTAACCAAAAAGTAGAACGTGTTATAGAAACGTTCGACATTTCGGGTTCGCCCCGACCCCACACCTTGTTACGGTGGTCTCGACAAGGCAAAACCGCCCGAAGAGAGACCACGTGATCCTCGACAAATTCCGCCTCGATGGACAAGTAGCCGTAGTCACCGGGGCCGGGCGCGGCCTAGGGGCTGCCATTGCCGTCGCCTTCGCCGAAGTCGGGGCCGACGTCGTCATCGCCTCGCGCACCCAAGCGGATTTGGAGGCGGTCGCCGCACAGGTCGCCGCCACCGGCCGGCGCGCCCACATCGTCGTGGCCGACCTGGCCCAGCCGGAGAAGACCGCCGAACTCGCCGCCGCCGCGGTGGAGGCGTTCGGCAGGCTCGACATCGTCGTCAACAACGTCGGTGGCAGCATGCCCAATACCCTGCTGACCACGACGGTCAAAGAGATGCGCGACGCCTTCACCTTCAATGTGCTGACCGCCCACGCCCTGACCGTGGCGGCGGCCCCGTTGATGCTGGAGCACGCCGGCGGGGGCTCGATCATCAACATCAGTTCCACCATGGGCCGGTTGGCGGGGCGTGGTTTCGCCGCCTACAGCACAGCCAAAGCCGCCCTGGCCCACTACACCCGCCTCTCGGCACTGGATCTGTGCCC
>Ga0164293_10000711_pt1 | contig 27218 bp, 12 predicted proteins | sample GEODES118metaG_FD_111487 | JGI IMG/M metagenome (GOLD analysis project Ga0164293, IMG submission 111487) | Eutrophic lake water microbial communities from Lake Mendota, Wisconsin, USA - GEODES118 metaG | ecosystem: Environmental > Aquatic > Freshwater > Lake | place: USA: Lake Mendota...
CCGGCGAAGCTGAGGGTGTCGCTGCCGGCACCGCCATCGATGCTGTCATTGCCGCTGTTGGAACCGGTGATCGTCTGGGATCCGGCGCCGGCGGTGATGCTGAAGTTGGATGTTGCAGCCTGGGACGTGAAGATCTGATTATTGGTGCTCAGTCCAGTGACGGTGATCGTGTCTGTCGTATCACCACCGGTCACCACCACATTGCCACTGCCCGCCTTGAGCGTTGCAGCACTGTCGGCCACATTGGAGTAGCTGATGGTCAGGGATCCGCTGCTGCCCAGCCCATCGAGGTCGCCCTCCAGATTGGTCAACGCATAGCTGGCACTGCCGTTGATGTCGAGTGTCTTGTTGTCGAGCATCACATCGGCATTCACCGTCATCGTGTCGCCCGCACCGCTGGCATTGATCGTGGTGTCATTGCTGCCGGTGCTGATGCTGGCGCTGTTGTCGGCCACATCCTTGTAGTTCAGGGTCACCACGCCGGTGCTGCCGGAAGCGTTGGTGTTGGCCTGGAGGTTGTTGACGGTTTCGGAGGCGGTGCCGGTGATGGTGAGGCTGGTGTTATCAGCCATGGCATCGGCATTCACCGTGACGGTGTCGTCCGTTCCACTGGCATTGATGGTGGTGGCGCCGCTGCCGGTGACGATGTTGATGGCGTTATCCAAAGCGTCGCCGGTGCTGACGGTTAGGCGGCCAGATAGATTGCTGATCGAGCTTGTGGGAACCGTGAGATTATCGATCGCGTAGGACTCATCATCAACCACCTGATTCAGGGTGGATCCAAAGCCGATCTTTGTGTTGTATTTGCCAGCCGGAATCTCAATCGATATCCTGGCCGTCTGGTCAGTCCAGCTAGATACACCGGCATAGGAGCCTAGATTGTCTTTTGCTGCAATCGACCACGAGTAGGCGCCTGTTGTTCCTGTGCTGTTGCCAATAGAAACTCCGTATTGGAATGATTTCTCGAAAGCGACGCTATCATCGATATAAACCCTGAACATCTCGCCATCCCAGCTATCAATTCGGGCAAAATCGAAGCTCAGTGTGGTTGCCTGACCACCGAGGTCGAAGGTTTTAGAGGTGTCCTGACCATTCGTTTTGGGGCCGCTTGCATAGAGGCCCAGAACGTTTCCGTAATGGCTGCTATTGGAATAGACCCTGCCGTTGGTCCAGCCCGCTGCTGTATCGAATGTCTCAGTGTTCTGTGAGGATATGGCTTGGTAGCCATAGAGATCGCCCACCAGGCTGGTAACCACTGCCGTGGAACTGCCCTGAAGGTTGAGGCTGCTGCTTTGAGCCAGTGCGCCCGCATCGATCGAGAGGGTGTCGCTGCTGGCCGTGCCGTTGAAGAAGGCGTTGTTCGAACCGGTGGCGATGTTGATGCCGTTGTCGCCCGCATCGCTCGTGGTGATCCGCAGCGTGCCGCTGGAGTTGGCGGCGGCCACATCACCCACCAAGTTGGTCACCGTTTGGTTGGCGGTGCCTGCAAGGGTGAGGGTGGTGTCCTGGGCTAGGGCGGCGGCGTTTGTGGTCACCGTGTCGCCCGTACCGCTGGCGGTGATCGTGGCGGCGCCGCTGCCGGTAGCGATGCTGATGCCGTTGTCGGCGGCATCGCCAGTGGTCACGTTGAGGGTGCCACTGAGGTTGGTGGCGCTGATGTCACCCACCAGGTTCGTCACCAACTGGTTAGCGGAGCCGCTTTGCGTGAGGGTGGTGTTCTGGGCCAGCCCACTGGCGTTGATGCTGAGGGTGTCGGAGTTGCTGCTGCCGCCCACGCTGGTGGAGCCGCTGCCGGTGCTGATGGTGGCGGCGTTGTCGGCTACATCCTCATAGGTGAGGGTCACCGCGCCGCTCGTGCCACTAGCGGTGACGTTGGCTTGAAGGTTGTTCACCGTTTCGGTGGCACTGCCGGTGAGGGTGAGGCTGGTGTTGTCGGCCATGGCATCGGCGTTCACCGTCACCGTGTCGCCACCGCCGCTGGCATTGATGGTGGTGTCGCCCGAGCCGGTGGTGATGCCGATGGCGTCGTCGCCGGCATCGCCAGCATTCACCGTGAGGCTGCCGCTGAGGGTGGTATCGCTGGAGCTGGAGCCGGTGAGGTTGCCCACCAGATTGTTCACCACCTGTTTGGCCTGACCGAAGAGGCTGAGCAGCCTGTTCTGGGGCAGGTTGCCAGCATTCACGGTGAGGGTGTCGGTGTCGCTGCTCCCGCCCACGCTGGTGGCGCCGCTGCCGGTGGTGATGCTGGCAGCGTTGTCCGCGACATCCTTGTAGCTGAGGTACACAGTGCCGCCCGTACCGGAAGCGTTGGTGTTGGCCTGGAGGTTGCTGACCGTCTGGATGGCGCTGCCGCTGATACTGAGGCTGGTGTTGTCGGCCATGGCATCGGCGTTCACCATGATGGTGTCGCCCGAGCCGCTGGCATTAATGGTGGTGTTATGGCTACCGGTGGTGATGGTGATGGTGTCATCGTCGGCATTGCCGCTGGTCACGGTGAGCGTGCCGCTGAGGTTGGTGGCGCTGATGTCACCCACCAGGTTCGTCACCGTCTGGTTGGCGGTGCCACTTTCCGTGAGAGTGGTGTTCTCACCCAGGGAGCTGGCATTGATGATGAGCGTGTCGGTGGAGCCGGAACCGCTCACACTGGTCGCGCCGCTGCCGGTGGTGATGCCGGCGGCGTTGTCCGCAACATCCTTGTAGTTGAGGTTCACCGTCCCGCTGGTGGCGGAGGCGTTGGTGTTGGCCTGGAGGTTGCTGACCGACTGCGCAGCGCTGCCGCTGAGGGTGAGCGTGGTGTTGTCGGCCATGGCGTTGGCGGTCACCGTCACCGCGTCATTCGTGCCGCTGGCATTGATGGTGGTGTTGGCGCTACCGGTGGTAACGCTGATACCGTCATCACCGGCGTCACCGGTGGTCACCGTGAGGCTGCCGCTCAGATTGGTGGCGCTGATATCGCCCACCAAGTTCGTCACCACCTCGTTCGAGCTGCCAGCCAGGGTGAGGCTGCTGTTCTCGAGGGCCAGGGCGGCATCGATGGAGAGGGTGTCGCCGCCGGCGCCGCCGGTGATCGTGGTGGCACCACTGCCGATGGTGATGCTGATGGTGTTGTCAGCGGTGTTGTCACCGGTGGTTACCGAGAGGCTGCCGCTGGTGCCCGAGGCCACCAGATCGCCCTTGAGGTTGCTGACCACGAAGTCGTTGCTGGCGCTGCTGCCACTGAGGCTGAGGCTGGTGTTGTTGGCCAGGCTGTTGGCCTCCACCGCCAGGTCGTAGCCGTCGATGGTGGTGCTCACCGCGCTGGTGCCGCTGCCGGTGAAGACCTTGTCCACCCCAACGGTCTGGGAGGTGGTGCCGAGGTTGAAGCTGCTGGCGCCATTGAGGACCACCTGCTCCACACTGGACACGTTGCTGAACTGGGATTCGTCGACGGTGCCCGCGGTGCTGAACACCAGTGTGTCGCGGCCCGTTCCCCCCTGAACGGTGTCGGCACTGGTGAGGCCGCTGATCGTGAAGCCGAAGCTGTCGTCGCCGGCGTTGCCCACCAGCAGGTTGGCGTCACTGGTGCTGGCGATCAGGGTGTCGTTGGCACTGCTGCCGATCACCCGCTCGAAGCCGCTGATGCCGCTGGTGCCGGTGGACGTGCCGGAGGCCAGGTCCACACTCACGCCACTGCCATAACTGGCGAAGTTGAGCACATCGGTGCCTCCGCCACCGGTTAACGAGGCCACACCAATGGAACCGGATTGGAAGGTGATGGTGTCATCGCCAGCCCCGAGATCCAGGGAGCCGCTGAGGCTGCTCGAAGCCGAGGAGGAAAGGTTGGAGATGGGCACCAAGGTGCGGCCGATGCCCTGGCTACTGGATTGGTAATAGAGCTCAAGGGTGGCACCGCCGCCAGATTCAAACCATTCGATCTGGATGGGGATGCGCTGACCAGCGGTGACCGATTGGGGCGAACTATTATTTACCGTATCCGCATGATCAGTATAGTTATCGATTACATTGCTAAATACACCAGTGCCAGCGAGATCAATCTTCACCCGCACCCCATCGTCCGAGGTGGTAGAGAGGATGAAATCGTTGTAGCTACCTAATCCGGGTACGGTCAGAAATCCCTGGGCAAAGAGATAGACCTGATCGCTCTTGCCAACAAGGCTCTGCAGGGTTTCATCCTGCACATTTACCGGCCCGAGTACCACTCCAGAGCGCAGCAGGCTACCCGCAACTCCTGCACCAGATTTATTATAGAAATCAGCCAGCAAGCCAGGCTGACGACTAGCCAGGCCGCCACCACTGGCCAGGGTCACCGAATCGGATCCTGAAGCCAGGATGATGTTTTCGATATTGGTAAAACTCACCCCTCCCAGGGTTCCGCCCCCGGCGGAGGAGAGGTTGAGGGTGTTGTTGCTGGTGTCGCTGCTGGCGACCTGCAGTTGATCGGCGTCGTCCCCACCATCCACGTTCTGGGTGGTGGTGGCGGCGCTGCCGAGGGTGATGGTGTCATCGCCCGCCATGGTGTTGATGGTTTCAAAACCACTGAAACCGGTGGAACCAGTGCTGCCGCCGCCGCTGGCATCAATGCGCACGCTGTTGGCAGACCCGTTGAAGTTCAGGGTGTCGCTGCCCGTGCCGCCATCGAGGGAGTTGGCCCCACCACCGTTGATCGTGGCGGTGTCGTTGGCGGCACCGAGGTCGATCGAGCCGCTGAAGTTGCCGCTGAGGGTGACTGTGTCGGCGCTGGCATCGCCGTTGGCGCCGAGGTTGATCGATTCGAAGCTGTTGAGGGTGAGGCTGGTATCGAGGGTGGTGGTGCCGCCGGCCGCCACCACCAGGCTGTTGCTACCGGTAGCGGCGTTGAGGCTGTCGCTGCCGCTGGTGCCGGTGAGATTCTCGAAACCGCTCACGGCGCCCATGACCCCAGGCGCTTGGGTGGCATCCAGGGAGGTGGCGGTGTAGAGGGTGAGGGTGAGTGCCGTGCCATAGCCGGCATAGCTGAGGGCATCGGCGCTGCCAGCGCCGAAGCTCACGCTGCCACCGATGCTGGAGTTGGTGCTGCTGATCAGCAGGCTGTTGGAGCCGCTGCCCAGGTCCACATTGCCGAAGATGGTGCCGCCACTGAGGGTGATGGCATCGTTGCCGCTGCCGCCCTGGTAGGAGCCCACGCTGGCGTTGCTGCCGCTCACCGTGAGGCTGTTGGTGCCCTCACCGGCGTTCAACGACTCGGTGATCGAGCCGCCCTGGAGCATCACGGTGTCGCTGCCCGTCCCACCGGTCACGGAGGCCAGGGAGCCAGCACCGTCCTGGAAGGTGAGGTTGTTGTTGTCGTCACCGAGGTTGAGGTTGCCGGAGAGGGAGCCACCGGAGGCCACGGTCAAGCTGTCGTTGCCGCTGCCCAGGTTGAGGGTTTCGAAGCTGCTGAAGGCGGTGCCATCCACGCTGCCGCCATCAGCGCCGCTGAGGATGAGGCTGTTGGCGGAGCTGCTGGTGGTGAGGGTGTCGGTGCCGGCCCCGCCGGCGAGGCTGGTGGTGCTGCCGCCGTAGTTGAGAGTGGCCGTGTCGTTGCCGTCGCCCAGATTCACCGAGCCGGCGAAGGCACCACTGAAGCTGGCGCTGTCGTCGCCAGCGAGCAGATTCACCGTTTCAAAGCCACTGAAACTGGTGGATTGGCCACTGCCGGATCCACTGACGCCAAAACTCACGCTGTTGGCCGAGGCGTTGAAGCTGAGGGTGTCGGCCTCACTACCGCCAGCGATGGTGCCGGCGGAACCGCCGCTCTCGAGGGTGACGCTGTCGCTGCCGGCCCCCAGGTCGAGGCTGCCGCTGAAACCGCCCTGCAGGGTGGCGGTATCGGCTGAGCCACCGAGGTTGATAGTTTCAAAGCCGCTCACCGTAAGGCTGGAATCGAGGTTCACCACACCGCCGCTGGAGACGGTGAAGCTGTTGCTGCCGGCCTGGGCGGTGAGGCTGTCACTGCCGTTGCCGCCCACCAGCACCTCGAAGCCGGAGACGGTGCCGCCGATGCCGGTGGCGCCGGCGGCACCGATGCTGTTGGCGCCGGAGAGGCTGACCGTGGCGGCGGCGCTATTGCCGGCGTAGCTGAGGGTGTCTCCGCTGCCGCTGCCGAGATCCACCGGCCCGATCACGCTTGAGCCGGAAGCGGCCAGCACCAGCCGGTCATCGCCGGCGCCTGTGGTCACGGCGCCATTGATGTCGCCGCCGGTGAGGTTGATCGTGTCGCCTCCACTGCCGCCTTGATAACTGCCGATTGCGGAGGCGGTGCCGGAAATCGTGAGGGTATTGGCGCCATCGCCGGCGTTGTAGTCGCCGCTGACGATGCCGTTGATCAAGGAGACGGTGTCGGCGCCGGCACCTCCGCTGAGGCTGCCGAGGCTGACGGCACCATCTTGAACTGTGCCGGGGGGAATGTAATTAAAGCTGTAGCGGAAATAGACGTTGTCGTCCCCGTTGGGATCGGCAGACCAGATCCAGCCAGCCGAGCCATCGTTGACGGGCATCTTGTTGCCCCAGGGGCCGGCCGTCTGGCTGGCAACGGTCGGCGACGACCAGGCGGAATCATCGAAGCTGGCGTCCTGCCAGCCGGAGGGAGCGGTGAGGCTGAATTTCCAGCCCGGATTGGAGCTGCCAAACAACACCGAGTTATTGGCACCCACCAGCTGGGCCTGCATGCCGGCGATGGCGCCGGCATCGTGGCTGGCAACAGCAATCACGTTGTTACCCGTGAGTAACTTTCCGGTTAAGTTGAAGGAGAACGGTGCCGTCCAGTTGTTGGTGCTGCCAACCAGGGTGCCATTGAGATAGGTCTCCGAATAGTTATCGGTGGTGGTCCAGAAGGTGGCCTGGTCGCTGGTGAGGCCGGTGCCCACCTGGCCGATCTGGAGCGTATTGCTGCCGCCGCCGAGGTTGAGGCTGCCGGCCAGAGAGCTGCCGTTGGCCAGCAGCACGGTGTCGCCGCCACTGCCCAGGCTCACCGCTTCCTGATTCAGGAAGGTGACATTGCCGAGCACACCACCGCCCACGCCCGAGAGGGTGAGGCTGTTGTTGGCCACGTCGGTGCTGGCCACCTGCAAGGTGTCGGTGCCGGCGCCGCCGTCGATCGTGATCGTGGTGCTGGCCACTGCATTCACGGTGGCGGTGTCGTCGCCTCCGCCCAGATTGAGGGTTTCGAAGCTGGTGAAGCTGCTGCTGCCGTCGGTGCCGTTACCGCTGCCTGTCACCGAGATGATGTTGTTGGCCCCATCAAAGGAGAGGCTGTCGCTACCCGATCCACCAGCGAGGCTGGTCGCACTGCCGCCTGCGTTGATCGTGGCCGAGTCGCTGCCGGCGCCAAGATCCACTGAGCCACTGAAGGCTGCAGAGAAGGTAGCGGTATCACTGCTCGCATCGGCATTGGCGGCGAGATTGATGGTTTCGAAACCACTGACAGTCAAGCTAGAATCAAGCGTGATGGTGCCGTTGCTGGCCACAGTGAGGCTGTTCACACCGCTGGTGGCATTGAGGGAGTCGCTGCCACTGCCGCCCACCAAATTGTCGAAGCCAGCCACACTACCGCTAATGCCAGATGCGCTACCTGCGGCAATTGAATTGGCATTATCAAGAGTGATCGAAACTGCATTACTTGTGCCCACATAACTGAGGCTGTCGGTGCCCGATCCAAGATCCAGATTGCCGCTGAGGGAGCCGCCATTCGCCACCGTGAAGGTGTCGTTATTGCTGCTCAGGGTGATGTTCTCAACTCCAGTGACACCACCGCTGATGGCGGTGACAGAGGTGAGCGTGTTGGCGCCGCTCAGGGTGGCGCTGACATTGCTGCCGTAGCCTGTATAGCTCAGCGTGTCGGTGCCATTACCAAAACTGAGACTGCCGCTCAACGAACCGACCGTATTGATGGTGCCGGTGTCATTGCCGGCGCCAAGATCCACCGACTCGACACCACTGAAACCAAAGCCATCTATGGTGCCGGCATTCGCGCCGGTCACGATCAAGGCTTCCGAGAAGCTGGTGGAGGTGATGCTGTCGGCAGTGCCCGAACCCGCCACAATCGATTCGAGGCCAGTGAATGTATCAGTGCCGCCATTCGAGACCGAGCCGGCGGCTGTGCCAGAGGTGATGCCGCTGAGCGTGATCGACTGGGCGGCGCTATCGGCGCTGTAGCTCAGGGTGTCGGAGCCCGAGCCGGCATTAAAGGTGAGGGCGGTATTGCCGTAGATAAGGTTGAGGCTATCGGCTCCGGTGTCGCCCATCACGGTGCTGATGCCGGCCTGTTCGGCTTCAACGCCCAGGGTGATGGAGTTGGTGCCGGCGGCCAATTGCAGAAGCTCAACGCTGGAGACGGTGGTGAAGGCCCCATCCACCACCGTGCCAGCCGCTGAGAAGGACAGGGTGTCGGATCCGCTGCCGCCATCGATGGAATCGACACTGCCCAGTGCCGAAGGGGCCATCGAAACGCTGTCATTGCCACCCAGGCTGGTGAAATTGGTGGTGGCGGTGATGCTGGAGGCATCAAAGGTGTCAATGTTCGCGGTGCCTGCCGCTGCCACGGTGCCGGTGCCGCTGATGGCGTAGCCACTCACCTGGTCCTGGCGAACGGTGAGCGTGGCGCCGGTCACCACGGCCGTGGTGTCACCGCCGAATTGCAGGCTCAGCCCTGAACCGAGATCACTCAGATCGGTGTTGGCCGTGATCGGATCGGTGGTGATGTTGAGCGTGGCCGTGCCACCGAGGCGGGAGCCAAGGGTGTCGGCATCGGCTCCGGTGGATGTGTTGGTGCCCACCAGGGTGACGGAATCAGCCGTTGCCAGCTTGGTTGCATCGAGAACGGCGCCGTTGATGGTGGTGACGTTGAGGGTGAAGGCCGCATCGACACCCGAAAGATCCTGGGTGTTGTACGTCGAAGCATTAATGGTGGAACCTGTATTCAGATTCACCTTGGAGGCCGTAGTGACAACAGCGGCAATCACATCATCCGCTGTTCCATTGACCGTCTGGGCGTTGGTGACGGTGACGGTACCGGTTGAGGCATTGCCAACGGCACTGAGATCAGCCGCCTCAACCGTTCCACCGGCCGTATTCGAGATGGTGATCACCACATTCGGCTGATCGGCCGTGATACTGGCCAGATTCGAATTGATGGTGCCGCCACTGGCGAGATTCGAGAGGGAATCAACAATGCCGAGGTTGAAATTAGCCGTGACGTTGGAGGTGGTGGCAATCGGTGCGCCCTGGGCTGCGGTGGCCACATCGCTGATCGAGGCCGTCGAAGCGGTACCCATCTCCACCTTGGTGCTCGCCGTCACCAACGCTGCCGTGACCTCGGCCACGGTGCCCGAAACCGTCTGCGTGTTGGACACGGTCACCGTTCCGGTGGTGGCGCTGCCTGCCGTTGAGAGATCGGTCGCCAGCAGGGTGCCGGAGCCGTTGGTGATCGTCACCGCTTCATCGCCGAGCCCAATGATTGTGTTAGCAGCATTGGCGGCGTAGGCCGTATTCACATCAGCCAACAGACCAGTCAGCGTGGTCACCGAGGTGGCATTCACCACTCCGGTGGTGTTGCTGTTCACCGTGTTGAGCGCCGTTGCCGCCAGGGTGGTGTCGATCAGGGTGACCGCTTCATCACCCAAACCGCTGATGCTGCCGGCGGTGTTGGCGCTATAGGCGGCGTTCACCTCCTCCGCCGTACCGGTAAGGGTCGTCACGGAGCCGGCATTCACCGCCACGCTGGTCTTGCCATCGAGCGTGTTGAGAGCCGCTGCATCAACAGAGGCATCAATCACCGTGATGCTGTACGCGTTGTCAGTTTCTGTCAGGCCAGCCAGGGTGGGCATGTCGGTCTCACTGATCGTGGCCGTCACCACACCAGTGGTCTGGGCGGCAATGTTGTTGGCTTGCGCCACCGTGGCGCTGCCGCTGTTCACGTTCACGACGACAGCCGCGCCGGTATCAATCGTGCTGGCGTTGATCGCTGTGTCGATCTCCGCAGCCGTACCGGTGAGGGTTCCTACGGCAGCAGCGTTCACTGTCACCGTCGTTTTGCCATCGAGCGTGTTGAGAGCCGCTGCATCAACAGAGGCATCAGTCACCGTGATGCTGTAAGCGTTGTCAGTTTCTGTCAGGCCAGCCAGGGTAGCCATGTCGGTGTCACTGATCGTGGCCGTCACCACACCGCTGGTCTGGGCGGCAATGCTGTTGGCCTGCGTAACCGTGGCGCTGCCGCTATTCACGTTGATGGCAACAGAGGCACCGGTATCAATTGTTGTGGCGTTGATTGCCGTGTCGATCTCCGCTGCTGTACCCGTCAGCGTCGTCACGCCATTGGCGTTGACATTCACCGTCGTCTTGTCATCCAGCGAGCTCAGGTCCGATGCGGATGCTGTCGTATCCGTCACCGTGAGGGTATAGGCATTGCCAGTGCCCGTCAGGCCATTGAGCGTGGAGACGGTGCCTGCAGTGATCGTCGCGGTGACCACGCCAGTGGTATCAGCAGCAACGGTGTTGGCATCGCTGACCGACACGGAGCTGTCGGCGAGGGTGGCGGCGTAGTTGGTGGCCGTGCTGATCCCGGCCGAGGCGATTGCTGTTTTGACAACCGCCACCAGGCCGGTGAGTGTCATCACGGCTGTCGCATTCACCACTGCTGTGGTGTTGGTGTCGATCGTGTTCAGATCACTCGCCGCCGCGCTACCAGATGACACAGACACGCCGACATTGGTGGCGGTGACGATCGTGTTGGCGCTGATCGCCGTGGCAATCTCCGCTGCCGTGCCGGTGAGGGTTTCTACGTCATAGGCTCTCACCGTCACCGTCGTTTTGACATCGAGCGCATTCAGGGCGGCTGCATCAACGGAGGCGTCGTATACCGTGAGGGTATAAGCATTGCCAGTGCCCGTCAGGCCATTGAGGGTGGAGACGGTGCCCGAAGTGATCGTCGCGGTGACCACGCCAGAGGTATCAGCGTCAACGGCATTGGCATCGCTGACCGAGACTTCTTCGTCAATCAGGATGGCGGCGTAGTTGGTGGCCGTGCTGATCCCGGCCGAGGCGATTGCTGTTTTGACAGCCGCCACCGGGCCCGTGATGGTGCTCACGGCTGTCGCATTCACCACTGCTGTGGTGTTGGTGTCGATCGTGTTCAGATCCCTCGCATCCGCGCTACCAGATGACACGGTCACGCCGACATTGGTGTTGGTGTCGATGGTGCTGGAGGTGATCGCCGTGGCAATCTGCGCTGCAGTACCTTGAATTGTCTGGACTTGTGCATTGGCATATATCGTACCGCTCGTCAGACCATCGAGAGTATTAAGATGACCAGCATCGGTCACAGTTTCATTGATAGTTACTTGCTCATTACCTAAACCAGTAAACTTAGAATTTTGATAAGTTGTAACGAGTCTATCCGCTCTTCCCTGCATTGCGGTGAGCGTTGAAACATCAAGAGATCCAGTGAGTCTTGAGTCAATTGCAACAAAAAAAGAAGCCTGCACATTTATAGTATTTGTAATAGCCAGATTTCCAGTGAAACGGGGAAATACTGTTGAGCTACCGTAATTGGTAAGGATATTTGCGTCCGCAGTCAATACGGCTCCGCTTGATATTGTGATACTAAGCGAGCCAAGATTGCCAGTAAATACGCCAGAACTGTCAAAAGCACCAGTTTTGGTTCCCGTTGCCGTAATCTTGCTCAGATCGGCAGCAAGGGTGGACGAGATCGCCGTGACAGCTACATTGCCGGCGCCAGTGATCGATGTTCCGTTAGCTCTGGCGGCAGTGACTGTGGCCGTAAAGCCTAAAGCAACATTCAGTGAATCAGTGCTTGCTGTGAATGTCGCCGCATCAAAACCCGCCTGATTCCAGGGATTACCAGAAGAACCATCGCCATCCCCAGATGTCGGTGAGCCAAAAAAGTAAATAGCCATCAGCCCACGCCACCCTGCGCCGTCGGCGCTTCACCAATGCCGTTGCCGGTGGTGGAGCCGAAGGCGAAGTTGCTCTTGGTGAGGGTGCCGCCGCTCACATTCACGGTGCCGAGGCTGATGGCGCCCTGGCCCCAGTTGCCGTCGGCATCGAACATCAGTTGGCGGGTATCGGTGGCGTAGGCGAGCGAAGGAGAGCCGATCCCGAGGCGCTGGATATCGGCCAAGGTGCCCATTACAACGCCCACCTTGTTGGTGCCATCGGCACTGGCTTCCTCCACAGTGAGCCCACCGGTGCTGGACACCCCGAAGATCGCGCCCTTGGTGGCCCAGAGTTCCTGGGTGATGCCGGCGAGGGAATTGCTGACCTCCAGAATGTCGCCGCCGCTGCCGGCCTGGAACTCCCGGATGGTGTCCACACTGCCGAGCAGCTGATTGCCATCGCTGCTGAGCAAGCGGCCCGTCTCCCAAAGGTTCTCTTTCTGGGTCTCAGAAAGCTTGGCCCAGAGGGGCGTATCGGCGAGATCTTCGCCGAAGTAGGAACTGCTGGCCGCCTGAATGGCCGCGCCGCCTTCGGAGAGCACGAAACGATCCACACCGCTGCCGCCGGTGGTGATGTCCTGGCCGTAGCCGCCATCCAGTACGGAGCCGTTACCGGAACCAACCTGCAAGTTGTCGTTGCCGATGCCGCCCCAGAGCACGTTGCGCTCCGAAGGGCCGCCCTTGCCTTCCGCCCCGCCGACGCGCAGCAGATCATTGCCGATGCCGCCCCAGAGGGAACTGTCCTTGGCGCGGTCCAGATCAATCGAATCGTTGCCGATCGAGGTGTAGAGGTGGCTGCCGTTGCTGGAGCCGGCGATCAGATCATTGCCAAGACCGGTGTTCGCGGTGCTGTTGCGGATCCCGTCGAAGCCGCCGACGCTGCCATCGAGGGCGGAGCGATCCAGAAAGACCGCCTCTTCCATCTCGCCATCGCCATCGCCATCCAGACCGGCTTCCACTTCGTTGAGGATCTTGCCGAAGATGACGTCATCGCCAATGCCGGTGTACATACCGGTGGTGTCGATACCAGCGGCATCGGCCCTGCCGGCAGCCACCGCTGAAAGCTGAGGGGCGGCGAAGGCGCCGAAACCGCGGATCACATCCGCCCCTTGATTGGCGAACAACTGGCTGCCGGTGATGCCGATGCCTTGAAGCTGGTTGAGGGTCAACGCCTCGGCGTCCGAGGCCTCAAACGTGGCGATGCCGCGACCGCTGATCGTGGTGGCAAGGGTGGGCGCACCGAAGAGCATCGAGCGGTCGATGCCGATGGCGCTGCCGTTGAGCGAAACCGTGTCGCCAGCCTCGATCGGGCCACCGCGGGCCAGCAGATCGGCACGGGCATCACCGCCGAAACTGGCCGTGCCATCGCCATTGCCGAGGGGAACGGCACGGATGGTGTAGCTCTCGATGCCGGTGGCATCTGCCTGGCCGGTGGCCCGCAGGTTGGTGCCGTCGTTGGCGAGCTGAAGCTCGGAGGTGGCACGAACCGCGGCGTTGGGTTGGCCGTAAAACGGAAGGCTGCCGCCGCGTACACGGGCGGGATCGGACGCGCCTTCGAGGCCGCGCACCGTGGCGACCGCCTGAAGGGTGCTGGCGGGGGTGGTGCCGGGGAACGGACCGAGCACCGAACCGGTGCCGACGGTGGCCCGGGCGGCCAGGGGTGAAGCGGTGGTGCCGATCAGCAGCGGACCGCCATAGCGATCGAGGTAGCTGAGATTGGCAAGGCCCACATTGGTGGCCAGAGCCGCGGCATCAGTGTCTCCGCGGCCACTGGCATAGGCCGAGGCGGAGGCGGTGCCATCGATCAGTCCGCCGCCGGACTGGATCGAAAGATTAAGACTGTTGAGGAAGGAGCCATCCAGCAGGCCCGCGTAATAGCGGGAGTAGCCTGCGCCAATGCCGCGGGCGGTAGCCAGGGCCCCGGTGGGCTTGGCCCCCTCGATTGTGCGCGCCGTGGCGCTGGCGTCGGGGCTGGTGGTAAGGCGCAGCCGATCGCCGGCCAGCAGCTGGGAATCCGGCTCAAGCTGCAGTGCAACTGAGCGGGCCGTGGCTGTGGTGGGCTGGAGATCGAGCATTCAGGCAGGCCCCGCGGGGTCTGAGAAAAGCGGTAGTAAGAATCGAATGGAGAAAAAAGGGGGGGGGTGGATCGCCCCCCCCCCCCGATTGACCGGGTGAATCAGACGTCGCCGCCCACGGAGGTGGCGATGCTGCTGGCGTTGGAGGAAGCCGACGCCGTGAGCGAGCCGCCACCGATGATGGTGACGCTGTAGTTGGACAGGCCGATCGCATTGCTGGTGGCGGTGGCCACAGCATTACCAGCCACCGTGGTGGCGGTGACGGTGTTGCTCAGCTGGGCGATGGCGTTGACGCCACCACTCACCTCAAGGGTGTTGGGGGTGGCACCACCGAAGATGCCGTAGGCGCTGACGGTGCTATCGCCAGTGGCAGTGCCTGCCACGGAGGTGGCGGTGGCATCGAAGTCACCGATGGCGGTACCTCTGACCAGGTTGGAGCCAACCAGGCCGCCGATCAGATCGACATTGGAGATACCGAAGAGATCGGAGGCACTGATGGTGGCAGTGGCGTCGTCACCGGTGAGGTCACCGGTGGTGGAAGCCACCACATTGCCGCCGGCAAACACCTGGCCGCTGATGTCACCATCCTTGGGACCAGCGGTGATCTGGGCTGCAGTCGCGTCAACACCCATGATGCCTGCGCCGTCGAAGTTGCCGGTGGCATCGGCATCATCGAGGACGGCGGAAGCCGTCACCTGGATCTGACTCGCCAGGTTGCCGGTGGCGTTCAGGGTGCCCAGCACAGCCAGACCCGTCACATTGCCAGCACCGCCAACGGTGATGTCGGAGCTGGTGGCCGTCAGTTCAATACCCTCAGCGATCACATTGCCGTCAGCGGTAGCGCTGCCGTTCGTGGTCTGGGCAGTGGCACCACCGGAGTTGTAGGAGGCACCCGTCACACTGCCGGTGTCGCCGATGACGATCGCCTGGGTTGCCTGCGAAATGCCATTGCCATCCAGATCGAGGTTGGCGAAAGCGTCGGCGTCGCCGCCAACCTCGCCGATCGTGGTGGCCGTGGCATTGCCCACCAGGGTGGTCTGGCCGATCAGGTTGCCATCGTTGCCAACCGTGATGGCGCTGTTGAGCACACCATCACCGATCTGATAAGCATCAGCGTTGGCATCGGCGGCTGTGCTGCTGGCCGTGGCGGTCACGGTGGAGGCAGCCACAGCGGTGATGTTGCCGCTGTTGCCCACATCGATCGGAGCGGCATTCACGCCGATCACCGAGGTCGCCGCACTACCGGCATCGGCATCGGCCGTGCCGTCCACACCCGTGGCGGTGGCGGTGAGGTTGGATACCGCGTCCACCCGCAGGCCACCGGTACCCGTGAGGCTGTTGCCCACGGTGACACTGCCGCCATCAATACCGATGACGTCAGCGCCGAGGCCCGCCTCCGAAGACGAATCGGAGCCATTGACGTTGCTGGAGGTGGCAGCACCGGTGAGGGTGGCTGCAACGCTCAGCTTGCTGGCGTCGTTGTCGACGGTGACGATGGTGCTATCGATACCGGTAACGGCGTCAGCCGCAGCCACCGTGGCGGTAGCGGTGCTGAGGGCGCCATCGATCGTGCTGGCCGTGGCCGTCTGGCCGCTGGTGGCACTGGCCGTGATCTGGGCGTTGTTGCCGGCATCCAGGGTGGCGAGATCAATACCGGAAACGGCATCATTGTTCACCGTGGCGCTGGTGGCGTCGCCGGCGCCATCGGTGGACGCTGCCGTGGCCGTGCTGGTGGAGGCCGCCACGGCGGTGACCACTGCATCGGAGCCCACGGTGACGGAACCGGCGCCGGTGCCCAAGGCCGCCACCACGTCAATGTCGGTGGTGGCTTTGGCCGCGTCCGCACCGGTGCCATCGGCGGTGATCGTGGTAGCCGAGGCGGAAGTGCCCACGACCGCAGCAGCGGTCACGGTACCGGCACTACCGATATCGATATTGGTGCCAGCACCACCGATACCGGTGATTTCCGTGGCTGTGGAAGACGCGGTGGCGTCGCCGGTGGTGGTGGTGGCGGTGGCGCTCAGCGACAGCGGATCAGCGGTGACACCAGCGGTGCCGATCACCGTGCCGGCATCGCCGATCGAGATGTCACCGACGCCTGCAACGCTGGCGTAGATGGCGGCGGTGGTGTCAGTGAACGACGCCGTGGCGGTGGCGTCAGCGAAGCCGGCGACTGGACCCACAGTGGTGGCCGTGGCCACCGCGTTGGCATCAAGGTTGGCGGTCAGCGTGCCGTTGGCACCGGCCGAGACACCCGAATCCTGCACGCCGTAGCTGCCAACGCCGAAATCGGCGGTGGAGGTGGCATCAGCTGCGGTGGAGGTGGCGGCGGCCGTGGCGGTGTTGTCCACCGTGACGCCAATCACGCCACCGGCGCCGATCTCGATGTCGGCGGTTGTGGTAGCAACAGTGTCGAGGATGCCGCCGGTGTTGCTGCTGTACTCGGCAGTGGTTGTCGATGTGCCACCCACGCTGGTGCCGGTGGCGGTGGTGGTGGACACCTCACTCACCGAGAGGTTGCCGGCATTGCCGATCTCGATGGTGCTGTCCAGCAAGCCCACCTGCTGAACCGTGTCTGCCGTGACGTCAGCCTTGCCCTCAACGGTGGTGCCGGTGGCGGTGTTGGTGTTGGCAGCGGTGGTGGTGCCGGCCTGGATGGTCGCTGTGCCGTTGTCGCCAACGACTGTTGTCGTCGTATCAGCTGCGACGATATCGACAGTGGTATCAGCCATGGGTTGGAAAAGGAAGGGGGGCGAAGCGGACACGCCCCCCGAGGGGACGTGCACCAATTATTGACCTCTCAGCATCCTTTAAGCCAGGAAATTGCACGATCACGGCGATAAAGCTCTGCGGCAAATAGCGGATCTTCATTAATAACTTTGCTCATCCGTGCTTTGCCTCGGTTTTGCCGATGTGCATCTGCGCATCACCGCCTATGGGGCGTTGTCGAAATCGATGGATCGAAATCGATGGATCGACCACCCTTGGTTTTTGCTTGCGGCGCCATGGCCTGGGATCACGGCTACTTCAGCTCCTCCCCCTATACCTGTGGCGCCTACCGCGAGCTCGCTCCTGCCTGGCTCGATCTGGCGGCCCTGCTCAAGGGGCATCTGCCACCCCGCCTCAAAGAAGGCGACCCCTTCCACTACCTCGAGCTCGGCAGCGGCATGGGGTTCGGGCTGTGCCTGCTGGCCGCCTCTTACCCGGAAGGGTCGTTTACCGGCATCGACTTCCAGCCCGATCACATCGTGCACAGTCGCCAACTGGCCAGCCAGCTCGGGCTTACCAACGTGCGCTTCGAGGAGGCCGACTTCCTCCAGCTCGCCGCAGCGCCTGGCCCCCTGGCCGCCGCCCATCACTACGTGGCCGCCCACGGCATCGCCACCTGGGTCACGCCCCCGATTCAGCAGGCCTTGCTGCAGCTGGCCGCCATCGCCCTTCGCCCCGGCGGCATCTTTTATTGCTCTTACAACACCCTGCCCGGCTGGCTCGCCGCCACCACCCTGCAGCATCTGTTTGAAGAGCAGCGCCTGATCAGCGGCAGTGCTAACTCCGGCAAGACCCTCCAGGCCGCCGCCGCCACGATCACGGATCTGCTCGGAACAAAGGAAACTCCCTCCGCCCTGGCCCAGGCCCAGCCCAGCCTGCGCGCCAAGCTGGAGAAGATTCCCCGCCTCGATTCCGCCTACCTGTTGCAGGAATACGGCAACGAAGGCTGGCAGCCGCTCTACGTGGCCCAGCTCCACCGCCGCTGCGCTGCCCACAAGCTGCGTTTCCATGCCAGCGCCACCCTGCCCGACAACTTCCTCGAGCTGTTGCCGGCCAATGTGCAATCCACGGTGCTCGCCGAAACCGATCCTTCCCTGCGCCAGACCCGGATCGACCTGGCGATCAATCAATCCTTCCGCCGCGATCTCTTCCTGCGGGGTGGGGCACCGCTCACCCCAAGCGAATTGCAACGCCGTCTTGGTGCCATGCAGCTGCGCCTTCAGGAGGCGCCCCCCACAGACACCTACCGATTCGATATCTCCTTTGGCCAGGTGAACGGGGTCGCGGAGATTTATCGCGGTGTGGAGGAGCAGCTGCTGCATGGGCCCCGCAGCTTTGACCAGTTGCTCGAAGCCAGCCAGCAATCTCTACCGGAACTGGCCAAGATCATTGCGTTGCTGCTGCACAACGGGCGCCTGGGGCTGGAGCGCAGCTCCTGTGTGGATTTCCAGCAGCTGCGTCATCTCAATGGCCTGCTGCAGGAGCTGATGCTGGCCGGTCGGCCCTACAGCCACCTGTTGGCACCAGCGACCTGTAGCAGCATCGGCTTTTCTCTGGTGGAGGCGCTCCTAGCCGATGGCCAGCGCCAGCAGCTTCACGGCCAGGAGCTCGAGCAGCATCTGAGCGAGGGGCTGCGCAGACTGGGCCGCAGCCTCAATGGCGAACCCGGAGCGGCGGTGGCCGCTTTTCTGGAGCGTCAGCCGCGGCTGCAGGCCCTCGGCGTACTCACCTGATCGGACATCAATTCCTGGCGGATCATCCGGGTCACGAGCGCGGCCACCGTGGTGCCCTGCTCCAGGGCATGGAGGCGGAACTGGCGATACAAACCACGCGGCACACATACATTCAGCCGCGTCAGCGAATCATCCATGGTTGACCTCAGCAACTGACATCGAAGCCCCCGGTTATCTGGATCCCCGAAAATCTATGCCGGAATCTGATCAAGCAACAGAGGGAATTGATCATGCAAAGCCTCCAAAAGCAGAAGCCATGGCAATGAATCCAGCTCCAAACGCGTTAGAGTCTCCTTAAAGATGCCAAGATCCTTCCCGTGCCCCAGAGACAGGTTCTGGCCGGTAGCCTCGAGGAGTACGAGGACTTCATCCAGAAGGGCTGGAACGCCAGTCTCCTGGAGGCTTCCTCAGATTTCGCGTTTCAGATCACCTCCACCGAAGCCTCCCAGTTGGTGGTGCGCGAGGTGCAGACCACGGGCTCGGCAAGCAATCACTACGAATGGGGCGATGCTTTCTTCGGGTTGATGCTCAGCCATCCCCCCGGCTGGTTCAGCAGCACCTCCCCTCCCCCCGAGCCAGCCCAGGCCTGCAAGCACCATTCGCTGCACTGGCATTTCCCGGATGGGATCACCAACAGCCACCACCGGAATTCCCGTGTCACCTATGTGCGGCTGGAAGCCTCCCGGTTGTTGCGCGCCCTGGCAGCCCGCCATCTATGCATCGACCAGCTGCAGCAGCTGCAGGGAGCCCGGGCCCAGGAGTCCATGATTTCGCTGATCAGCGGGCTCAGCCAGAGGCTTCTCCAAGCTGCCGACAGCCCCGGCCAGGCGGCCGTGAGTGAACAGTTCCTGGAAAGCCTGGTGGAGCAGCTGGCCACCATGGCTCCCGACTCCCCTCGCCAGCAACCCACAGCTGCCGCCCATGTGGCGAGAAGCCTCGAGATTCTCTCCAGCCGCCATCACCAGAACCTCAGCCTGGCGGAACTGGCCCGGGAACTCAACCTCACCACCCGTGCCGTGCAGGCCAGCTTCCAGGCCCGCCTGCAATGCAGCCCGATGCGTTGGCTCAAGCTCTACCGACTCAGCCAGCTGCGCCAACTGCTGGTAAACCCGGTGCATCAGCACCTTTCGATCCAGCAACTGATGCAGCAGTGCGGTCTGCCCTCCTCCGGGCTCACCAGTCAGTCGTACCGATCGGTGTATGGCCGTACACCGATTGTGGAACGCACACTCGCACTCAGCCGCCCGGAGATCCGGAGCAGCAGCGAAAGAGTGCGGTATCAGTTCCGCTCTCCGCAGGAGGCGATCAGCAAGCTCGAAGAGCTCAAATGGCAATGGAACCAGTTGGAGTCTGCCCAGACATCGGCGGTGAGCATCACCCTGGAGGTGGCCCTGGCCTCCTGAATCAGGCCTGAATCAGGAAAGCTCGCGGTGGATCATCTCGGCCAGCAGAGCGGAAAGGGTGGTGTCCTTGTCGAGCGCGTGCAGGCGAAACTGGCGATACAAGCCGCGGGGCACGCTCACCGTGAGCCTCGCCACGCCCTCGACCCCAGGATCGATCGGATCCCCCTCCGGCAGGTCGACTTTCCTAGAGGATTCGGCCATGGAGGGATAAGCGCAAACAAAGCGGCAAAACGAAAGCTGACACAGATTCCGGTCAGCTTAGGAGCAAGGCCCGCCGATGGTTCGCATCACAAACAAGCATCTTCGCATTGGAGACAATGCGCACGGCCTGCTCAGCGCACCGGCAGCCCTGCAGTCAGGCGTTTTGCCGCTTTTACGCATATGCACCCTCTAGCTTCGAGGAGCGAGCCGGATCCGAGGCGGAACCGCAGCTAAAGTGGTGTGGAAGTTTTTGATTGGATTTCAGTCCTAATTCAAAAGGGTCTTGGCTCAACCACTGGTTCTCAACTCTCATCCACACCTCTGAACCTCACTTCTAAAGGTCATCTCCAATGACGACGCCAGCAACCAGCGCGAGAACTTTGAGTAGCACAAAAAAGCTCTCGGTGATTCTCACCAGTGAGCTTCACCTGCGCGCCAAAAGACACGCGCTCGAAAACGATCAGACGCTCACCGATCTGATCGAAACCCTGTTGCTCAACCACCTCAACGCCCACGAAGGGCGCTGAGGTGGCGCTTCACTGCTGGTTCAGGCCTCGATCGTCACCTTGTTGATGCGGCTGCCGTTTTTCAGGCCCAGCACCACGTCCATGTTGCCGGTCTGACCGAACACGGTATGCACCCCATCGAGATGGGGCTGGGCGCCATGGCACAGGAAGAACTGACTGCCGCCGGTGTTGCGGCCGGCATGGGCCATCGAAAGCGAGCCGGCCTGATGCTTACGGCTGTTGATCTCGCAGGGAATCGTGTATCCAGGCCCACCGGTGCCGGCCATGCCGCGGGAGCCTTCCCGGGAGTTGGGACAGCCGCCCTGGGCCATGAAGCCATCGATCACCCGGTGGAAGGCGAGACCGTCGTAGAAGCCCTCGTTGGCCAGCTTCACGAAGTTGGCCACGGTGCCGGGGGCATCCGACTCGAACAGCTCGATCACGATGCTGCCGGCATCAGTGTCCATCAGGGCCTTGGTCACGGAGTTGTCTTAGGGGTCGTGCCCAATCTAGGCAGCACCCCCTGCCGGCAGCTCCCTGGGGGCATCGGCGGCCTGATCCGAAGGCAGAAAGGCCTCCAGGGTGGCCTCAAGGTCGGCCTCGAACAGCTCCTCCAGAAGCTGCTGCCGCAAGTTGCCCCCCAGTTCGGCCGGCAGGCGCTGCTCCAGTTTCACCAGCACCACAAGCCCATCCACCGGCAGCGGCGGATGCACAACTCCGGCGGCCAGGGTGGTGATCAGGCGCTGCAGCTCCTGGTGGAGCTGGCCGATCGGCACAGGACCGATCAGCCCACAGGTGTGCCGTTCTTCCCCTAACGAATACTCGCGGGCGAGTTGGCCGAAATCGGCCCCATCATCAAGCAGTCGCAGGTAGAGCTCCTCAGCCACCTCGTGGGAATCCAGCCGGATCAGGCTCAGCACCACCCGGTCGAGGGCGGCGCGGCGCTGCTCGAAGCGGACTTCGAGGGCCTGGGCGTAATGGTTCTCCAGCCACAGGCGCAAGCGCAGATCCTGCCAGCGCTGCCGCAAGCCCGGTTGATCCGCCAGCGGAATTCCCTCGAGCCACGCACCATCTGCCTGCAGCGGCTGCGGCTCCGGTCGCCCCTGCCAGAGCTCGTCCAGCAGGCGGTCCTCCTGTTCCGGCTCCAGCACCACAGCCTCCGCCAGCCGCTGCAAAAGCAGGTTGCGCCCCACCTGGCGCAGCAGGCCCAGGCGCTGCAGGAACCCGCTGAGCGGATGCTTGGGATCCATCAGCTCCCGCAGCTGGTCGCCAAGAACCGCCGCCAGGGGTGCCTGAGCGTCCCCTTCAAGTACAGCGATGGGGGCAGGAGAGAGGGCGGGGGCGGGCGCTGTGGTATCGAGGGCGAAGGAGGACTGGGCAGGCAGACTGGCTGCGGAAGGTTCGGCAGGTACGGGAGGGTTCTGCTCTAAAGCCGTCAAAACAGCCGTCACAATCCTTGCCTCCATGGCCTCAAGGTGCACCTGCAGATCACGGCTGTGGCTCTCCCTGTCCTCGCGCAATTCCTGCCGCAGCTCCACTCGAAGTTCCTGCCGCAGCTCCAGAATCTGGGTCTCGAACCGTTCCGCCTCGCTGCTCAGCAGCGCCGTCATGCTGTCCAGATCCGGGCGTGGATCACGGGCAGTCAGGGCAGCGATTTGAAGGGTCTGCGCTTCAAGCTGCTGGCTGATCCGCTCCTGGCCGTTGGCCAGCCCGGTGATCCGATCAAGCAGTTCCACCGACAACTGCTGCTGGCGTTGCTGCTGCTGACGCTCCAGACGCTCCTCCATGCTTTCCAGAGCCGGGCGCGGATCAAGCGCTGCCAGGGCAGCGATTTGAAGGGTCTGCGCTTCAAGCTGCTGGCTGATCCGCTCCTGGCCGTTGGCCAGCCCGGTGATCCGATCGAGCAGCTCCACCGGGAGCTGCATCGGCGGCCCCAGCACCGGCTCCAGCTGAAAGGCCATGGTTCCAGGCATCCAACCGGCGGCCAGAGGGTCTGGCTCAGCGGTAAGAGACTCCGGCACGGGCTCGGGCTCGGGCTCGGGCTCGGGCTCGGGCTCGGGCACGGGCTCAGGCACGGGCTCAGGCTCAGCAAACGCCTCAGGCGCGACGGGAGGCGACGGGGAAGGCGCTAACGGTGGCGTCGTCTGCATGGCAGGCGAACTTGCGTTGCCCAGACTCACTGAGGAGCGAAACAGGGGCCCCTCGGACGCCGGGTAATGGAGCTCCAGCGGCTTGACAAGACACTCGCCCACCAGCGGCTGCAAGAAAACCGCCACCTCCTCCACCAGCTCCGCCAGCTGGACGGTCTGGCGCAGCGTCAATTTCACCTCAAGGGCCGCCAGGGCGGCAGCACCCACCTCCCCTGGCCAACGCTCCAGCAACCGCGTCAGCAACCCCGCCAGCCGCTCCACCAGCGGTAGCGCCTGGCCGGCTCCGGTGATCGAGCCATGGGAAGACCCGATCCGGCCCAACAACCCCTGCAACTCAAGCACCCGCTCCGGCCGCAGCACACCGGAGGCCGCCTCCTCAAGCAACAGCCGTTCGCCATGCACTGCCCCCACCGCCAACCCGAACCCCTGCGCCTCGGTGCCCTGCCAGCGGGGCAGCAACTGGCGCAGCAACCGCACCACCTCGATCTGATCAGGCGGCGAGAGCTGCTGGAAGGCAGGCACTGACAGCGGTTGCAGCAGGGGCTCCAGCAACGCTTCGATCCGCTCCCTCAGGGCTGTCACCGTGGCGGGCGGCTGCAGCTGCAACTGGCTACGCACCAGCTCCAGGGAGGCCTCGAGCAACGCGAGCCCATAGGCCCCATTCAGATGCTCGAACAACAGCAGCGGCACCTCGGCCGCGCCCACGGACGCCTGGCCCTGCTCCCAGGCCCGCAGCAGGCCGGGCTCAAAGCCACCGGCCGCCGTGGCGGTCAACAGGTTCTGCTCCGCCAGAGCCGCCTCCACCAGGGCGTTGAACATGGGACTGGAGGGTTCTGCACGGTTGGGCAGAACCGCTGCAAGACGGCTGAGCACCGCCTGCTGGCGGCCGGATGTGAGCTGCAGAAACGGCGAGGGGCCTTGGATCAGCGGCCGCAGCGCCGTATCGATTCCCCCCAGCAGCTCCTCCAGGCTGCGGGGCGCCAGACGCTGCAGCTGAACCGCCAGCAACCGCTCGGCCACCGCCACCACCGGCGGCGCCAGCGCTTCACCCAATCTTCCAAACCAACCGGTGCGCAGCGCCTCCAGCGACCCGGGGCCACTAGCCCGCAGCGCCGGCGCGATCTCGCCTCCCGCCGCCTCAATCCTTTGCTGCAACAGGGCAAGATCCGCCGGTTCAAACCGGCCGTTTCTGGACTGGTGAAGCAGCTGCTGGACAGCTCCGTAGGCCTCGATCACGGCCTCCGGGAACACACCAGACCTGGGAGGAACCGTCGACGAGGCCAGCTCCAGGGTGCGAAACACTAGGGCCTGCAGGTCTGGCTCCAGGGTGGAAAAGTCCCCGGGAGAATCCACGTGGATCAAGCGCTTCAATCAAGCCGCTCAAGATTAAAAAAGAATTCTGAAACCGCAAGGTTCGCGGCAAACCGTTCTGCCGCCCGCATCAGCAGGCTGGGGTAGAACAGAGGCCCATCTCCGCCCCGCTGCGCCGCCGATGAGCACCGTTGTCCCTCCCGATCTGGGCCAGGCCCGCCTCGGTGTGCTTGGGGGCAGCGGTCTCTATGCGATCGATGGCCTTGAAGATGTGCGCGAACTGGAGCTGGAGACGCCCTACGGCGCCCCCTCCGACGCTTTGCGCCTCGGCCGGATTGGCAATCTGGAGGTGGTCTTCCTGGCCCGCCATGGCCGCCACCACACCCACACCCCCACCGAAGTGCCCTACCGGGCCAACCTCTGGGCACTGCGCTCCCTCAACGTGCGCTGGATCCTTTCGGTTTCGGCCGTGGGCTCCCTTCAGCAGGACGTGCGCCCGCTCGACATGCTGGTGCCGGATCAGTTCATCGATCGCACCCACCAGCGGCCGCTCACCTTCTTTGGCGAAGGGGCCGTGGCCCACGTGGGGGTGGCGGATCCCTTCTGCCCGGCCCTCTCCCGCCTGCTCGCCGATGTGGGAGACAGCCTGATGCCCGAAGGCCGCCGCCTGCACCGCGGCGGCACCTACCTCTGCATGGAGGGTCCGGCCTTCTCCACCCGCGCCGAATCCGAGCTCTACCGCCAGTGGGGATGCGACGTGATCGGCATGACCAACCACAGCGAAGCGCGCCTGGCGCGGGAGGCGGAGATCGCCTACGCCACCCTGGCGATGGTCACCGACTACGACTGCTGGCATCAGGAGCATGAGGCGGTCACCGTGGAAATGGTGATTGAAAACCTCCATGCCAATGCCAGCCTGGCCAAGGAGATCGTGCTGCTGGCGGCCCGGCGGGTGGCCGACCTCCGGCCCACCAGCAAGGCGCACCAAGCCCTGCGCCATGCCCTGATGACCCCCAAAGACAAGGTGCCCGCAGCCACACGCCGCCGGGTCGACCTGTTCACCAGCCCCTACTGGGGTCCGTTCACCGACTGATTTCACCGACTGATTTCGCTGACTGAAGCCGCCATGCCCCAATGGGAATACCAGGTGATCCACCTCAACGTGGATCCGGGAAAGGGGGGGGAGCCCTCCAAGGGCCAGAACGTGCCGCCTCCCTTCACCCAGAGCTATCTGGAGCAGGAATTTCCCCAGCACTACAGCCACCCCCAGCCTGAGGCGGGCGCAGGCTCAGGCTCGGGCGGGGCGCCACCGGCGCCCCTGCATCCGGCCAAGCAGCTGCAGAACTTCCTCAATGGCCATGGCGCCCAGGGCTGGAATCTGGTGGGCATCTTTCCGCTGGGTCCCCTGCTGATGATGGTGATGCGCCGGCGCAGCGGCAGCGAACCGGGGATTGCGCCGCTTCCACAGGAGACGAGCCTTGCAAAGCCGCCCGAACCGGGCCGCTCGAAGCCGCAGGAACCAGGCCTGCAGGAACTGCTGCAAAGGCTGGAGGCCCTGGAACGGCGGCTGCCACCCACCGCCGCCGAGCCCACCGCCTCCGCCGCTTCGGCAGCGCCTGGCCCCTCGCCTGCCGCCCCCCTTGCCGCCGCCCTAGTGGAGGGCAGCGTGCTCGACGCCAAAGCGCTTGAAACCCTGGCCGCAGAACCCTCCCTCTCGGGGCGGGAAGCGGCCGAAGCCCTCGGCTACCGCTCCACCGCCAGCCTCTCCAACCTCGGCAGCCGCGCCGGCTACCCGATCGGCCTGGTGAAGCTGGGCGTCAACGGCAAGGTGGCGGTGTACCGCGGCGTCATCCCCAGCACTTCCGGCGGCAGGGCCCAGCGGCAATGGGTGGTGGTGAAACTCAACCGACTGGAGCGCTAGGGCGGGCCGAAAGGTGGCGTCAGAGCGCCGCCAGGGCCGAACGCAACGAAGGGCCATGGAGGGCCAGGTGCTGGGCCGCCGCCTCAGGCTCCATACCGCTTTCGGCCATCAGCAGCGCCAGCTTCACCGATCCGCCGGCCCGGCCCAGCAGGGCATGGGCCTGCTCCCGGGGCAGGCCGGCCAGGTCGCGCAGGATCCTCAGTGCCCGGTCTTCGAGTTTGGTGTTGGTGACGGCCACATCCACCATCCGGTTGCCGTGCACCTTGCCCAGACGCACCATCAGGCCGGTGGAGAGGATGTTGAGGGCCATCTTGGTGGCGGTGCCTGCCTTGAGGCGGGTGGAACCGGTAAGCAGTTCGGGGCCGGTGAGCAGGCGGATGTCGATATCGCAGGGCATCTCCACCTGGCTGGCAGGCACGCAGGCCATGGCGATCGCCAGGGCGCCGATGCTGCGGGCATGGCTCAGGCCCCCCAGCACGTAGGGCGTGGTGCCGCCGGCGGCAATGCCCACCAGCGCATCCTGCGGCCCGAAACCCCGCTGCTCCAGATCGCTGCGCCCCGCATCAAACAGATCCTCCAGCCCCTCCGAACTGCGCAGCAACGCCGGCGCTCCGCCGGCCAGCACCCCCTGCACCAGCTCCGGCGGGCTGCAGAACGTGGGCGGACATTCAGCTGCATCGAGCACACCGAGCCGGCCCGAGGTGCCGGCCCCGAGATAGAAGAGGCGGCCACCGACTCGCACCCGCCCAGCGATCGCCTCGATCGCGGCGGTGAGCGCAGGGGCGGCGGTGGCCACGGCCCGCTGCGGTTCGAGGTCGTTCTCGCAGAACAGGGCCACCAGGTCTGCCGTCGGCAGACTGTCGAGCGCTTCGCTGAGCGGATTGGCCTGCTCGGTGAGCAGGTGGCCCCGGTCGCTGCCGGGGGCAGGGGAAGGGGTTTCGTTCACAGCAGTCCCTCCAGGCGACGACGGAAGGCCTCCAGCTCGGGGTCGGGGTCGGCCTCGGCCTCGTTCTGCTCGCGCCAGTTGGTCACGTCCATGTTGCGCTCGGGAGGGGCGATCAGCATCCGGTCCTCGTCGCTGCTGGGCAGAAAACCGGAGGGCACGAACCGGGCCTCATAGCCGGCCTGCACGCAGAACTGCTCGAGTTCCTTCCGATCCAGAACCTCCACACTGGGCACC
>Ga0164293_10000712_pt1 | contig 27216 bp, 26 predicted proteins | sample GEODES118metaG_FD_111487 | JGI IMG/M metagenome (GOLD analysis project Ga0164293, IMG submission 111487) | Eutrophic lake water microbial communities from Lake Mendota, Wisconsin, USA - GEODES118 metaG | ecosystem: Environmental > Aquatic > Freshwater > Lake | place: USA: Lake Mendota...
AGACCGTGACTGCGCTCCACTTGGGTCAGCAGCAGGTCCAGAGCGACGACGTGGGAGGCATCGGCCACCTTCGGCAGCACGATCACGTCGAGGTGGGCACCGGCCGCCGACACCACGTCGATCACGTCTCGGTGGGTCCACGGCGTCGTCCAGTCGTTGACCCGGACGCCCCGCAACTGTCCCGCCCATCCCGACTCGGCCAGGGCGGCCGCCACCTCCGTGCGGGCCCGCGCCTTGGCGTCGGGGGCGACCGCGTCCTCCAGATCGAGGAAAACCTCGTCGGCAGGTAACCCTTTGGCCTTCTCGATCATCCTGGGGTTGCTGCCCGGAACCGACAGGCAGGTTCGGCGGGGACGATAGGCGGGTCGATCAGCGTGTTCCACCCGCAGACTCCTACCCTTTGTGTCATGGCGTCGTTGCACAGGTTATATGCGGCGCGACTGGCCGGAATGATCGTGCTGGGACCCGACGGCGAGTCTCTCGGCCGGGTGCGCGACGTCGTCATCAGCATCAGCTTCGTCCGTCAGCAGCCGCGGGTGCTAGGCCTGGTCATCGAACTGCCCACCCGCAGAAGGATTTTCGTCCCGATGCTGCGGGTTACCGCCATCGAGCCCGACGCCGTCACCCTCACCACGGGCAATATGTCGCTGCGCCGGTTCGTGCAGCGACCCGGCGAGGTGCTGGTTCTCGGCCAGGTGCTCGACACCCGGGTCCGGGTCAACGATCCCGAGCAGGAGCAGCTCGCGGGGATCGACGTCGTCGTCGTCGACCTGGGCATCGAGCCGACCCGCACCCGTGACTGGGTGGTCACCCGGGTCGCAGTGCGCAGCCAACGGCGGCTCGGCCGGCGGGGGGCGGTCGTCGTGGTGGACTGGCAGACGGTGCAGGGCCTCACCCCTTCCGGCCTGGCGATGCCAGACCAGGGCGTCACCCAACTTCTGCACCAGTTCGAGGGGCAGCGTCCGATCGTGGTGGCCGATGCGCTCCGCGACCTGCCGGCCAAACGGCGGATCGAGCTGATCAAGGCCCTCGACGATGAGCGACTCGCCGACATCATGCAGGAACTCTCCGAGGACGATCAGAGCGAGTTGTTGCGCCAACTCGATACCGAACGGGCCGCCGACGTCCTGGAGGCGATGGACCCCGATGATGCCGCGGACCTGCTCGGGGTCATGAATCCGACCGAAGCCGAGGTGCTGCTGCGCCGGATGGACCCGGAGGACTCCGAATCGGTCCGACGACTGCTGAGCCACTCTCCAGACACCGCCGGCGGCCTGATGACGTCGGACCCGGTGGTGCTGGCCCCGGACACCACGGTGGCCGAGGCGCTGGCCCGGGTCCGCGACCCCGATCTGACACCGGCGCTGTCGTCGGTGGTCTTCGTGGTGCGCCCGCCGACCGCCACCCCGACCGGGCGTTACCTGGGGTGCGTTCACCTGCAGGCGCTTCTGCGGGAACCGCCGGCGAATCTGGTCAGCGGCATCGTCGACGCCGATCTGCCGCACCTGGACCCGGACACCACGCTGGGCGCCGTCACCCGGTATTTCGCCGCCTACAACCTGGTGTGCGGCCCGGTACTCGACGACGAGGGTCACCTATTGGGCGCGGTCACCGTCGATGACGTTCTCGATCACCTGTTGCCCGACGACTGGCGGGAGACCTTCGAAGAGGCCGGCGCGGCGCAGATCGGGAGTCCGACATGAGCGACCCCCGCCAGCGCCTCGATACGCCGCTGACCTCGCGGCGGCTGTCGCTGACTCTCGATCCGGAGGCGGTGGGCCGGGCCAGCGAATCGGTGGCGCGTTTCCTGGGCACCGGCCGCTACCTGCTCTGGCAGACCATCCTGGTGGTCGTCTGGATCTGCGTGAACCTGTTCGCGGTGACCCTGCGCTGGGACCCCTACCCGTTCATCCTGCTGAATTTGGTGTTTTCCACTCAGGCCGCATACGCCGCACCGTTGATCCTGCTGGCCCAGAACCGGCAGGAGAACCGCGACAAGGTGTCACTCGAGGAGGACCGGCGGCGCGCCGAGCAGACCAAGGCCGACACCGAGTTTCTGGCCCGGGAGCTCGCGGCTCTGCGACTGGCCGTCGGCGAGGTGGCCACCCGCGACTACCTCCGCCGGGAACTCGACGAACTGCGCGAACTAGTCGAGAAACTGCAACCCCCCAAGACCGCATCGGGCAAGAAGGACAACAACGAACGGCGGGGCAAAAAGAGGGGTACCGACTCCGGCGAGTGGCCTTCACCCGCGTAGCCGACGTGGGTAGGGTAAAGATGTTCACACACCGGTAACGTCGAGTAAACGGGGGCTGACTCATGGGCAGACGCAAGGTCAGCCGGGCGACGCGGGCACCCGCGTTCGGTATCGCAATCCTGACGCCGGTCCTGTTGGCGGGTGCGGTGGCAGCGTCACCGGACCGGCCTTCGGCGCCGGTCTCCGTCGCCGCCCCCTCGGCTGCGCCCCGGCCTGCGCCGGCGGCTGTGGCTCCCGCTCCCGCCCTGGCAGAAGCACCTGTCGCGGGTTTGCGCATTCCGGCGGCGGCACTGTCGGCCTACCGCAAAGCCGAGAAGATGATGGCCACCGCCGACCCGGGCTGCGGGTTGAGTTGGAACCTGCTGGCCGGCATCGGCCGTCTCGAGTCAACCCGGGCCACCACAGAACCTAGTGCGGTGCAGGCGGTGTCCGCCCGGACCCCGGCACCCAAGAAGATGCCCTCAGCAACCTGGTTGCGCTTTGCCGCCGACGGTGACGGTGACGGCAGGTCCGATGCCCAGAACCCCTTCGACGCCACCCTGGCGACCGCAAAGCACCTATGCAGCACCGGGATGAACTTCCGCAACCAAGCCCAGGCGCTGACGGCGTTGATGCGCTACAACGACTCGATGCCGTTCGCCCGGAACGTGCTGGGCTGGGCGGCGGCGTACGCCACGGGCACCGCCCCGCTCAATCTGCCGCCGATCTACGGTCCGGTTCCGGTACTCGGACCGTTCCTTCCCGGCATCTGGGGCCTGCAGCAGGCAACCCTGGTCAGCAGCACACAAGCCGGATACCTGCTGCCGGGCGCGGCTGCGGTCGCCCCGAACAGCGTGCTGCCCGAGCAGGCGCCACCGCCGCCACCGGTCGTCGTGCCGGAGCCGCCGACGTGGGTCGAGCCGGCGGCGGCAGCCAGCGTCCCGGCACCGGTGATCGCAGCCGAAACCCGCGGTGCTGCGGTTGCGCCGCCATTGGCTCTGCAAGGGGACGGGCCGCGCACCGAGCCGACTCAGTCCTATACCGCGCCGGCCTACACCGCGCCGAACCCCGTGCCACCCCCCGTGCCGGCCCCCGTCCTGGACCTCGTACCCGAGGCGCCCGCTCAAACCCCGGTCGCCGACAACGGCGGCGGCCGTCAAAGCGGGCGCACCCAGATCGACAGCGCCCCGCAGGTCCCCAGCCAATCGTCCGGAACCGGCGACAGGGGCGGCAGCAAAAGCGCCGGTGGCGAGCGTCGGGGCGCAAGGGGCGACTGATAACGCTTCGGGGGAATTCGTTTCGCGGCCGTCACTACCTTATGTATGGTGACTTCGTCCACAGGATCGATCGGTGTGGTCCGGCAGCGGTGAGGACGGGCGAGTGGGGTTAAGGCGCGGAGTGGGCCGGGTGGTGCGGTCGCCTGCGTTCGGGATCGTCGTGTTGACTCCGGTTGTTCTGGCCGGTGCCGTCGCGGCCTCGCCGGGCGGACCCGGTGTTTCGGTCAGGACCGACGACGCCAGCGTGACTCAACCCGTCGTTGAGCAGCGCTCCGAGGGCGTCTCGGTGGTGGCGATGTCCAAGCCACCGGCTGACCTGCGCTTCGCCTCGACGTCGATGGGACCGCCCCCGCCGGCCGCGGTCCTGGGCACCGGCAGTTTCGCCGCCGGCGCCGCCGGTCTGCGCATCCCGGCGATGGCCCTGTCGGCCTACCGCAAAGCCGAGCAGACCATGGCGGCCGCCGCCCCCGGTTGCGGGGTGAGCTGGAACCTGTTGGCCGGCATCGGCCGTATCGAGTCCTCACATGCCAACGGCGGGGCCACCGATGACCGCGGCACCGCGGTGCGGCCCATCTACGGGCCGGTTCTGGACGGAAGCCTGCCGGGCAACGAGATCATCGTGCAGAGCAACCTCGGCGGCCGGGCGATCTACGCCCGCGCGATGGGGCCCATGCAGTTCCTGCCCGGGACCTGGTCGCGGTTCGCCTCCGACGGTGACGGCGACGGCAAGTCCGACCCGCAGAACCTGTTCGACGCAAGCCTGTCGGCGGCGCGGTACCTGTGCAGCGGCGGACTCAACCTTCGCAATCAGGCCCAGGTCATGACCTCGATCCTGCGCTACAACAACTCGATGCCCTACGCCCAGAACGTGCTGGGTTGGGCGGCGGCCTACGCCACCGGCGTCGCCCCGCTGAACCTGCCGGCCATCACCGGCTCGGTCCCGGCCCTCGGCGGCACCCACCTGGAGAGCCCCGGCGGCCTCGGCCCCGGGATGACCGGCATTCCGGGCGGAGACCCGTTGGCGCAACTGGCCTTGGGCAACAGCGCGGAGGCCGGCCAATTGCGGCTGGGCCACACCCCGGGGGTGGCTGCCGGTGTTGCGCCTGAGCACGGGTGTGAAGTGATCTGCATGGCCTCCCAGTTGGCACCGTCTCAGACGCCCACGTCCAACCTGCCGCCGTGGATGGCGCAGCCCCCGTGGATGCCCCAGCCGCTCGGCGCACCGATGCCCGGCATGATGCCGCTGCCCGGTGCCCCGCTGCCCGGTCCGGCTCCGGCCGGCGCCCCGCTGCCCGGTCCGGCACCTGCCGGCGCCCCGCTGCCCGGCATGCCGTCGGCACCGACCGGGCCACTGCCCGGCATGCCCCCGGCACCCACGGCCGCGCTGCCCGGCATGCCCCCGGCACCGACCGCCCCGCTGCCCGGCATGCCCCCGGCACCGACCGCCCCGCTGCCCGGCATGCCCCCGGCACCGACCGCCCCGCTGCCCGGCATGCCGTCGGCACCGGCTGCGGAGGTCCCGTTCACGCCCGGACCGCAGACTCCGCCGTTGCTGACTCCTCCACCGGCACCGGGAGTGCCGGTGCTGGGTGCGCCCCCGGGACCGCCCGCCTAGCTTGCTCGACGGTGCGATTGCGCACTCGGCACGGGAGCAACCCTCGGCGATACCTCCCGGCCTTCGAGACCTAGACTCGGCAGCGATGAGCACCGAACTGGAGAACGCCGTCCGCGCCGCCCTGGCGAAAGTCATCGACCCGGAACTGAGGCGGCCGATCACCGAACTGAACATGGTGAAGGGCGTCGCGGTCGAACCCGACGGCACCACCCATGTCGGGATCTACCTGACCACCGCGGCGTGCCCCAAAAAGGCGGAGATCAGCGACCTCGTCCGTGCCGCCGTGGCCGACGTACCCGGCACCGGCGCGGTGACCGTCGACCTCGACGTGATGAGCGATGAGCAGCGCACCGAACTTCGCAAACAACTGCGCGGTGAACAAGGACTCGCCGGCGAACCGGTCATCCCGTTCGCCCAGCCCGGCTCACTGACCCGGGTCTACGCGGTGGCATCCGGTAAGGGCGGCGTCGGAAAGTCCAGTGTCACAGTCAATCTCGCGGCGGCCTTGGCCGCGCGCGGGCTCTCGGTCGGCTTGCTCGACGCCGACATCTACGGCCACTCGGTACCCCGGATGATGGGCACAACCGACCGCCCCACCCAGGTCGAGTCGATGATCCTTCCGCCGATCGCGCATGACGTGAAGGTCATATCGATCGCCCAGTTCACCCAGGGCAACGTCCCGGTGGTGTGGCGCGGCCCGATGCTGCACCGGGCACTGCAGCAGTTCCTCGCCGATGTGTACTGGGGCGATTTGGACGTGCTCCTGCTCGATCTGCCGCCCGGCACCGGTGATGTGGCCATCTCGGTAGCCCAACTGCTGCCCAGCGCCGAAATCCTGGTGGTGACCACGCCGCAGAACGCAGCCGCCGAAGTGGCCGAACGCGCCGGGGCGATCGCCCTGCAGACCCGTCAACGCATCGTCGGCGTGGTGGAGAACATGTCCGGGCTAGTGCTGCCCGACGGCTCGATCATGCAGATCTTCGGGGAAGGCGGCGGCCGCCAAGTGGCCGAGAACCTCAGCCGCGCAGTGGGGGCCGATGTGCCCCTGCTGGGCCAGATACCACTGGACCCGGCCCTGGTCACCGCCGGCGATTCCGGTGTGCCGCTGGTACTTTCGGCACCGGAATCCGCCGCGGCCGAACAGCTGCGCGGCGTCGCCGACAAGCTGGCGTCCCGGCGGCGCGGGCTGGCCGGGATGTCGCTCGGGCTCGACCCGGCCGGCCGTTAGCGGCGGTCCTGTCAGGTGGCGTCGGCGTCGAACGGCGCCGGGCCCGGCGGCGGCACCGGGGCGCTCTGCGGCTTGACGGCCGGAGCCTTCGGACCGTCGAATTCGCCGGTCATCCAGGAGTCGTCGCCGTCAAGAAGGTGCTTGGTAATGGCCGCCTTCGGGGTCATTCCGCGAAGCTTCTGCAACTCGCCGATCGGCTCGCGGAGGTCGTCGAACTCCGGGCCGAATTCCTCACGCAACTCCCGGGTCGCTCCGCTGAGGTACTCACGGACCTTACGGATCGTGCCGGTACTCCAGCGGATGGCCTCCGGCAGCCGTTCCGGTCCGAGCACCACCAGGCCGATCACCACAAGCAGGAACATCTCGCCCCACCCGATGTTGGCGAACACGTTGGCTAGCTGACCGAGGGCTTGTCCGGCGCCGGGTTGACCGTCACCGTGACCTTGCGGCCCTCCCGGATCACCTCGATGGGGGCGTCCTGACCGATCGCCAACTGCCGGACGGCCACCACGAACTCGTCGGCATCTGCCACGGTCCGGTCACCGACCTTGACCACGACGTCGTTCTCCTTGATACCCGCCTTGTCCGCAGGCCCGCCGGCGGTGACGTTGCGAACCTGCGCGCCCGAGGCCAGATCGTTGCTCACCGACGAGGCGGTCAGGCCCAGCGTGGGGTGGGCGATCTTGCCGTCCTTGATCAGCGCCTCGGCGGTGGCCTTGACCTCGTTGACCGGGATGGCGAAGCCGAGGCCACTTGCGCTGTCGGACAACGACTTTCCAGCGGTATTGATGCCAATGACCTCTGAGTTCATGTTGATCAGCGGTCCACCGGAGTTGCCGTGGTTGATCGATGCGTCGGTCTGTACACCGTCGATGACGGTGTCGGTGTCGGATCCGTCACCGGACAGCGGCACCGGGCGGTCCAACGCGCTGATGATGCCGCTGGTGACGGTGCTGCGCAGGCCCAGGGGCGCGCCCACAGCCACGACTTCCTCGCCGACCGTCAGCTTCTCGGAGTCACCCAGACGGGCCACGGTGAGGTTGTCGACATTGTCGACCTTGAGCACTGCCAAGTCGGTCTTGGGGTCGCGGCCCACCAGGTTGGCCGGGACCTCCTTGCCGTCGTTGAACACCACCGTCATCTTGAACTTGCCGGGGGTGGCGGCGGCCTCAGAGATGACGTGATTGTTGGTGACGATGTAGCCGCGAGCGTCGATGACGACTCCGGAGCCCTGCGAGCCCGTCTCGTCGCTCTCAGTTTCGATGGTGACCACCGAATCGGCGACGGAGGCAGCCACTTGCGCGAACCGCCCGGCCGGCACCTCGCCGCTGTCGGAGGTCGACAGCGTCACCTTGGACGTGGTGAACGCCTCGACCACCTCAGCGGTCTTGCGCCCGACCCAGCCGCCCATCAGTCCGATCAGCAGCGCAGTGATACCCAGGACGGCCAGCGCGGCGTAGGACACCCGGCCACCGAACAGCACATCGCGAACACCCAGCTTGCCGGGCGGGGGTCCGACCACGATCGCGGCAGGCCGTTCCAGCGCCGGGGTGCCCAGCGCGACACCGGCGGCCGGGTCACGCCAGGGATCGGCCGGTTGCTCGGCCTCGGGATCCCGGGCGGCGAGCGCACCGGCATCGGCGGGGTGCCGCTGCAACGATTCCGCACCGGAATAGGGCCGGCTGAAAGCCTCCTGCAGCACCGGATCGGCCGGCCTGGTTCTGGGCGCGTCCTCGTTCGCGCGGTCCGGCCGCAGATCGTCGGCCACGAACGAGCCGTCAACCCCGTTGGGACGGCCGAATGTACGGACCGCCTCCGGGTCGACCGGTGGCCGTGAAACCGGCCGCGGCGCCAACCGGTGGGCGCCGCCGGACGTGTCTTTCTCGGAGCTCACAATCAACCTCTATCCGAACGCTGGGCAGCGGGCGTCGTCTTTTCCGGCTTGCGCTGCTCGGTGATTGGCCTTCACCCTACCGGCGCTTGCGCCAGCCACGGGTCATGCCGGCCCCGTGGCCATCACCGGCCGGAGGCGGCGACGGTGGTCCATTCGGCGTGGGCTCATTAGGCGGCTCATTAGGCGGCTCATTTGGCGTGGACTGGGGGATCTGCGACAGCAGGCCCATCAGGGTGCTGGGCATCGTCACCGGCCGGCAGTCCCGCAGCGCCGCGCGGGCCTGACCTTGGGCCTCTACCTCGGCCCGGCACTGCGCGCACGCGGAGAGATGGCCACTGGCCCTCAGGTGGGCCTTCATCGGCAGTTCACCGTCTACGTAGGCAGCCACGGCCTCAGCGGAGAGATGGTCAACCGAGCTGAACTGACGCGGCGCTTGCAGCGCAGCTTCGTCCACCGAGACGAAGTTGGGCGGCAACCAGGACAGCGCACGACGGAACACATGCCCGGGATCTACCATCGCGTGCACTCCTCTCCGGTTGCCCTGCGGATCCGCCGGACGACGACCGAAAGCGCCTAGCTCGAATGTAGCGCGAAGATGACGTGGCGACACGGCATGACGTGGATTGTGGCGGGGCGTCAGGCCATCTCGGACTGGGTACGGCCATGGGCGGCCAGATAGTCGCGCAGCGCCTGGCGGCCGCGGTGAATCCGGCTCCGCACCGTGCCCAGCTTGACCCCGAGCGTGGCACCGATCTCCTCGTAGGACAGACCTTCGATGTCGCACAGAACCACCGCGGCGCGGAATTCCGGCGGCAGCGCATCCAGAGCCGCCTGAAGATCCGCACCCAGCCGGGAGTCGTGGTAAATCTGCTCCGGGTTGGGTTCGGCGGCGGGCACCCGGTCGTAATCCTCGGGCAGCGCCTCCATCCGGATCCGACCGCGACGGCGGACCATGTCCAGGAACAGGTTCGTGGTGATGCGGTGCAGCCAGCCCTCGAAGGTGCCGGGCTGGTAGTTCTGCACCGAGCGGAACACCCGGATGAATGTTTCCTGGGTCAGGTCTTCGGCGTCGTGCTGGTTGCCCGACAGCCGGTAAGCCAGCCGGTAAACCCGATCGGCGTGCTGGCGCACCAACTCGTCCCAGGACGGCATGGATCCACGGTCACCGGTGGCGTCGAACACCGCGGTGCCCTGTAGCTCGTCGGACGGCTCCGCCCAGTCGGCTTCACCCGCGGGGGTTACGTGCGACATGGTGATCGGGGCCGTCAAGGTGGTGTTCGTCGGATCCTCCCGGAACTCGTGCGCTGCCGGCGGTGTGCCGATTAACGCGTCAAGGGAGACAACGTCGCTCCCCTCAGGGGTATTCCCCGCCCAGCCGCTAAGGCTTTCCATGCACATCAGCCTTCCGCATCGCGGTGTGTGAGCTATGTGGGCAAAGTAAGCGATGGCTGAGAAACCCGTCTCTAATCGGGCTTTAACAGTGCCTATGTTAGAAATCGGTAACTTCTTAGCAATTTCATTAGATTGACTCATCGGCGTGTCGCGGAGGCCTGGTGACAACGGGCGCGTCGGCACCTGTAGCGGCGCGGTTGATCTACGCTCTGTACATGTCCATTACCGACGTACCCGCACTGAGCCGGGCCGAGCGGATCCTCGCGCACGCAGAGGGCTCCATCTCGGAGGACGAGATCGTCGCTGCCGCCCGGGAACGCGCGCTGGACGCCGGCGCGGGTGCGATCACCCCGGCGGCCGGTGCCCTGCTGGGCCTTCTCACCCGACTGTCCGGTGGCCGGGCCGTGGTGGAGGTCGGCACCGGGGCGGGTGTGAGCGGCCTGTGGTTGCTGTCCGGGATGCGCGAGGACGGCGTGCTGACCACTATCGACGTCGAACCTGAGCATCAGCGGCTGGCCAAGCAGGCGTTCACCGAGGCGGGCATCGGCCCGGGCCGGACGCGGCTGATAGGCGGGCGAGCTCAGGAAGTCCTGACCCGGCTGGCCGACGCGTCCTACGACCTGGTGTTCATCGATGCGGCCCCGGTTGATCAGTCGCATTTCCTGGCTGAGGCGGTACGCCTGCTGCGGCCGGGAGGCCTGATCGTGCTGCACCACGCCGCGCTGGACGGTCGGGCCGGGGATCCCGACGCCCACGACAGCGATGTCGTCGCGGTGCGAGAGGCCGCCCGGCTGATCGCCGAAGATGAGCGCTTCACCCCGGTACTTGTTCCCTTGGCCGACGGCATCCTGATCGCGGTGCGTGACTGATGGAATTGATGACCGGACTCGGCCTGGCCACCGCCGCCGGCCTGAACGCCTACATTCCGATGCTGCTGATGGGATTGTTGGGCCGGTTCACCGGCTTGATCGACCTGCCGCAGGGCTGGTCCTGGCTGGAGAACGGCTGGGTGCTGACGATCGTCGCGGTTCTGTTGGCCGTGGAGATCGTCGCCGACAAGATTCCGGCGCTGGATTCGGTCAACGACACGGTGCAGACCCTGGTGCGGCCCACCTCGGGCGGGATCGTGTTCGGTTCCGGCACCGCCGCTCAGACCGCCGCGTTGGCCGACCCTGGCGAGTTCGCCCGCTCCGGGCAGTGGGTGCCGGTGGCGATCGGGGTGATGACCGCACTGGCGGTGCACCTGACCAAGACCGCGGTGCGGCCCGCGGCCAACGCGGCCACCGCCGGTCTGGCCGCGCCGGTGCTGTCCACCATCGGGGACGTCACCAGTGTGAGCCTGACGTTCATCGCCATCCTCATCCCCGCCCTGGTGCTGATAGTGCTGATCGCTCTGATCTGGGCGGCGGTGTGGCTACTGCGTCGACGACGCCGCCGCGTCCCCGCACTCCCGGGCGACGGCTAGATCCAGACGCCCTTGCCGACCGCGACCACCCCGCCGGCACTGATGGCGAACCGTTCGCGGTCCTTCTCCAAATCCACCCCGACCATCTCTCCGGGGCCGACGACGACGTTCTTATCCAGGATCGCCCGGCGCACCACCGCGCCGCGGCCCACCCGCACCCCGGGCATCAGCACGCTGCCTTCGACGATCGCGCCGTCGTCGACCACGACATTGCTCGACAGCACCGAGGTGCGTACCGACGCCGCGGAGATGATGCTGCCCGCGCCCACCACGGACTCCTGCGCGGAACCACCGTTGACGAATTTGGCCGGCGCCAGGTTCTCGGACTCACCGCGGATGGGCCAGCGCTTGTTGTAAAGGTTGAACACCGGGTGCACCGACACCAGATCCAAGTGAGCGTCGTAGAACGCGTCCAGGGTTCCGACGTCACGCCAGTATCCGCGGTCGCGTTCGGTGGCGCCGGGCACCTCGTTGTCGTTGAAGTCGTAGACCGCCGCCATGCCGTCGGCGACCAGTCGCGGAATGATGTCGCCGCCCATGTCGTGATCGGAGTTCTCGTCGTCGGCGTCGGCGCGGATGGCGTCGATGAGCACCTTGGTGGTGAAGATGTAGTTGCCCATCGACACGAAGGTCTGCTCGGGGTTGTCCGGCGTGCCGGGCGGATCCGACGGCTTCTCCACGAAACTGCGGATGCGACCGGAGTCATCGGCGTCGATACAGCCGAACGCCGACGCCTCGGCACGCGGAACCCGGATCCCGGCCACCGTTGCGCCGGCCCCACTTTCGATGTGGAACTTGACCATCTGCTCGGGGTCCATCCGGTACACGTGGTCGGCGCCGAACACCACGATGTAGTCGGGATCCTCGTCGTAGATCAGGTTCAGGGACTGGTAGATCGCGTCGGCCGAACCGGTGTACCAGCGCGGCCCGAGGCGCTGCTGGGCGGGAACCGGGGTGATGTATTCCCCCGCCAGGCCGCTCAACCGCCAGTTCTGCGAGATATGCCGGTCCAGCGAGTGCGATTTGTACTGAGTCAGCACGCAGATCCGCAGATACCGGGCGTTGACGAGGTTGGACAGCACGAAGTCGATCAGCCGGTAGGCGCCCCCGAACGGGACCGCGGGCTTGGCGCGGTCAGCCGTCAGCGGGTAGAGCCGTTTCCCTTCGCCCCCGGCCATCACGATGCCCAGAACGTGCGGCAACTCCCTCATGGAAGTAACCTAACCACCCCTTACGGGGACGGCTAGGGCAACGGGGAAAGCCGACCTCGCGCAGCAACCTCGTGCACTACGGTCAGCGGTATGCGGGTGGCAATGATGACCAGGGAATATCCCCCTGAGGTCTACGGCGGGGCCGGCGTGCACGTCACCGAACTCGTTGCCCAACTCCGTCATCTGTGCGAGGTCGACGTGCACTGCATGGGCGTCCCGCGGGAGACGGCGTTCGCCCATCAGCCCGACCCTGCACTGGCCCTTGCTGATCCCCCGGCCAACCCGGCGCTGTCGACGTTGTCCACGGACCTGCGGATGGCGCACGCGGCGGCGGGTGCGTCGGTGGTGCATTCGCACACCTGGTACACCGGCATGGCCGGGCACCTGGCTGCGATGCTGCACGCAGTGCCGCACGTATTGACTGCCCACTCCCTGGAGCCGATGCGGCCCTGGAAAGCCGAGCAACTCGGCGGCGGATACCAGGTGTCGCTGTGGGTGGAGAAGACCGCCGTCGAGGCCGCCGACGCGGTGATCGCCGTCAGCGCCGGAATGCGCCAGGACGTGCTGTCGGCCTATCCCGCGCTGGATCCCAGCCGGGTGCATGTGGTCAAGAACGGGGTCGACACCGCTGTGTGGCACCCGACCCCGCCGGATCCGGAGGAGTCGGTGCTGGCCGAACTCGGTGTCGACCCATCCCGGCCGATGGTGGCCTTCGTCGGTCGGATCACCCGGCAGAAAGGCGTTCCGCATTTGATCGCGGCCGCCCACCGCTTCGATCCGGACGTCCAACTGGTGCTGTGTGCCGGGGCTCCCGACACCCCCGAGATCGCCGCCGAGGTGAGGACGGCGGTCGACGAACTCGCCGCTACGCGCACCGGGGTGTTCTGGGTCCGGGATTTCCTGCCGGTCCATGAGATCAGCGAAATACTTTCCGCAGCAACCGCTTTCGTCTGCCCATCGGTGTACGAACCTCTTGGCATCGTCAACCTGGAGGCAATGGCCTGCGGCACAGCGGTGGTGGCCTCCGATGTGGGGGGCATCCCCGAGGTGGTCGACGACGGCGTCACCGGGACGCTGGTGCATTACGACCCGAATGACCCCCGCGGCTTCGAAGCCGACCTGGCCGAGGCGGTCAACGCCCTGGTGGAGGACCCGGCCAAGGCGGCACGCTACGGGGCGGCCGGTCGGCAGCGCTGCATCGACGAGTTCTCCTGGGCCCGCATCGCCGAGCAGACCGTCGAGATCTACCGAAAAGTCTCGGAGTAGACCACCCCCGGCCGACAGGAAAACCCCGTGCGGGCGCACGGGGTTTTGCCGGGCCGAGAGTTAGCTGGTAACGCCTTTGAGTTCGTCGCCGAGGGCGGCCGCCTCGGCCGGGGTCAACTCGACGACGAGCCTGCCGCCGCCCTCCAGTGGAACCCGCATCACGATGCCCCGCCCCTCTTTGGTCGCTTCAAGCGGACCGTCACCGGTCCGGGGCTTCATCGCCGCCATCGAGTGCTCCCTCCAGATCGAGCAGACCCGTCGGCACCGTCGCCGGTGCCGGGTTGGTTAATTCTAGTGCCCCCCATTGTTCCCTATCGGCAGCCTGTACGGGAAAAAGGCCCTGCCACCCAGCAATCACGCAGGTGATCGTCGACCATCCCGGTGGCCTGCATCAACGCATAAGCGGTGGTCGGACCCACAAAACGAAAGCCCAGACGTCTCAGGTCGCGGGCCAGCGCCACCGATTCCGGCGACTGCGAGGGCACATCGGCGCTTGTCGCAGGCCTAGGTCGGGGCACAGGGGCGTGGGACCACACCAGGTCGGACAGGTCGGCGGCGAGATCCGCCGCCACCCGGGCGTTGGCGATCGTGGCTTCGATCTTGGCCCGGTTGCGCACGATGCCGGGATCGGCGAGCAACCGGTCGACGTCCCGGCTGGAAAACCCCGCCACGGTCTCGATGTCGAAGCCGGCGAAGGCACGTCGGAAGGCGTCCCGTTTGCGCAGGATGATCAGCCAGGACAGGCCGCTCTGGAACGCCTCCAGCGTCATACGCTCGAACATCTCGGTGCGGCCGCGCAGCGGCCGACCCCATTCGTCGTCGTGATAATCGGCGAGCAGCCCAGGCGTCGCCCACGGGCAGCGAGTTTTGGAGTCAGCGTCAATCACCGGTCATTGGGCCGGGCGGTTTCGGTCCACCCGGCGGCCGCCCGGGCGGCGACAAGCTCGCCATGCAGCTGGTCCAGTTCGGCTCCGAGCCGATCAAGCAGCCAGTCCACTTCGCTGGTCTTGTATCCGCGTAGCACCTGGGTGAACTTCACCGCGTCGACGTCGCGGCCGGTGACCCCCGAGGCGGGCAGCAGGGTGGCGGTGGTCGCGCGCGGCAGCGGCGGCAGTTGTTCTGCTCGGCCGAACAGGAAACTGGCTATCCCGAACAAAACGGTGGCCACCAGGATCAGCACGACGAGGTACATCAGGATCAGCGTCACCCGCCCGATCCTGCCTCAGCCGGGCCCGGTCGTCAGCGCAGGGTGTTCATCGGCGGCCGGTCGGCCAGGGTGACAACCGAGGTGCGCGGCACCATCACCGGGCCGTCGTGGTTGCTCTCACCGGGGAAGAACTGGGTCAGCCCGACCCCGGAGTCCGGGATGCCGCACCGGGTCAGCAAGGTGGCGATGATCTGCCGGCTCATCGGTCCCAATTCACTCAACGGCCGGTTGCGATGCGTCCGGACCCCGAGGTTCACCTGGGCGATGGCATCGAGTCCGTAGCGGTCGTGAGTGTCGATCAGGATGCCGATCTCCACTCCGTAGCCCGGGGCGAACGGCACCGAAGTCAACAGCTCCCGGGTCCCGGCGTACTCCCCTCCCAGCGGTTGCAGCACGCATCCGAGTTCGGGCCGCAGCGCCGCCAGCAGCGGCCGGGCGACGAGTTCGGTGACGCGACCGCCGCCGGTGGCTTCCTCAGCGGCGCCGAGTTTCAGCGGCCGGCGGTAGAAGCCGCGGACCAGGTGGATACCGTCGCGGGTCAGCAGCGGGCCGACCAGTCGCGGCACGAACATCGGGTCCGGGTCAATCAGGTCGGAATCGATGAACACGATGATGTCGCCGGTGGTCGCCGCCAGCGAGCGCCACAGCACCTCACCCTTTCCGGGTTGCGGCGGGATCTCGGGCAGCACCTCCCCGCGGTGCACCACCCGAGCACCGGCGGCCATCGCGCGCGCCTCGGTGTCATCGGTGGACCCGGAGTCCAGCACGATCAACTCGTCGACGAGACCGCCCAGCATCGGGGTGATCGTCTCGATGACCGCGCCCACGGTCGCGGCCTCGTTCAGCGCCGGTAACACCACCGAGACGGTGCGTCCCCGTTTGGCGGCTTCCAGTTCTGGGACCGTCCACGGCGGCCGCTGCCAGCTGTGTCCGGCCAGCCAATCCTCGGATGCGGCGGTGCGCGTCACGCCAGGCCCCGAACCGTCCGGGCCGGGGTTCGATCACCGGTGATCGAGGCGACCATCTCCAGCACTCTGCGGGTGGGACCCACTTCATGCACCCGGAACATCCGCGCGCCGTCGGCCGCGGCCAGGGCCGTCGCGGCCAGGGTCCCCTCGAGGCGTTCGGTCAGTTCCACGCCCAGAGTCTCGCCGATGAAGTCCTTGTTGCTCAGAGCCATCAGCACCGGCCACCCCGTGTTAACAAGATCTTTCACGTGCCGCAACAAGGCAAGTCCGTGGAAGGTGTTCTTGCCGAAGTCGTGCGTCGGGTCAATCAGGATCCCGTCACGGCGCACACCCACCTTGGCGGCGTGCTCGGCGGCGGCGGTGACTTCGGCGATCACCGCGTCGACCACCCCGGTCACCGAGGTGCCGTAGTTCACCCGGAACGGCCGCGTCCGGGGCACCGCCCCGCCGGTGTGCGAGCAGACCAGTCCGGCGCCGAATTCCGCGGCGACCTCCGGCAACTCCGGATCGTGACCGGCCCAGGTGTCGTTGATGATGTCGGCGCCTGCCGCACAGGCCTGCTTGGCCACCGAAGCACGCCAGGTGTCGACGCTGATGCACTGCTGGGGGTAGGTGGCGCGCACCCACTCGATGAAGGGGACCACCCGCGCGAGTTCCTCGTCGGTGTCCACGGTGATCCCCGGTCCGGCTTTGACTCCGCCGATGTCGATGACGTCAGCACCTTCGGCGACGACCCGGTGCACCGCCTCCTTGGCCGCCTCATCGGTGAATGTGGCGCCGCGGTCATAGAACGAGTCGGGGGTGCGATTGACGATCGCCATGATCAGGGCGCGGTCACCGGCTACCGGCCGGCCGCAGAAGGTCGCGCTCACCCCGACAGTATCCACGCCCTCGGGTCCCTCAGCCCCTCGGACGCCGCCCGGCCCCCACTTCGGCTGGGTAGTCGTCGTAGAACGGGACGTAACCCTCCTCGCGGCCGCAGAGCACATACAGCGGATCGGCGATGCCCTCGGATGGCGGGGCTCCGTAGGCCTCGTTGCGCAGATCCACCTTGCGGCTTTTGAAGGTGGAGGTGGTCTCCAACGACTTGACGATCCGCACGAACAGCGGCACCGCATAGGGCGGAAGCTTGCGGTAAAGCGTTTCAGCCAGCGCCTTGCCGTCGAACCGGGTGCCGCCGCGCAACGTGATCGCCGCCATTCCCGCCCGCCCACCGGTGTCGGGCACCTCGACGCCGAACACGGCGCACTCCTCGACGCTTCGGTCGGCGGCGAGAGCGGCCTCCACCTCAGTGGTGGCGACGTTCTCGCCTTTCCACCGGAAGGTGTCGCCGAGCCGGTCGGCGAACGCGGCGTGTCCCATGCCCTGCGGGTTCATCACGTCACCGGTGTTGAACCAGACGTCACCGTCCTTGAAAGCGTTGCGCACCAACTTCTTTTCGGTCGCGGCGGCATCGGTATAGCCGTCGAACGGAGCCAGCCGGGTCACCGGACTGATCAACAGCCCGGGCTGCCCGGACGGCACCCGGCGCACCCGACCGTCGGAGCCGCGCACCGGCTCGCCGGTCTCCGGGTCGTATTCCACGTAGGCCAACGGCATCGGATTGATCCCAGTCGATTTCGGGATGTTGAAGATGTTGATGAACGCGGTGTTGCCCTCGCTGGCGGCGTAGAACTCGGCGACCCGGCCGATGCCGAACCGGCGGGTGAATTCGTCCCAGATCTCCGGGCGCAGACCGTTTCCGGCGATCACCCGGATCTTGTGGGCCCGGTCGGTGTCGCGGGGTGGCTGGTTGAGCAGGTACCGGCACAACTCGCCGATGTAGACGAAGGCGGTGGCCTCCATCTCCCGGACTTCGTCCCAGAACTTCGATGCCGAGAAAGACTTGCCCAACGCCAGCGTGCCACCGGCGTTGACGACCGAGGACAGCGCCACCGTCAACGCGTTGTTGTGGTAAAGCGGCAACGCGCAGTACAGCGTGTCGTCGCCGCGCAACCGCAGCGCCAACCCGCCGAAGGCGGCCAACGCCCGCAGCCAGCGGTGGTGGGTCATCACACTGGCCTTGGGGTTGCCGGTGGTGCCCGAGGTGAAGATGTAGAACGCCGGGTCCTTGGCCTGCACCTGCGATACCGACGGCGGGTTTCCGGCGGGCTTGCCGTCGGCCAGTTCGGCCAGGTTCCCGACGGTCAGCAGATCGGCCACCTCGGCGCCGCTGTCCACGATGTGCTTGACCAGATCGCGTTCGGCGACAAGCACTGTCGCGTCGAGCAGACCGACGCTGTGGGCCAGAACCTCGCCGCGCTGGTGGTAGTTCAGCATCCCCGCCACCGCTCCGCACTTCACCACCGCCAGCATGGCCAGCACGGCGTCCGGGGAATTGCGCAGCATGATTCCGACCACCTGGCCGCGGCGCACACCACGGTCGGCCAGCACCGCGGCGTAGCGGTTAGCAGTCTCGTTGGCTTGCCGGTAGGTGATCTTCTGCTCACCGAAGCGGAGGAACACACGGTCGCCGTGGCGGGCGGCGCGGTCCTGAAAGACTCTGCCGATCGACGTCTTTGAGGTCGGCAGCGCCAGCAAACCGGTCAAGGCGCCGCGCAGGATCACCGGGGCGTCCATCACCACCGCAGGTAACCGGGTGGCCAGATCGAGTAGGCCGACCGAATGCTTGGCAGGCGAATCCTTCGCGGTGAAATCCTTGGCTGAGTCACCACTCATCGGCATTGCCCCTTTCCGCGCACTGGTTTAACGCATCGTCGACGTCAGTGGCGATGACCAGCCGGTCCAGCGCGGACTGCGCGACGTAACCGGTCTGCACCAGCGATCCGAGCCAGCGCAGCAGTCCGTCGTAGTGGCCGTGCGGGTCAAGCAGCACCAGCGGTTTGTCATGCATTCCCAGATAGCCGGCAGTCCAGCTTTCGAAAAGCTCCTCGAGGGTTCCTAGTCCGCCGGGCAGCGCCAGGAAGGCATCGCTGCGATCCTCCATGACCTGCTTGCGTTCCCGCATGGTGTCGGTGACCACCAGTTCGTCGGCCTCGACGTCAGCCAGTTCGCGGTGGACCAGCGCTTTGGGAATGACCCCGATGGTGCGGCCCCCTCGCGAGCGCGCACCGGCGGCCACCGCACCCATCGCGGACACGTTGCCGCCCCCGGAGACCAGGGTCCAGCCGCGTTGGGCGATACCTTCCCCGACCCGGTGCGCCAACTCCAGCAGTTCGGGGTGCCGAGGACTGGCCGCGCAGTAGACGCAGACCGCCCACTGCGAGTCGGGGTCTGGTTGAAGGGAAGAGTCGGGACTTGGTAGCGCCACAACCGAAACCTAGACCAGAGCACCGATGGGCCACCTAAAGTCGGTGGCTATGCCGGTTCCCACCCCGTGGCCACTCGTCGCCCGAGGCGCCCTGGATCCCCTCGTCGACGCAATCCACGCCAACCCCGCCGGTGTGGCACTGGTCGGCAACGAGGGCGTCGGCAAGACCACTCTGGCCGCGATGGCCGCCCAGCGACTCGACCGTGGGGAGCCGCTGTGGGTGATCGGAACACTGGCGGCGTCCTCGGTCCCGTTCGGGGCCTTCGGACCGCTGCTGGACTGCCACGATGCCGGCAAGCCCGCGGCACTGATCCAGTCCGCGGCGGATTCGGTTCGCGCCCAGGCCGATTCACGACCGATCATCGTCGACAATGCCCGGCTGCTAGATCCGCTGTCGGCCAGCCTGGTCTACCACCTGGCGCAGGACTCGGCGAGCCCGCTGATCGTGACGGTGCGCTCGGTGCTGCGGATCCCGCATGTGGTCAGCGCGCTGTGGGACGACGGGCTGCTGCGACGGTTGGACGTCATCCCACTGGACGGCGAAGAAACCGCCGCGATTGTCGCCGCCACGGGCCGCTCGGGCGCGGAAGGGCCAGATGCCGCCGCCCTGTACCGCCGCAGCGCCGGAAATCCGCTGCATCTGCGGATGTTGCTGAGCACCGGCGGCACCGAGGAGACACTGGCCGGCGCCATTGACCACTACCTCGGCGACCTCGACCCGCAGGTGCGCGGACTGCTGGCACATCTGTGCGTGTTCGAGCCGCTGTCCCGCGCCGATCTGACGGCGCTGACCGACGAGGCGGCGCTCGCCCGGGCCGTCGAGGTCGGGGCGGTGGCGCTTCACCCGGTGGCCGATGGCGAGTTCGCCCACAGCGGCCATCCGCTGTTCCTGGAACGGCTGGCCACCCTGCTGGACAAACCGCAGGTGCAGCGATTGCGCACCGCGGTGGCCGCTCAACTGGCCACCACCCCCAGCCGCACTCCGGCCGAGCGGTTGGGCCGCACCCTCATCACCTTGCAGGGCGACGGCCCGATCGACGCCGACGCAGTGGTCACCGCTGCCAGTGAGGCGCTGCAGTTGGGCGACATCGCGCTGGCCGAACGGTTGGCCCGCGGGGTGCTGGACCGGGGTGAGCACTTCAACGCCCGGCTCACGTTGAGTTCCGCACTGGCCTGGCAGGGCCGCGGCCGAGAGGCGGACGCTGTTCTGGCCGTCGTCGACCCCACGGGCCTGCCCGAGGATCAGCTGATGGCCTGGGCGCTGCCGCGGGCGGCCAACCAGTTCTGGATGCTGTCGGAGCCTGAGCGTGCGACGACGTTCCTGCAGAACGTGCGGCGCAAGGTCGGGGAAACCTCGTCGCGCATCACCCTCGACGCACTGTCGGCGACCTTCTCGATGAACGCGGGCAACGTCCGTCGCACCATCGAGGTGGCCGACGAGGTACTCGGGCACGCCGACGCACCCGACATGGCGGTGGCATGGGCCGCCAGTGCCGCGGCGCTGTCCTCGGCGCGGATGGGACGCTTCGGGGCCGTCGGCCCGGCGATTTCGCGGGCGCTGAGCGCCGAGTACCCCGGTCTGTTGCGGTTCACGATCGGCCTGGCCGAGACCAGCACCTTGCTGATGGCCGGCAAAGTCGAGGCCGCCCATGAGGCGGCGCGGCGGTTCACCGATTTCGCCGAGTTGGCCCAGCCGGGGCGCGCAATCGGTGAGGTTCTGCTGGCGCAGGTGCTGCTGGCCCGCGGCGAGGCGGCCGCGGCCGCCGATCTGCTCCGGCCGGCGGCGGACACCCTGGCCCGCACCGGCTACTCGTGGGGGCCGCTGGCGCTGATGTATCTGACGACGGCGCTGGGCTATCAGGGTGACATCGCTGAGTCGGCAAAAGCGCTGGCGCGCGCCCAATCTCGGCACGGAACGAAATCGGCGATGTTCGCGCCGGAGTTGGGGATCGCCCGCGCCTGGCGGCTGAACACCATCGGCGATCGACCCGCGGCGATCACCGCGGCACGAGACGCCGCGCGGACCGCCAAGCGCAGTGGCCAGTTCGCGGTCGCGGTGCGCGCTTGGCACGAGGCCACCCGACTCGGTGACCGGCGGGCGGCCGAGGCAATAACTCAGATCGCCGACTCGGTGGTGTGCGAGTACACCGACATGGCACTGGCACACGCACAGGCGGTAGCCGCATCCGACCCGGCGGCGCTGAGCGCCGCGGCGCAGCGACTGGCTGCGGCGGGGTTCCACGGCGCCGCCGCAGACGCCCGCCGGCAGGCAGAGGAACTCTCGGACTGACGGGGTCTGGCGCTTAGGCGGACAGGTAGCGGCGCAGGGCCGCGGTGACCACCCCGATCTGGGCCACCGACACCCACTCGTCGCGGCGGTGCGCCAGATTGGGGTCACCGGGCCCGTAGTTGACCGCGGGAATCCCCAGTGCCGCAAAGCGCGCCACATCGGTCCAGCCGAATTTGGCCCGCACCATCCCGTCGGCCGCGGCCACCAGTGCGGCGGCGGCGGGGTAGTGCAGTCCGGGAAGCGCCCCGGCGGCCACGTCGGTCTGCTGCAGGTCCACCGGGAGGCCGTCGAACACCTCCTGGACGTGTTCCAGGGCCGCCTGGGGGCTGCGGTCCGGCGCAAAGCGGAAGTTGACCGTCACCGAGGCCGCGTCGGGGATCACGTTGCCGGCCACACCCCCGTCGACCCGCACCGCCGACAGACCCTCCCGGTAGGTGCAGCCGTCGATGTCGACCACTCGGCCCTGGTAAGACGCCAGCCGGTCCAGAATCGGCCCGAGCTGGTGAATAGCGTTGTCCCCCAACCACGAACGCGCCGAATGGGCCCGGGTGCCGGTTGCGGAGAGCACCGCCCGCAGGGTGCCCTGACAGCCGGCTTCGATGTAGCCGCCGGAGGGCTCGCCGAGGATCGCGACGTCGCCGCGCAGCCAGTCCGGCAGTTCCCGGTGGATCCGGCCCAATCCGTTGGCACTGGCCTCGATCTCCTCGCAGTCGTACAGGATCAGCGTGACGTCGTGAACCGGTTGGTCGAGGGTCGCGGCCAGGTGCAGGAACACCGCGTCACCGGACTTCATGTCCGAGGCGCCGCAACCGTAGATATGGTCGGCGTCGCGCCGGGACGGCACGTTGTCCGCGATCGGCACGGTGTCGAGATGTCCGGCCAGGATCACCCGCGACGGGCGGCCGAGATTGGTGCGGGCCAGCACCGCGTCGCCGTTGCGGATGACCTCATAGCCGGTCTGCTCGCACAGGGCGGTCTCGACCTCGTCGGCGATCCGGCGTTCGTCGCGCGAAACACTGGGAATGTCGATCAGCGCGGCGGTCAGCACATCGGGGTCAGAGCGCAGATCCAGCACAACTGACCAGGCTAGTACGGTGTCCACCGTGACTTCTGCTGCAGGCTTCGGACTGGCCACGATCGCCGAGGACGGAACGGTGCTAGACGCCTGGTTCCCGGAACCGGAACTTGGCGCATACAGCCCCTCAGGCACCACCCGGATCGCCCCCGACGATGTTCCAGACCACCTGGCCGCGCTGTCCGGCCCGGATCCCGACCGGGGCGTCGAGATCGTCCCGATCCGCACCGTCACGGTGCTGGCCGACAAGCCGGCCGACACCTACGACGCCTACCTGCGACTGCATCTGATCTCCCACCGTTTGGTCGAACCGCACGGACTCAACCTCGACGGCGTGTTCGGCGCGTTGAGCAACGTGGTGTGGACCAACTACGGACCCTGCCGGATCGAGGGATTCGAGGAGATCCGGTTGCGGCTGCGCCGGCGCGGCCCGGTGACGGTCTACGGGGTCGACAAGTTCCCGCGGATGGTCGACTACGTGGTGCCGACCGGGGTGCGCATCGCCGACGCCGACCGGGTGCGCCTGGGTGCGCACCTGGCGTCCGGCACGACGGTCATGCATGAGGGGTTTGTGAACTTCAATGCCGGCACGTTGGGCGCGTCGATGGTGGAGGGCCGGATTTCGGCGGGCGTGGTGGTCGGTGACGGCTCCGATATCGGCGGCGGCGCGTCGATCATGGGGACCCTCTCCGGCGGCGGCACCGAGGTGATCTCGGTGGGCAAGCGCTGCCTGCTGGGCGCCAACTCCGGACTGGGCATCTCCCTCGGCGATGACTGCGTAGTCGAGGCAGGTCTCTATGTCACCTCCGGCACCAAAGTCGCCATGGCAGAAGGCTCATACGTCAAGGCGCGCGAACTCTCCGGTGCCAGCAACCTTCTGTTCCGCCGCAATTCAGTGACCGGGGCGGTGGAGGTGGTGTCCCGCGACGGCACCGGAATCACCCTCAACGAGGCACTTCACGCCAACTAACGCCTCGAGCAGGCCGCAGCTGGCGCATCCCACGCCGCGCGGGCCGCCGGGGCGGTCACACTGGGTGACGGGACGATCCCGCAGCCTAAAGGAGTGCAGCCATGGTGGAGCAGTTCGACGACGTGGTGCTCGGCGGCGGGAAGGGCGGGAAATCGCTGGCAATGGCGCTGGCCAATGCGGGTCACACCGTCGCCCTGATTGAGAGCGGCCAGATCGGTGGAACATGCATCAATGTGGCATGCATCCCCACCAAAACGATGGTCGCCAGCGCGAAACTGGTCGAGTTGGCCAGGCGCGCAGATGATTACGGAGTAGATCTGGATCTTCCGCCGGTCGACCTGGCACCGGTGATCGAACGCAAGCGCCGAGTGGTCGCGGCGATGGTCGACACCCACTGGACGCTGTTCACCACCACCGCGAACATGACGTTCCTGTTGGGCCGCGGCGCGTTCGTGGGTGACCGGACGATCGAGGTCACTATGGCCGATGGCTCGACGCGGATGGTGCGCGGTGAGCGGGTCTATATCAACACCGGCAGCCAGACCACGATCCCGCCGATCCCGGGCCTGGACACCGTTGACTACCTCACCAGCACGTCGGTGATGGAACTGCAGGAGTTGCCGACCCGGCTGGCGATCATCGGCGCGGGCTACATCGCCCTGGAGTTCGCCCAGGTGTTCCGCCGCCTGGGCAGCGAGGTGGTGATCATTGGGCGCGGCGACCGGTTCCTGCCCAATGAAGACCCCGACATCGCGACCGAGATTCGAAATGTGTTGGACGAGGACGGGATCGAGTTCCTCGACAACACCGAGACAGATGCGGTGCAGCCCGGCCCACAGGGCATCGAGGTGCTGCACTCCCGCAACGGCGCCCAGGCCACGCTGGGCGCCAGCCATCTGTTGGTGGCGATCGGCCGGACACCCAATACCGTCGGACTGGGCCTCGAGACGGCAGGGGTGCAGGTGAACGCCCGGGGGGCGATCACCGTCAACGACCGACTGGAAACCAGCGCCGAGAACGTCTACGCGATCGGCGATTGCAACGGCGGTCCGTTGTTCACCCACGCGTCCTGGGACGACTACCGCATCCTGCTGGCCAACGTGCTACACGACGCCGGGCGCAGCACGTCCGGTCGACTGATGCCGTACACGTTGTTCATCGACCCGGAGTTGGGCCGGGTGGGGTTGACCGAAGAACAGGCGCTGGCACAGGGATTCGACGTCGCAGTCGCCACCCTGCCGGCGTCCAGGGTCCCCCGGGCCAACACCGCCGGCGAGACCAAGGGTGTTCTGAAGGCAATCGTCGACCGGAAGACGAACCAGATTCTCGGCTGCTCGCTGTTCTGCCACGGCGCCGGTGAGGTGATGTCGGTGGTGCAGATGGCCATGATCGGCCAGGTTCCCTATCAACAGGTCCGCGACACGATCTTCACCCACCCCACCATGGCGGAATCGCTGAACCTGCTTTTCGCTGGACTGTAGCGACGCGGGCCGCTATCCGCCGGACATGAGTTCCTTCTTGATCACCTTGCCCATCGCATTGCGGGGCAGTGCGTCGACAAGACGGACCTCCCGGGGCCGCTTGTGCACCGAAAGTTGTTGGGCAACAAAGTCGATGAGCTCATCGGAGTCTGCGCCCCCGACGACGAAGGCGACGATCCGCTGGCCGAGGTCGTCGTCGGGCAGACCCACGACGGCCGCCTCGGCCACCTCGGGATGGCCGAGCAGGACGGTCTCGATCTCACCGGCGCCGATCCGGTAGCCACCGGATTTGATCAGATCCACCGACTCGCGGCCGACGATACGGTGCATCCCGGCAGAGTCGATGACGGCGGCGTCGCCGGTTCGGTACCAGCCGTCGGAGGTGAATGACTCCGCGATGGTATCGGGCCGGTTGAGGTAGCCGTCGAAGATGGTCGGCGTCCGGACTTGCAGGCTGCCGATGCTGTCCCCGTCGTGGGGTACCGGGGTGCCGTCGTCGCCGGCCAACCGGGTCGACATACCGTCCAGGGGCAGACCCACCCAACCCGGCCGGCGTTCACCATCGGCGCGGGTGCTGACCGTGATCAGGGTCTCGGTGCAGCCGTACCGTTCCACCGGAGCGTGTCCGGTCAGTTCGGTCAGCCGGCTGAACACCGGGACGGGCAGCGCGGCGCTTCCCGACACCAGCAACCGGGCTCCTGCCAGCGCGCGGGCCGATTCGGGGTCGGCGGCGACCCGCGACCACACGGTGGGCACCCCGAAGTACAGCGAGCCTGCGGCGGCGGCGTAGGCCTGCGGGGTCGGCTTGCCGGTGTGAATGAACCGGTTGCCCACCCGCAGTGAGCCCAACAGGCCCAGCACCAACCCGTGCACATGGAACAGCGGCAGACCGTGCACCAGGGTGTCCTCCGGAGTCCACTGCCAGGCACGGGCGAGCGCATCGAGATCGGCGGCCACCGCGGCACGGCTGAGCACCGCGCCTTTGGGCGGCCCGGTGGTGCCGGAGGTGTAAATCACCATCGCGGTGGCATGCGGGGCCGGTTCGGCGTAGCGGTGCCAGGACCGGGCGTGCAACCGCACCGGGACGTGCGGCAGTCCGGCCGGGTCCGGCGGCAGCTCACCGAGCCACGCCTGGGCACCGGAGTCGGTCAGAATGTGGGCCTGCTCCCCCGCGCCGACGTCGGCAGGGACCGGTACGAACGGCACCCCGGCGATCAGGCAACCGGTGACGGCCAGCACCGTCGCGGCGGTCGGTGTGGCCAACACCGCGACGCGGTGCGCTCCGCCGACCCGCTCGGCGACCGAGGTCGCTGCGCCCAGAAGATCGCTGCGGGAAAGGGTGACCCCGTCGATGCGGACCGCGTCGCCGATGTCGGCGCCGGCGGCCACCACAGCGGGGTTGAGCGAGGCCAGCAGCACCCCGCGAGGCTACCCGACAGCCCCGGGACACCCACCGTGTTGCAGATGCGACGGGTGTGGTTTGGTGGCGACTACCCTCGAAGTATGCGGACTGGTCAGAGGCCATGACCGGCAAACGATTCCGTATCGCCGGGGCAGCTTCGGTGCTGGCGGTGGCGGTCGTCTGCCCGCCGGCCGCCCATGCCGCACCCAAGCCGTGGAACGGTACGTACCAAATGGTGACCTATGCCTCTCAGAAGGCCGGTACCAGCGCGGCCAGCCGCCAGCGTGAGAATGACTTCGGGGCGAAGTTCACTCTGGCCACCCAATGCTCGGTGCGTGAGTGCGTGGCCACCGTGATGGATGGCCCCCGCCCCGGTAACCCGACGGTGCCCTGGCCCACCCGGTTCGCCTGGAACGGCTCGGAGTGGGCCACCAGCTACGGCTGGATGTGGGATTGCCTGGTCGGCGCCGACGGCCAGAAGAGTTGGGCGCGCGCCACATCCTGGACCTATTACCAGCCCCAGCCGGACGGCTCCTTGACAGGGACCTGGCACACCGATATCGCCGAGGGGCCCTGCCGCGGCAGCGTGGTGATGCCGGTCGCCGCCGTCAAGGCCTAGAGTCTTCGCTAGGGGTGAGTCTTCGTTTTGGCGCAAGTCTTTGTTTTGGCGCAAAGATTCTTGTCCGATCCGGTAACACTGTGATCTGAGTTACCGATGAGGTAGCTGTCATGCCCACTCGGCGGTTAGGGGCCACCATGAGGAATGTCGGTCGTGTTCTGGGGGCGCTGGGCGTCGCGGTGGCGGGGTTTTTCGCCGTGCCTCCTGCCGCGCAGGCTGAGATGGACAACCAGATGAGCCTGGTCGACGGTGGTGGTCGCACGATGACGGTGCAGCAGTGGGACACCTACCTCGACGGTGTGTACCCCCT
>Ga0164293_10000713_pt1 | contig 27213 bp, 26 predicted proteins | sample GEODES118metaG_FD_111487 | JGI IMG/M metagenome (GOLD analysis project Ga0164293, IMG submission 111487) | Eutrophic lake water microbial communities from Lake Mendota, Wisconsin, USA - GEODES118 metaG | ecosystem: Environmental > Aquatic > Freshwater > Lake | place: USA: Lake Mendota...
AACCGCCGGCGATCGCACCCATCAGCCGCAGGAAGTTGCCCTTCACGCCCGGTCCGTAGACGAGCGGCGGCCTGATGATCACGGTCTCGAGCCCTGTCGCAGCGCCAACCTCGAGGAGTGCAAATTCGGCCTCGCGCTTGCTGACGCCGTAGGCGTCCTCTGGGGCAGGCGGATCGGACACCTCCAGCGGTCGACCCGGCGGGGAGCGTTCGCCAGCGGCCTTCACTGAACTGAGGTAGACGAGCCGCCTCACACCAAGTCGTGCCGCCTGCTCGGCGAGCCGACGCGTACCCTCGACATTGACTGCGCGGTAGCGAGGCAACGGATCCGTCGCGCGCTCATTCATCACATGCGCGCGGGCGGCGCAATGGACAACGATATCGGCGCCCTCCAAGGCGCGCACCCAGTCGGTCTGCGCTCCGATGTCGCCAACCACGCGCGCTGGCGGCGCCGAAGCCGCCGACAGTGCGCGAACGACACCGATAACGTCATGACCACGCCGCGCGAGATCCTCCACAGTTCGCTGCCCGACGAATCCACCAGCGCCTGTGATGACGATCACCGCCACGAATCGGGACTCGAATCAAAATCGATCGAAATCGGCAAGCTAAACGGCACAAGAAGCATACTTTCCAGCATAGCTAGCAATGTTTGATGCATAAGTATACATCGACTTCAGACTACGCTCCTGACCTGACCGCCGTTTTCAGCCCCACGGGAGGGTAAGTAGAGTCCGATTTCCGAAGGAGAGATCGGGTATGAAAGAAAATTAGAGATTCACTGACGAGCAGATCCTCGGGTTCCTGAAGTAGGCGGAGGTCGGGGCGATCGTGAACGGCTCGGGTACAAGCACGTCAGCAATGTCTCGTTCGATGAGTGGCGCAGCCGCATTGGCGGGGCGGACGTGACCGACGCGCGGCCGCTGCGCGAGTTCGAGGGCGAGAACGAGAAGCCTGCACGGGCGGCGCGAGGCGGTGCAGGCGAAGAGCAGGATATCCGAGCCTTGGGCGTGCTGGTTGATGGGGCTCTCGACCACGGTGCTACGGTATCGGGCAGTCGGGCGATCGCGACCACGGTCGCGCCTTTGCGAGGCGATCAAGCTGGTTGCCGGACAGCGCGCTTAGCTACCAGTTCCCTGCCGAGTTCGCCGCTGCCTTGCGTGCCCAACATGCCGAGCACGCCGGGCAGGAAACACGTGCATAGGGTATGTTTACCAACGAGGACTTGACGAACCAAGCCCCGGCACTAATCGATGCAATATCATATCGATGCAATGTCATAGCGCCGGACGACATGCGTGAACATTTGTGGCACAATTCAACGATAACCCTTTTTGGAGACGTATTGTGATTCTGGTGACCGGCGGCGCCGGCTTCATAGGAAGCAATTTTGTTATCGATTGGCTCAATCATTCAGACGAGCCCGTTGTAAACGTCGATGCGCTAACCTACGCGGGCAACCTCGATAATCTGGCAAGCGTCCTTCAAGACGGCCGACACCACTTCATCCATGGTGACATCTCCGATAGACGAATATTAGATCGTGTATTCGCAGAGTATACCCCTCGCGCGGTGGTCCATTTCGCGGCCGAAAGCCATGTTGACAAGAGCATCCATGGTCCTCGCGCATTCATTGACACTAACGTGTTTGGAACTTACGCGCTCTTGGAGTCAGTACGAAACTTCTGGACGTCACTCACAAGTGAAGGACAGGGGTCTTTTCGGTTCCTGCATGTGAGCACCGACGAGGTATACGGTTCGCTAGGGGAGAGCGACCCCCCATTCACCGAGGAGAACCCGTACGAGCCGAATAGTCCTTATTCGGCCAGCAAAGCCGCCAGCGATCATTTAGTTCGAGCGTGGCATCACACATATGGCCTGCCAACGCTTACAACTAACTGCAGCAACAACTATGGCCCGTTCCACTTTCCGGAAAAATTGATACCCCTAATAATCGTCAACGCGCTAGCCGGCAAACCGCTGCCCGTCTACGGAGACGGCATGCAGGTGAGAGATTGGCTCTACGTAGCGGATCACTGCTCCGCTATTCGTGAGGTCCTGACGCGAGGCCGCCCCGGGCAAACCTACAACATCGGCGGCTGGAACGAAAAACGCAACATTGAGATCGTGCATGCCGTGTGCACTCTACTCGATGAACTTCAGCCGGATCCGGACGGTCCATACGCGCGGCTCATTCGGCACGTTACCGACCGTCCAGGTCACGATCGTCGCTACGCGATCGATGCGCGAAAAATTGAACGCGAGCTCGGTTGGCGACCGACGGAAACCTTCGAAACAGGCATTCGCAAGACCGTGTGTTGGTATCTGTCCCACTCCGAGTGGGTCTCTCGAGTGCAATCGGGCGGTTACCGGGAATGGATTGACAGCAACTACGGCTCTAGGGTTGAACTTTGAAGATCCTGCTTCTCGGAAAAAATGGCCAAGTCGGCTGGGAATTGCAGAGATCGCTGACGCCGCTCGGGGAATTGGTGGCTCTCGATCGCAACGGAACGGACGACCTATGCGGCGACGTCAGTACGCCGGACGTGTTAGCCGCTGCTGTGCGGAAAGTGCGTCCCGATGTCATAGTCAACGCCGCAGCATACACAGCCGTCGACCGAGCTGAGTCTGAACCCGAACTCGCCCACACCATCAACGCTACCGCTCCAGCGGTGCTCGCCGCCGAGGCCGCCAAGCTGGGAGCATGGCTTGTCCATTACAGTTCCGATTACATTTTCGATGGCAGCGGCATACGTCCATGGCAGGAGGACAGCACCGCTCGCCCACTAAACGTCTACGGCTGGACCAAACTTAAGGGCGAAGAAGAGATTCGCGCTAGCGGCTGCCTACATTTGATCTTCCGCACCAGCTGGGTCTACTCGGCACGCGGTGGCAACTTCGCGCGTACGGTATTGCGTTTGGCTGAAGAGCGCGAAAGCCTTAATGTCATCGATGACCAGCACGGCGCACCGACCGGCGCCGAACTACTGGCTGACTGCACCGCGTCCGCGCTGCACAGAGCGAGACAGTGTCCGTCGGTGTCAGGCGCATACCACCTGACCGCCGGTGGAGAAACCACTTGGCACAGTTATGCCGTGCACGTCATCGAGCGCGCGCACCGCACCCAACGAGCCCTCAAATTGACGCCGGACGCAATCCGGGCGGTGCCGACTTCAGCGTTCCCATCTCCAGCGCAGCGGCCAGCAAACTCGAGGCTTGCGACCACCAAGTTCCGCGACACCTTCGGGCTCGTTTTGCCCGACTGGCGGATAGGCGTCAACCGCACTCTCGACGAAATCCTCGTCCGCTGAAAACAAGATAAAGCGATAAGGACATCCGATATGACGCGCAAGGGAATCATTCTCGCCGGCGGCTCTGGAACCCGCCTGCACCCGGCCACGCTGTCAATCAGCAAGCAGCTGCTGCCGGTCTACGACAAGCCGATGGTCTACTACCCGCTCAGCACGCTGATGCTGGCCGGCATCCGCAACGTGCTGCTGATCAGCACGCCGCAGGACACGCCGCGCTTCCAGGCGCTGCTCGGCGACGGCAGCCGCTGGGGCATGCACATCAGTTACTGCGTGCAACCGAGCCCCGACGGCCTGGCGCAGGCTTTCATCCTTGGCCGTAACTTCGTCGACGACCATCCGAGCACCCTGGTGCTGGGCGACAACATCTTTTACGGTCACGATTTCGCGGCGCTGCTGCGGCGAGCCCACGCGCGCCCGGCGGGTGCGACGGTCTTTGCCTACCACGTGACCGACCCCGAGCGTTACGGCGTGGTCGAGTTCGACGCCAGCCAGCGGGCGCTCTCCATCGAGGAAAAGCCGTCGGCGCCGAAAAGTAATTACGCCGTCACCGGGTTGTACTTCTACGACTCCAGCGTGTGCGACGTCGCGGCCAGCATCAAGCCCAGCGCGCGCGGCGAACTCGAGATCACGGAGGTCAACGCCTGCTACCTGCGCGAGGGCAAGCTCGACGTCGAGATCATGGGCCGCGGCTACGCCTGGCTCGATACCGGCACGCACGACAGCCTGCTCGAAGCGAGCCAGTTCATCTCGACGCTGGAGAAACGCCAGGGACTGAAGGTCGCCTGCCCGGAGGAGATCGCGTTCCGCTCCGGCTGGATCGACGCCGCGCAGCTGGAAAAACTGGCCGCGCCGATGAGCAAGAACGGCTATGGCGCCTACCTTCTAAGCCTGCTGCGCGAACGGGTGTTCTAATGCAGATCACCGCGACACGCCTGCCCGAAGTACTGCTGCTAGAGCCGAAAGTGTTCGGCGACGAGCGCGGCTTCTTCCTCGAGAGCTACAACCGCCGCACGTTCGACGCCGCGGCCGGCCACGACGTCGAGTTTGTGCAGGACAACCACTCGCGCTCGGCACGCGGTGTGCTGCGTGGCCTGCACTACCAGCTGCCGCCGCATGCGCAGGGCAAGCTGGTGCGCGTTACTGCCGGCCGCGTGTTCGACGTAGCCGTCGACGTGCGCCGCAGCAGCCCGCGCTTCGGCCAGTGGGTCGGCGTCGAACTCAGCGCCGGGAACCACCGCCAGCTGTGGATCCCGCCCGGCTTCGCGCATGGCTTCGTGGTGCTGAGCGATTCAGCCGACTTTCTCTACAAGGCATCCGGCTACTACGCGCCGCAGGCCGAACGCGCGGTCGTCTGGAACGACTCCGCGATCGGCATCGAGTGGCCCGACGCCGGCGTGCCGCCGACGCTGTCGGCCAAGGATGTCGTCGCGCCCGTGCTGGCGGCGGCCGAATGCTTCGACTGAGCCGCACAGGCAAGGACTACGAATGAAACTGGCTGGCAAGAAAGTGCTCGTGACCGGTGCCGACGGCTTCATCGGCTCGCACCTCACGGAACACCTGGTGGCGCTCGGCGCCGACGTTCGCGCCTTCGTCTACTACAACAGCTTCAACTCGTGGGGCTGGCTGGACGAAGCCGACCCGGCCGTACGCCGCGCGCTCGACGTGTTCCCGGGTGACATCCGCGACCCGAACGGCGTGCGCACGGCGATGAAGGATTGCGACGTGGTGCTGCACCTTGCGGCGCTGATCGCCATCCCGTACTCGTATCATTCGCCCGACACGTACGTGGACACCAACGTCAAGGGAACGCTGAACGTGGTCCAGGCCGCGCGCGACCTCGGCCTCGAGCGGGTCGTGCACACGTCCACCAGCGAGGTGTACGGCACCGCGCGCTTCGTGCCGATCACCGAGGAACACCCGCTGCAGGGCCAGTCGCCCTATTCCGCCAGCAAGATCGGCGCCGACCAGATCGCCACCAGCTTCCACCTGTCGTTCGGCACGCCGGTCAGCGTGATTCGCCCGTTCAACACCTACGGCCCGCGCCAGTCGGCGCGCGCTGTGATCCCGACCATCATCACGCAGATCGCGGCCGGCGCGCGTGAACTCCGCCTCGGCGCCGTCCACCCCACCCGCGACTTCAATTTCGTCGCCGACACGGTACGCGGCTTCGTCGCGATCGCAGAGTGCGACCAGGCCGTCGGTCGGGTCGTCAACGTCGGCAGCAACTTCGAGATCACCGTCGGGGACACCGCGCGCATGATCGCCGATGTGATGCAGGCAGAGGTCGAGATCACCAGCGACGAGCAGCGACTGCGCCCTGCTGCGAGCGAGGTCGAACGACTGTGGGCCGACAACACGCTCGCCCGGGAGCTCGCAGGCTGGTCGCCGCAGTACGCCGGACGGGACGGCTTGCGACGCGGCCTGGCGGAGACGGTCGAGTGGTTCCGCAATCCGGACAACCTACGCCGCTACAAGGCCGGGCGTTACAACCTGTGAGCGGATGGAACCGGCAATGAACGACTCAGCCACCACCACCGGCACCATGCAACCGCTGGCCGACGCGGTGCTCGGGGCCGTGCGCGCGGTGCTGGGCCAGCCCGCGGCGCCGGTCCCGCTGCACGAGCCAGAGTTCGCCGGCCGCGAATGGGAATACGTACGCGACTGCCTGGATACGGGCTGGGTCTCGTCCGTCGGCGCCTATGTCGATCGCTTCGAGCGCGACCTCGCGAGCTACACCGGAGCCGCGCATGCGGTCGCCACCAGCAACGGCACTTCAGCGCTGCACCTGTGCCTGCTGCTGGCCGGCGTGAAGAGCGGCGACGAGGTGATGGTGCCGACGCTCACCTTCGTCGCCACCGCCAACGCCGTCTCCTACCTGGGTGCACGCCCGCATTTCGTCGACAGCGAGTCAGTCTCGCTCGGCGTGGATGCCCTCAGCCTGGATGCCTACCTGCGGGAAGTCGCCCACCTAGTCGACGGCGTCTGCGTCAACCGGCGGACCGGGGCCGTGATCCGCGCGCTCGTGGTCATGCACGTGTTCGGCCATCCCTGCGACCTCGACGCACTCGACGCGCTCGCCCACCGCTGGCGGCTGGCCCTGATCGAGGATGCCGCAGAATCGCTCGGCTCCAGCTACCACGGCCGCCATACCGGCAACGTCGGCCGGCTCTCTGCGCTCAGCTTCAACGGCAACAAAGTGGTGACCACTGGCGGCGGCGGCGCAGTGCTGACCAACGACCCGGAGCTCGGACGGCATGCCAAGCACCTGTCAACGACGGCGCGGACCGCGCACCGCTGGAACTTCCTGCACGACGAGGTCGGCTACAATTACCGGCTACCGAATATCAACGCGGCGCTCGGCTGTGCTCAGCTCGAGCAGTTGCCAGGGATGTTGCGGCGCAAGCGCGCGCTGGCCGAGCGCTACGCAAGCGCCTTCGCGGGGCTGCGGGGCGTACGCTTCCTGGCGGAACCCCCGGGAACCACAAGCAATTACTGGCTCAACGCCATCGTACTGGACGCAGACAACGAGCCCCAGAGGGACGATTTGCTCAAGGCACTCAATGACGCTGGCTACGGCTCGCGCCCGGTGTGGACGCTGATGCATCGCCTGCCGATGTACGACGCCTGCCCGCGGATGACCCTGACGACAGCCGTCCGGCTGGAGGCGAGCGTCATCAACCTGCCGAGCAGCGCTAGGCTGGAAACCTCGACCCCATGACGCGCCGCATCTGTGTCGTGACTGGCAGCCGAGCCGAGTACGGCCTGCTCTACTGGATCCTGCACGACCTGCGGGCAGACCCGGGCGTCGATCTGCAGTTGGTGGTAACGGGCATGCATCTGTCGCCGGAGTTCGGCCTCACCCTCACCGAGATCGAGCGTGACGGCTTTGCGATTTCGCGTCGCGTCGAGATGCTGCTGTCGAGCGACACGGCCGGCGGCATCGCGAAATCGATCGGCCTCGGCGTCATGGGCATGTCGGACGCGCTGGAGCAGCTGCAGCCCGACGTGGTGCTGGTGCTGGGCGACCGCTTCGAGATCCTCGCCGCGACGCAGGCCTGCCTGGTGCACCGCATCCCGCTGGCGCACATCGCGGGCGGCGATACCACCGAGGGAGCGTTCGACGAAGCGATGCGCCACGCGATCACCAAGATGGCGCACGTCCACTTCGTGACCAACGAGCTGTCGGCTCGGCGCGTGCGGCAGCTCGGCGAGGATCCGAGCCGGATCCACGTCGTCGGCAGTCCCGGCCTCGATCACCTGCAGCGCCGGCCACTGCTGGGCCGTGACGAGCTGGAGCAGTCGCTAGATGCAGCGCTCGGCGAACGCAACCTGCTACTCACGTTCCACCCGGTGACGCTCGAGGCCGACCACGGCCGGGCACAGCTCGACGAGCTGCTGGCGGCGCTCGACGAGCTGCCGCCGGACATCGTGGTGTGGGCCACTCGACCGAATGCCGACACCGGTGGCCGCGAGGTCGCCGCGGCACTGGAGTCCTGGGTGCATCGCCGTAGATCGCGCGCGCACCTGCATACCTCGCTCGGGCAACTGCGCTACCTCAGCCTGATGGCGCAGGTCGATGCCGTGGTCGGTAATTCGTCCAGTGGTCTGTACGAGGCACCCTCCCTCGGCGTGCCGACGGTCGATGTCGGCAACCGACAACAGGGCCGCCTGGCCGCCGCCTCGGTGCTGCACGCCAAGCCGCAGCGCGCCGCCATCCGCAATGCGCTCGAAGAGGCACTGGCGCTCGACTGCAGCGGGATGATCAACCCTTACGGCGACGGCCATACCGCACCGCGGGTGACGGCCGTCCTGCACGGCCTGCCGCCGCGCGACGAGCTGCTACGCAAGCGGTTCCACCTTCTCGGGGCAACCCATGGTTGAGCGGACGTTCGTCATCGCCGAAGCCGGCGTGAACCACAATGGCTCGCTCGAGCTGGCCCTGCAGCTAGTCGACGTCGCGGCCGCTGCGGGAGCCGACGCCGTGAAGTTCCAGACCTTCAAGGCTGCCGACCTGGTCACTGCCGGAGCAGCGCGGGCGGCGTATCAGGTCGCCAACCTCGGCGAACAAGGCACGCAGCTCGAGATGCTGCGCCGACTCGAGCTCGACGTCGAAGCACACCACGCCATCGCGCACCATTGCACCAGCCGCGGCGTACGCTTCATGTCGACAGCGTTCGACACGGACAGCCTAGCACTGCTGGCCGGCTTCGGTATGCCGGCGATCAAGATTCCCTCCGGCGACATGACCTGTGCACCGCTGCTGCTGCAGGCCGCGCGCCTAGACACGCCGCTGATCGTATCGACCGGCATGTGCGACCTGCGCGACATCGAGGCCGCCCTTGGCGTGATCGCCTTCGGACTCACGCGGCAGGGTGAACCGGGCGGTCGCCGCGATTGCGAACAGGCCTATGCCAGCGCCGAAGGCCGTGCTGCGCTGCGCCGGCAGGTAACGCTGCTGCATTGCGTGACGCAGTATCCAGCGCCCGCCGAGTCCGTCAATCTGCGGGCGATGGACACCATGGCTGCCGAGTTCGGCCTGCCGGTCGGATACTCGGATCACACCCTCGGCTACGAGATCGCGCTGGCGGCGGTTGCCCGCGGCGCGACGGTGATCGAGAAGCACTTCACCCTCGATCGCACGCTGCCCGGCCCCGATCACGCGGCCTCGCTCGAGCCCGGCGAGCTCGGGCGAATGGCGGCCGGCATCCGCAGCATCGAGCTGGCACTCGGCGACGGGCGCAAGCTGCCCGCCACGCAGGAACTAGGCAATCGCGACATCGCGCGCCGCAGCCTGGTTGCGGCACGCGCGATCAGGAGTGGCGAAGCCTTCTCGACCGACTCGCTGGCCTGCAAGCGCCCGGGTCATGGGGTCTCCCCGCTGGACTACTGGGACGTGCTCGGGCGCACCGCGGTGCGCGATTTCGCACCCGACGAGTTGATCGAGCTGTGAGCGGACAAGTCATCATCATCGGCGCGGGCGGTCACGCTGCAGTCGTCGCCGATGCCCTGCTGGCGATGGGCCACGAAGTCATCGGCTGCACCGACGCAAACTCGCTGCGGCACGGCGAGCGTGTCTGCGGCGTGCCGGTACTCGGCGACGACAGCGAACTGGTCCGGTATTCGGTAGCCAGCATCCGTCTGGCCAACGGCCTCGGCGGCACGCGCGGCGAGCCGCTGCGGCACCAGGTGCAGGCACACCTACAGGCTGACGGCTGGCGCTTCTGCGGGGTGCGGCATCCGTCCGCAGTGGTGTCGCCATTCGCCAGTGTGAGTGCCGATGCGCAATTGATGGCGGGCTGCATCGTGCAGCCCGGCGCAGTCATTGGCGCCGGCTGCATCATCAACACCGGCTCCATCGTCGAGCACGATGCCGTAATCGGTGCGTTTGTGCACGTCGCGCCGGGCGCCGTCGTGTGCGGCAACGCGAGCATCGGTGACTACTGCCACATCGGCGCCGGCGCCGTGGTGTTGCAGGGTATGTCACTCGGTAGCGGCACGATCGTCGGCTCCGGTGCGGTGGTGCTCGTCAGCCATCCCGGCCAGGCGACGCTGGTCGGGGTGCCGGCGCGGCCACGGAGCCCGGCTACATGAAGAATTGGGAAAAGACTCTGGTGGGTCCGGCCACCACCCTGCGCGAGGCGCTGCGCAGCATCGATCTCGCGGGTTGCCAGATCGCGCTGGTGGTGGACGACCAGCGGCACCTGCTCGGTACGCTGAGTGACGGCGACATCCGCCGCGCGCTGTTGCGCGGCATGGAACTGACCGACACGGTCACCGGCGCGATGCACCTGCAGCCCACCTGCGCCGGGGCCGACGACGACCGGCGCGCGATCCTCGCGCGCATGCGGCGGCTCGGCATCCACCAGATCCCGGTGGTCGACGCCGCGAACGTGTTGCTCGGCCTGGAAGTCTTGGACGACTTCCTCGCGCCGGCAGTGCGCGACAACTGGGTCGTCATCATGGCCGGCGGCCTCGGCCGCCGCTTGCAGGAACTGACCCGCGATACCCCCAAGCCGATGTTGAAGGTCGGCAACCGGCCGCTGCTCGAGACCATCGTCCGCAACTATGCCGACCAGGGCTTCCGTCGCTTCTATTTCGCGGTCAACTACCGGGCCGAGCAGATCGAGCAGCATTTCGGCGACGGCCGGGAATTCGGGATCGAGATCAACTATCTGCGCGAAGAGCAGCGCCTTGGCACCGCCGGGGCACTCAGCCTGCTGCCGGCGCGCCCGGAGCAGCCGCTGCTGGTGACCAACGCCGACCTCCTGACCAAGGAGGACTACGGCCTGATGATCGATCGGCACCTGCAGTCGGGCGCCGACGCGACGATGGCGGTGCGCGACTACGAGATGCAGGTTCCGTTCGGCGTGGTGCGCGAGCGCGACGGCGTGATCGAAGGCATCGAGGAGAAGCCCATCCAGCGCTTCACGGTGAGCGCAGGCATGTACGTGCTGGCGCCCTCGGTGCTGGACCTGGTGCCGGCAGGCACCTACTTTGACATGCCGGCACTGTTCCATGCGATGGTCAAGCAGGGACTGGGTACGCGCTGCCACACGATCGACGGCTACTGGCTCGACATCGGCCGCCTCGCGGACTACGAGCGCGCCAACCTCGACTTTCCCAACGTGTTCCAATGATCGGCGCGCGCAAGGTAATGGCATTGATCCCGGCGCGCGGCGGCTCCAAGGGACTGCCGCGCAAAAACGTCCTGCCGGTCAATGGCCGCCCGCTGCTCGCCTTCAGCGTCGATGCCGCGCGCGGCTCGCGTTTCGTCGACCGCGTGGTGGTCTCGTCGGACGACGACGAAATCATCGCCGCGGCGCTTGCCAGCGGCGCCGAAGCGCCGTTCCACCGCCCTGTCCCGCTCGCCTCCGACACCGCGACCAGCATCGACGTGGCGCTGCACGCGCTCGACCAACTGCCCGACTGCGACATGCTGGTACTGCTGCAGCCGACCTCGCCTGCGCGTACGGCGGCAGACATCGACGCCGCTTTTGCGCGCCTGGCTGCGGCGGACGCCCCGGCGTGCGTCTCGGTGAGCCTGGTCGAGCAGAGCCCCTACTGGATGTACCGGCTCGACGACGGCGGGGCGCTGCATGCTCTGCTCGAGCCGGCCGCACACACGCGCCGGCAGGATCTGCCGCCGGTCTATGCGCTCAATGGCGCCATCTACATCGCCGACGCTGCCTGGCTGCGCCGCACCAGGAGCTTCGTCACCCCGGAGACGGTCGCCTATGTGATGCCCGCGAGCCGCTCGTTGGACATCGATACAGCCGCTGATCTCGAGGCCTTCCGCAAGACCGCAACCTAAGGAACTCCATGGACAAGTATCCCCGTCGCCGACACATCGACCTCGCCCCGTTCAGCAAGGCCCAGCCGACCGAAGCCCGCTACGGCCTGCCGCTCGAGGTGGGATTCTGCAAACAATGCGTGATCTCCAACCAGCGGCCGAACTCGGCCGTCGAGTACGCGCACACGCGCGACAGCAAGAAGAAGACGATCAACTTCGACGAGCATGGCGTGTGCGACGCCTGCCGGCTGGCGGAACAGAAGCACGCGACCATCGACTGGCCCGAGCGCCGTCGCCGGCTGCAGGAACTCTGCGACCGCTTCCGCCGCAACGACGGTTCCTACGACTGCGTCGTGCCTGGTTCGGGCGGCAAGGACAGCTTCTACGCCGCGCACATGCTCAAGTACGAATTCGGCATGCATCCGCTGACGGTGACCTGGTCGCCGCACGTCTACACCGACTGGGGCTGGAAGAACTTCCAGGCGTGGATCCATGCCGGGTTCGACAACTTCCTCTGCACGCCCAACGGCCGGGTGCACCGGCTGGTCACCCGCCTCGCGGTCGAGAACCTGTTCCACCCGTTCCAGCCTTTCATCTTCGGCCAGAAGTCGCTGGCGCCGAAAATGGCGCTGCTGCACAAGATTCCGCTGGTGTTCTACGGCGAGAACGAGTCCGAGTACGGCAACCCGATCGCCGACACCAGTTCGGCCCGGCGCGACTGGTCGTACTTCACGGCGCAGGACAAATCGGGCATCTACCTCGGCGGAACCTCGCTTGCGGACCTGAAGGACTCGTTCGGCGTGGACAGCCATGAACTGCAGCCGTACCTGCCGGCGAACCCGGAGGAAATCGAGCGCCATGGCGTCGAGGTGCATTACCTCGGCTATTACCTGAAGTGGCATCCGCAGAGCTGCTATTACTATTCGGTCGAGCACGGCGGTTTCCAAGCCTCGCCGGAGCGCACGCCCGGCACCTACAGCAAGTACAACAGCATCGATGACCGCATCGACGACTTCCACTACTACACGACCTTCGTCAAGTTCGGCATCGGTCGCGCCACCTATGACGCGGCGCAGGAAATCCGCTCGCGCGACATCACGCGCGAGGAAGGCGTGGCCCTCGCGCGCCGCTTCGACGGCGAGTTTCCGGAGCGTTTCGCCGACGAGATTTTCCGTTACCTGAGCATCCCGCAGAAGGAATTCCCCCAGGCATCGCAGATGTTCGAGCAACCGGAGATGGACCGCGAGTACTTCGACAATCTGGCCGACTCGTTCCGTTCACCGCACCTCTGGCGGTGGGTCGACGGCAAGTGGCAGCTGCGGCACTCGGCCTGGGAAGCGGAGTGACGAATGGCGAACGTTCGCCTGATCGCGCGCCTCGACATCAAGGGGCCGAACCTCATCAAGGGCATCCACCTGGAGGGACTGCGGGTCATCGGCGACCCGCAGGAGTTCGCGCGCCGCTACTACGAGCAGGGCGCCGATGAGCTGCTCTACATCGACATCGTCGCCAGCCTCTACGGCCGCAGCAAGCTGACCGAGATCGTGCGCCGCGCCGCGCACGACGTGTTCGTGCCGATGACGGTCGGCGGCGGCATCCGCAGCTTGGATGACGTGCGCGACCTGCTGCGCGCGGGTGCCGACAAGGTCGCGATCAATACCGCGGCCGTGCGCCGGCCGGAGCTGGTGACGGAAGTGTCGCGCCGCTTCGGCTCGCAGTGCATGGTGTTGTCGATCGAGGCCAAGCAACAGGCCCCGGGGCGCTGGGAGGTCTACACCGACTGCGGCCGCGAGCGCACCGGAGTCGATGCGATCGCCTGGGCCCAGCGCGGCGTCGAACTCGGCGCCGGCGAGATCCTGGTGACTTCGATCGATCGCGAGGGGACGCGCAAGGGCTTCGACGTCGCGCTGACGCGCGCCGTCGCCGAGGCCGTGCCGGTGCCAATCATCGCGAGCGGCGGCTACGGCGCTCCCGAGCACCTGCTCGCAGTCGTACAGCAGGGGCAGGCGGACGGCGTCGCCTGCGCCGACGCGCTGCACTACGGCCGCACGGACATCCCTGCTCTGCGTGCCCACGCGCTGAGTGCCGGCCTCAACATAAGAAAGGTCAGGGCGACATGAAGGTTACGGTCATCGATTACGGCATCGGCAACCTGTACAGCGTCGCGCGGGCGCTCGAGCGGTGCGGCGCCGAAGCGCGGTTGAGTTCCGACGCGCTGGAGATCGCGGCGGCCGAGCGGCTGATCCTGCCCGGCGTGGGTGCCTTCGAGGACGGCATCAACGGACTGCGCGAGCGCGGCCTAGTCGACGCGATCAGGCGCCATGCGGCGTCCGACCGGCCCTTGCTCGGCATCTGCCTCGGCATGCAGATGCTGGCAAGCGTCAGCGACGAGTTCGGCACGCACGAGGGTCTCGGGCTGATCGAGGGCCGCGTCGTTCCCGTCAAGGAGGCGGCCACCGACGGCAAGCCGCTCAAGATCCCGCACATCGGCTGGAGTCCCATCCGGCCCGCCGCGGGCGCGCAGTGGGCTGGCACGCCGCTCGCCGGCACCGAGCCGGAAACCTCCATGTATCTCGTGCATTCGTTTCACGTCGAGACGCGGCACCCCGCGGACCTGCTCGCGGTTTGCGACTACGGCGGTCACGAGGTGACCGCGGCGATCCGCTCGGGACGCGTCACCGGCTGCCAGTTCCACCCGGAGAAGAGCGGAGAGGCAGGACTCGCCGTACTGAAAAGCTTCCTCGCCCAATAGCCGCCCACGGCGAACCCCGGTATTCCGTGAACACAAGGCGCCTCATGTCCAGCACCGCGCTCTATGGCGCCGCGGACGTCCTCGTGCTGCTGGTGGGCGGATTCCTGCTGCTGCCGTTGTACACACGGACGCTGAGCCAGGCCGAGTTCGGCCAATTCGTGGTGATCCGCACGGGCATCGAACTGCTCACGTACCTGCTTCATTTCGGACTGATATCCGCGGTCGCCCGGCTGTACTTCGACCAGCAGGAACTGGCTGCGCGGCGCGAATACATGACTTCGGTCGTGATGCTGTTCGTGCTCATCCTGGCGGGCTGGGCAGCGCTGGCAGCGGGCTTTGGCGAGCGAGCCTGGCGCGCCGTCGTCCCGGGGGCGCCGGCGCAACCGTACCTGTGGCTCAGCATCGCGCTCGCGGTGGTCGCGTTCTTCGGCAATCTTGCGTCGGCCTGGCTGCGGCTCGACGCCCGCGCCTGGGCGTTCGTCGCGCTGCAGGTCGCAGCCGCGGCGGCGCTCGCGACCGCGGCATTCGTCAACCTCTCGGTCCTGGCGCTGGGCCTGCACGGACTGCTGCTCGCGATGTTCGCCGGTCCGTTGGTCACCGCGGCAGTGCTGCCCGTGCTGTTCGGCAGGCATTTCCGGCCTCGGCTGCAGCGGGCCCACGCGCTGCCCACCCTGCACTACGCGCTGCCTGCGGTCGCCAGCCTCGTCGCCTACTTCGTGCTGAACCGCATCGGCATCGTGATCCTGCAGCGCCACGCGACGCTCGATGAGGTCGCCGTATTCGGCCTTGCACAGCAGCTGGCGCTGCTGATCGCGCTCACCGGCGTGGCCTTCGGAAAATCGATGCAGCCGGCGGTGTTCGGGGCTGCAGCAGAGGCAGCGCAGGACCTGATGCGGAGGTTCGGGCGCATGCTGACGCTCGGGCTCGCGACGACGACAGCGCTGCTGATGCTGTTCGGTTCGGAGTTGATGGCGCTGATTGCGCCGGCCAGCTATCGCTCGGGGCACATCCAGTTGCTGATCCTGGCCTTCTCGACCTTCACCTATGCGCTGGGGTTGCTCGCGGATACGGCCTTGCTGCACGGACGGCGGCCACGGATGTCGGCCGCGCTGACGCTGTGCGGCGCACTGCTGTCGACCCTGCTGGGACTGTTGCTGATTCCCCGCTACGCGGCGCTCGGCGCAGCGCTGGCAATGGCGACGGCGTTCCTAGCCACGACGCTCGTCGGCCAGGTCGTGGCTGCGCGCCTTACCGGGTTGTCGTTCCTGCGCGAGACCCTGCCGGCCCTCGGACTGGTTGCCATCGTGGCAGTATTCGCGCATTGGCTGCATGGGCTCGCACCCGCGATCACACTGGGCGTCGTCCTGGCCAAGATACTGCTCACGGGCGCGCTGCTCGCAGCGATTTATCGATTGTTCCTGAACGGAGACTCTGCGCGGATGCAAGTGTCATGATCGGCCGCATGATCGGTGACCTGAAGCGCCGGATCGGCTTCAACCCGCTCGCGTGGCCCGGATTCACGCGCCGCATGAAGGCGCAGGTCGCGGGCTTCCCGACCCAGCCGCCACAAGCCGGACAGCCGCATTTCGGCGTCGTGGTTACGCCGTGGGTTGGCACTGCGGTGCCCTGGTATTCGCTCGCCATCGGCATGCTGCTCGCCGCCGAGGGCGCACGGGTGACGTTCCTGTTCGACGACCTGCCCTTCGGCGACAACATGGTCCGTTACCGCTACATCCGCCGTTGCATCCGTGCGGTGCTCGACTCCCTCGCGGGTCGCCACGAATTCATCCAGCTATCCACCCTGGCAACCACCACCGCGATCGATCCGGTCGCCCGCGCGTCGGTGCAGCGTCTCGCCCGGCTCAATGCCGTCTGGCAGATGCGGGGCGAGATCGTCGAGGCCGGCAGGAAGGAATACACCGACCGCTGCGAGCAGCAGATCGGCGCCGCCTATGGCCCGATCGCAGGGTTGATGCAGCCGGCTGCGTTCGACGTACTGTTCGTTCCCGGCGGTGTCTTCGGTACCACGGGCATCTGGACCGAGACCGCGCGCGCCGCCGGAATCCGCATCGCCAGCTACGACTCGGGCGGCTACGAAACAGTCATGCTCGCGGCCGACGGCATTGCCTGCCAGTTGCAGGACATCCCGCCGGCGTTCCGCCGTCTGATGCGCACCAGCGACGAAGCGGAACTCGCGTTCGCCACCCGTTCGGCGCATGAAGAGATGGCGCGACGACGCGCGGGCACCGATACCTTTGCGTCGCAGATGAAAGGCAATGCCGATGCCGGCCGTGAGTTCGACGGCGCGGTGCTGATTGCACTCAACTCGTCCTGGGACTCCGCGGCGCTCGGCCTGCACGCAATCTTCGACGACAACACGCAGTGGATCGTCGAGACCGTCCGCATTCTTCTCGATCACACCGACGCCCCGGTCATCGTGCGCCAGCATCCGGCGGAACGACTCGACTTCGCGCGCACCAGCGATGACTACGGCGCGCTGCTGCAGCGTCATTTCGGGACGCACCCCCGCCTGCGCTTCATCGCTGCGACGGAACCCGTCAACAGTTACGCCTTGCTCGACCAGGTCGCCGCCGTCGTCGTCTACACCTCTACCATCGGCATCGAGGCAGCGGCATATGGCCGGCCGGTGGTCACGCCGTCGAACTCGTATTACTCAGGCCTCGGCTTCGTCTGGCGCGCCGGCTCAGTCGAAGAATACAAGGACGTCCTGCGGCGCGGCGCGGCCGGCAAACTCGACGTCACCGACGCCATGCGACGCGACGCTTCCGTGTGCTACTACCTGACCCAGTGCTGCAACTGGGTGTTCACGCAGTTCAACCCGGCCGACTTCGTCAAGTGGAGCCAGCGCGACTTCGCGGCACTGCATGCGGACCCGAAAGTACGCGGCATCCTGCACACGTTGCGCGAGAACGTGCCCGCGGCGTACCTGAATCACGTCGAGCGCTGGCAGGCGGCCAGGGAGACGCCCTCCGCCCTATGAACACCGTGACGGACACCGCGCCGCTGCCGTCGCTGCCGCTCGCACGCGGCGCCACGCTGCGGCTGGGCGCCCTGTTCCTGGCATTCCTCATCAGCGGCGGCATGCTGCTATTTCCCCGGGTGCCGATCCTGCTGCTGATCCTGCTGTGCTGCCTGCTGGCCCCGGGATTCCGGCTGGTGCTGCGCCGGGAACTCGTTCCGCCGCTGGTGCTGATCAGCCTGGTAACGATGGTGACGTTGTTGCGTCCGGGTCCCCTTCACCTCGAGTCGCTGGCGATCCGCCTCGGCAATTTCCTGGCCGCCCTGGCACTGCTCAACCTCTACCTGGGGCAGCCCCGCAACTCGCTTGCCGCCGACCTGTACCGGGTGCTGGGCTGGATGGCGATCCAGGCGCTGCTCACGGTGGCGCTGGCCCACACGCTCGGTTTCCTGTTCCTGCCACTCGATGTGTCAGGCACGACGTACCAGACCTTCCTGTTGCTGCTGAACTACCACGTCACGATCGAGGATGCGGGCGGACTGGTCCGACCGGATGGCTTTTTCTTCGAACCAGGCGTGTTTCAGATCTACCTCAACCTGTACCTGTACCTGGCGCTGTTCGTGTACCGCAACGTGCGGCGCTCGGGACTCGCCCTAGCGGCGGTGCTGAGCACCCAGTCGACGACGGGGCTAGCCGTCTGTCTGCTGCTGCTCGCGGCGTTCGCGATCAGCGAGATTCGTCGCTCTCCGTTGCGACGCAAGCTGCTACTAGTTGTCGCCTCCGCAATTGTCGTCGCCCCGGTGGCAATCTTAGGCTACGGTAACCTCACCGAAAAGCTGTTCGGCGAGTTCCGCGGCTCGTCCTGGGCCCGTACCTACGACCTCATCACTGGACTAAATGTGCTGGCGGCGCATCCGTGGGTCGGTATCGGCTTCGATCACGAGCGCTACAAGGAGGAAGCGGCGCAGCTCGGCTATGCCGATACCCAACTAAACGAGGAGCAGGCTGCCGAGCGGTCGACCTCCAATGGAAATCTGCTGCTGCTTTACAGCCTCGGCATCCCGTTGGGTCTGCCATTTCTTATCGGGATGTTCCGGCAGCGATTCCTGCCCCATCGAGGACTCGTGGGGCTGCTGCTGCTGCTGGGATTCATGGGCGAGGCTATCATCATGACCCCGTTCTTCCTGCTGCTGATCCTGAGCGGCCTACCCCTGCCGGCGATGTCGCGCGCGCCGCCCGTGCCCGCAGGCGAACCAGCGGCGCGCTGACCCTGGAGTTCCCGCCCTGTGCTGACGCTTTTCCGCATCCGCAACAACCTGCACGCCCGCCTGTTCGCGCTGCTGTTCGCACGGCGTTTTCGCTGCTATGGCCGGGGCACGCGCCTCATGCTTCCACTCGGCATTGAGGGTATCGGCAACATCAGCCTCGGCGACGAGGTCTACATCGGCTATCGGACGACCCTAGCGGCAGTCGCGCACACCGGGTCCCCCACCTGCTCGCTCGAGATCGGCAGCGGCACCAACCTCGGCGCGTTCAACCACGTTTACGCCACGCGCAGCGTGGTGATCGGGGCGAACGTGCTGACTGCCAACGGCGTCTATATCTCCGACAACCTGCATGGCTACGAGGACGTGACCCGCCCGGTCAAGCAGCAGCCGGTGCGGCAGGTGGCGGACACGGTCATCGGCGACGGCACCTGGCTCGGCCACAATGCCTGCGTCTTTGGCGCCCGTGTCGGGCGCAACTGCGTCGTCGGCGCTAATTCCGTGGTCACGCGCGACGTACCGGACTACTGCGTGGTGGTCGGCGCACCGGCGCGGATCATCCGCCGCTACGATGCGGCGACGGCAAACTGGCGCAACACCGATGCCGCCGGCCGCTTCGACTGACCGCGCTCAGCAGCCGAGCAGTTCGTCCATGAAATCGGCCACCGAGCGACTGCGCAGCGGCGACAGCCGGTCGCGGCCTGCGGCATAGGCCTCCCGCAGTGGTTCGTCACCGGCTTCAGGCTGGTACACGATCGGAAAAGCCTCGGCAAACGCCGGGTTGCGGGTGACGAACGGATTGTTCGTGATCACCTTGGTCTGCGCACCGAGCGACTCGAAGCAGCGGATCGTGATGCCGGTCTGCTTCGGGTGGGCATAGTCGATGGTGTAGTCGGAGCTGCGCAGCGCGTCGGCATAGTCGGCATACGGCAGCGGCTGGAACGAGATCCTGTCCCAGTAGCGCAGGTACAACCGTGGGCTGCGCAGCAGGTTGAAGGCGAACGTGAACACGTTCTGCTCGAAGATGAACAGGAATACGCGCTGCGGCTGCAGGACACGCAGGATCGAGTCCATGTACGCGAGCCGGTTGGAATGGTTGCGCAGGATCGCGGAGACGTCGTAGCGAACCTGCTTCGGCGCAGTGAATTCCGGTAGCGAGGAGAAAAGGTCGACGCGTGGCAGCGCGTAACGCTCGGCGTCGGCATAGTCGAACGTGGTGTAGCGATCGACGTGCTGGTACCAGTCAAGCGGCGCGGGGTGATAGCCGAACGAATCGAAGTTGTACGCCACCACGCGCGAGCCATCCCGCCGCAGGCGCTCGAGCAGGCGACGGCCCATGCCCCGGCCCTTGACGATCACCACCAGCTTGTGCGGCGGCCCCTGCAGGAAGCGCCGCTCGATGCCACGCTCGGTCAGCCATGACAGAAACCGCAGCAAGCCGAGCTTGCCGAGGATCTTGCCGAGCATATTCTCGGGATATTCCTCGTTGGCGGTGACCACGACGTAGCCCCGCCGCTCGAGTTCCCCGGCCAGCACGCGCGCGAACGAATAAAAGGTCTTGGGAAAGACCAGCAGGCAGCTCGGCGGCGCGGCGCTCATGCGGGTCCTTCCAGCAGCGTGCGCACGAATGTCTGCACGTGAAACTGTTCGAATCGGTGGTCCGGCTCGTCGAGGTCGCGGGCGACGAAATCGCGCACCGCAGAAAAATCGAGTCCCTCGAACACCAGGAAGCGATCCTCGGTGTAGAACGGCTCGTCGCGGACCCGCGGGTTGCTGGTGATGATCTTCTTACCGGCACAGAGGTTCTCCACGATCCGCATCGTGTAGCCGGCCTGGCGGTGGTTGGCGAAGTCGAACACCGTGGTCGAGCGCTCGATCATGTCGATGAACGCTGGGCGCTCGATCGAGCGCAGCGAAACGTCGGTCGCGAGGTGACCGGCACGCAGCAGCCGCGTGTAAACGCGCGGCGTGCAGGCCATGTACGAGCGCAGGGGAATGCCCTGGGCCGCGCAGTAGCGCTTGAATGCGACCAGCGCCTCGTAGCGCTGCAGGCTCACGATGTTGCCGACGAAGTAGACCCCGCGCTCGTGCTGGTCGAGGCGGCGCAGGTCCTGGAACGCACGCGCGCAGAATAGCGGCAGGTAGCTGGCGCCGAGTTCGCGCGCATCGTCGGGATCGAAGGTGTAAACCCGGTCGAAACTCGCGAGATGGAGCCGGTAGTCGTGCGTGGTGACCGCGTCCCAGTTGTACAGCACAAACCGCGCCTGCCGTTGCTGCTCGCGCAGCGCCCGCAGGTTGGTCGCCGAGAACTGGTGCGCCTGGATGAACAGCACGCAGTCATAGTGGTTGCCACGCCCGCACTCGAGGATGTCGCGGTGGTGGGCGTCGATGCGCGACTGCCAGGCGGACTCGGACAGGACCTTCAGCGTCTTGAAGTACAGGGTCCGCGGCTGGATCTCGTGGTAAGTGACCTGATAGCCCTGGCGGGTGATCTCGTCGATGATCGCAGTGGTGTAGTCGTGGTAGCGGAGACCGATCAGTAGCAACTTCTTCACGTTAGATGCGTTCCCAGGCACGGTGCGACGCGCACGATATCACCCACGGCGCGCCTCACGGCGGGGCTGGCTGCGGGGCCAGTACCCGCATCATTTCGGCGACCACCAGGCGCGCCCCGGCGTCGGAAAGATGGTTGTCGTCGAAGTACAGCGGTACGCCTCCCGCCTGCGCGATGCAGCGCCCCTGCAGCTGCGCGTCGCACAGCAGCGCGGCTGGCCGCACCACGTGCAGTCCAGCGCGGGGCCCGGCGGCATCGAGCGCCGCCTCCGCGAACGACTGGCGCAGGCGATAGGTCGCGGCTGCCGTGCTGATCTCTCGCGGCACGTGTCCGTCGGCCAGGTAACGCTTGAAATTCAGGTGCGGCACGTCCCACCCAACCTCGGGAACCGGGTAGACCACTACGATGTCGCGTCCGGTGGCGAGCAACGAGTCGAGCAGCTGCTGCACGGCTGCGCGCTTGCCCGCGCCGTCCGTCGAACGAATGCCGTTCTGCACTGTGTAGTTCTCGCGGTGCGCGTCGGTCTCAACCCCGCCCTCGCCGTTGTCGAAGGTCAGCGCGTCTATCGCCCCCGGCACCGGGAACATCCGGTAGGTCCAGCGGATCGACAGGATGACAGCGTCAGCCTCGCGCCGCAGGTAGTCGAACAACTGTGCGTGCGCCGTCGCGCACTCGCTCGCGGGCGTCTTAACCCGGCTGTCCAGAATGCCGGGAATGGCGTGGCAGTGCGGGTTAAAGACACGAAGACCGTGGATCCCAGCCGTCCGGAACTCCGCGTCCAGCGCGGAAAACAGGGCCTGTGCATGTGAGTCGCCATAGAGCGCCACGCGGCGCGCACCCGCCGGATCCCCAAATTCGCAGACCTCGGCGCCATTGCCGCCGGGCACGATAGGCTGCCAGCTGCAGACTTCAGACTCGCGCGACCGTGGCGGCTCGATCGCCGCCATCACTTGCGCCGGCACCCGACCGGGGAAGCCATCAGCCAGGTGCCCGGCGACGCCGATGCCGATCATAGCGAGGCTCAGCGACAGGGCGCCGACGAAGATTGTGCGTCGCGCAAACCGCCGCCCGTCACGGAACGGGCCCTCAACATAGCGCCAGGTGATATAGGCGAGCCCGATGGACGCCAACAGCAGCGAGCCGAGCAGGGCAGTCGAAGGTTCGTTCGGACTGCGCAGGCGCGCGAACGCAAGCAACGGCTGGTGCCAGAGATAGGTGCTGTAACTGATCAGGCCGAAGAACACGGGCCATTGGTACCCCAGCAGGCGCCCCACCACGGTGTGCGGCGAGGCGTACAGGATAACTAGACCAGCGCCCGCGGTCGGCAGCAGGGCCCAGACGCTGGGAAACGGGGTCTCGTGGTCGAACCTGAAGATGGCCCAAGCGATCATCGCGATACCGGCTAGGCTCAACCACTGCCCCGCTCCACGTGCGTTGGCGGCCGCCAGCGTGCCCTCGCCGCGGGAGAACGTGCCCTCGCCGCGGGAGAAGTGATAAACGGCGATCAGGCCGCCCAGAATGAGTTCCCAGGCTCGCGCCGCGGCGAAATAGAAGCCCCAGGCGGGCCCGTCCCACCAGTCCCAGACATCGTCGACGAATGGCGGGCGCGGGTTCAGGTTGCCGCCCGCTTGGGCCCAGAACAGGCTGAGCGCGAATCCCGCGACCAGCGAAAGCACCAGGAAGCGCCGGCCGAAGCGCCAAGTAAGCGCCACGAACAGGGGGAACAGCACGTAGTACTGCTCCTCCACGGCCAGGCTCCACGTGTGTAGCAAAGGCTTGAGTTCCGATGCAGTCGCAAAATAGCCAGTTTCGCGCATGAACAGCATGTTCGAGACGAACAGCGACACTGCGACCAGGCTGTCGGCGAAGCCGCGCAGCAGGTCGGGCGGCATCCACAGCCATGCGAACGGCAGGCAGGCCAGTAGAACCACGAACAGCGCGGGCAGGATGCGGCGCGCCCGGCGCTCGTAGAAGTTGACGATCGAGAAGCGGCCGGCCGCGCAATCCGCCAGAATAATCGAGGTGATCAGGTAGCCACTGATCACGAAGAAGACATCTACACCGACGTAACCGCCGCCAAAGGTGTCAAACCCGGCGTGAAAAAGCAGTACGGGGAGGACCGCCACGGCACGCAGGCCGTCAATCTCTCTACGGTATTGCATCACGACCCGGGAAATAAAAACATTAGTATGCCATAGTCGGCGGGTAAGCCGGAATCGCGGCCGGAACGATACAATGCGGCGATTGAATTAGTTAGACTGCGGATGATCATCAACACGCTGAACGTCGGGGTGGTCGGGGCCGGTCGCATGGGCCTCACCCACCACTCGATCATGAACACTCTTCCGGGCGTCAAGGTCACGGCCGTCGCCGACCCCTCCGGCGCAGTGACCTCGCTGCTGGAGAAGTACGCCGGGGTACGGGCGTACAAGGACCATCGCGAGATGATCGAACGCGAGCAACTCGCGGCGATTCTGCTGTGCACGCCGCCGGCCCACAACTACGAGATCCTGCGCCACACACTCGAGCGCGGCCTGCACGTCTTCGTCGAGAAGCCGTTCCTGCTCTCCTCCGCCCAGGCAGGGGAAATGGCGCGGCTGTACGACGAGCGCAAGCTGGTCAACCAGGTCGGCTACGTCAACCGCTTCAACGATGTCTTCACCCGCGCACGCCAACTGGCGCGCGACGGCCTGCTGGGCAAGGTGCTGCGCTTCCGCAGCGAGATGTTCAGCGGCACGATCGTGCGCGAGCAGGAACAGTCGAACTGGCGGGCCACCCATGTAAACGGCGGCGGCGCGGTCTACGAGATGGCATCGCATGCGATCGACCTAATCAACTACCTGTTCGGGACGCCCGACCGCGTCGAGGGCACCAGCCTGACCCGCGTGTTCTCGCGCGACGTCGAGGACATCGTCTCTAGCTGCCTGTTCTTCCGCAGCGGGCTGGCCGGCACGCTGTACGTCAACTGGAGCGACGAGAGTTACCGCAAGCCGACCAACAAGCTGGAGATATTCGGCGATCGCGGCAAGATCCTCGCCGACCAGCACGGCATGAAAGTGTTCGTGCGCGAGGCCAGTCCGGCACACGGCTTTACCGCCGGATGGAACGACGTCTACATCACCGACGTCTTCAGCAACGTGCCGTTCTACCTGCGCGGCATCGAGTTCACCGCCCAACTCGATGACTTTGTCCGTTGCATCCGCAGCGGCGAGCCGCCGCGCTGCTCCTTCGCCGACGCGGCGGCCACGATCCGCGTCGTCGAGCAACTGTTCAGCAACCATACCGCGATTACGGGCGGACTCAACTGATGCCCACCATCGATCGCGTCGTCTTCGGCGACAACCAGTTCTTTGGCATTAATCATATGTCGCAGGAGAAGGCTCTCGCGCTGGCGATGCGCTTCCACAACCTCGACGACATCTTCACCGTGTACCAAGCGGCTTTCGACGCCGGCGTTCGCGCCGTGATGCTGAACAGCAACGACCGCGCAGCCGCGATCTGCGCCCGCTTCCGCGACCGTGCCTCGCAGTACCCGGCCCTTGCCTGGTATCCGTCCATCCCCTACCCGCACAAGTACGCCAACCTGGTGTCCGAGAAAGGCATCATGGCCGCTGTCAACAGCGTAGTCTTCAAGGATACGGGCGCCCTGGCCGGCCTTGGTAAATTGGCGCAGGGCGGCCTCGCGCTGGTCTCGCGCGACATCGTACAACTCGCCAAGATGCTAATCGACGCCGAGATGCGCATGTTCCGCGGTCTCGACGTCCGAGTCGTATTCCTGCAGAACGTGCTGACGGACCTCGTGTTGGGCCTCGGCGTGCGTGACTTCTTCGTGGAATACACCGAGCACATCCGCCGTAAGTACGGGGCAACGCCGGGCCTCATAACCCAGAATCTGCCGCTGCTGCGCGACCGCCTGCAGGAATGGGGGGTCGAGGGCGTGGTGATCTGCGCCTCGGTCAACAAGATCGGCTACCTGATGTCGCCGGGCCGTGAGGCCTACGAGCAGGCACTGGCCGACAACAACCCGGCTCGCTACCCGGTGATGGCGATGTCGACGCTGGCTTCCGGCGCGATCCCGGCACCCGAAGCATATGACTATATTAATCGTCTCAACCTGCAATCGATCGTTTTCGGCGCCTCGTCGCGCAGCAACATCGAACAAACGCTACGCTGCATCTCCCCCCAACCCCTCACCGCCAAGGTCCAACTGCAATGACTGTCGCCGTCGAGCCGAAACGCATCCTGATCACCGGTGGAGCCGGCTTCATCGGATCGAATCTCGCCCTTGCGCTGCTGGCCCGCGGCCACGAAGTCACGGTGCTGGACAATCTTTCGCCGCAGATTCACGGTGCCGACCCAGAACAGTCGGCGCTCTACCGCTCGATTCGCGACCGCGTCCGTTTCATCCGCGGAGATGTGACCCACCGTGAGCAGCTCTCGAGCGCGCTGGCCGAGCAGCAGGTCGTGGTGCACTTTGCGGCGGAAACCGGCACCGGCCAGTCCATGTACGAGATACAGCGCTACTGCCATATCAACGTGGGTGGCACGGCATTGCTGTTAGATCTTCTCGCCAATACCGTCAAGGGCGTCGAGCGGGTTGTGGTGGCCTCGTCGCGCTCCGTCTACGGCGAGGGCAAGTACCTCTCGCCCGAGCTCGGGCCGGTCTACCCAGGTCACCGCAATGCCGACGACATGACCGCCGGTTTGTTCGAAGTCACGTACCCGGGCTGCTCACAGCCGCTCGTGCTGGCTCCCACTGACGAAGATTCCAAGGTTCACCCGTCGTCCGTGTACGGCATCACAAAGCAGATTCAAGAACAGTTAGTGATGACCGTGTGCCCGACGATTGGCATTGATCCGGTCGCCTTCCGCTACCAGAACGTCTACGGGCCAGGGCAATCCTTGTCTAACCCATATACGGGGATTCTCTCGATATTTTCGAACCTTGCAATGAGCGGAAAGACAATAAATGTTTTCGAAGACGGCAAGGAAAGCCGTGACTTCGTTTTCATTGATGATGTCATTGACGCCACCGTTCTGGGGATAGAAAGAGATGGAGCCAAAAGAAATGTATTCAATGTTGGATACGGCTCCGCAGTTGATGTGCTGACTGTGGCGAAGACTATCGCGAGACACATCAACCCTAACGTCAATATTTCGATTTCAGGTGATTTTCGGTTAGGCGACATCCGACACAACTTCGCGTGCCTGAGGAAGGTAAAAGAAGTTCTCGGATTTTCGCCCAAGTATAATTTTGAGCGTGGTGTCGCCTTGTTTTGTCAGTGGGCTAGTACCCAGGGCGCAAAAAACAGCGACTTCGAACGCTCCCTAGGCGAGATGGCCTCCAGAGGTTTGCTGCGGCCAGCCGCGACCCGTTAAATCGAGTTCGCCGAAGCGCGCGCCTCCCCCGAATCTCTTTCCCGCCGCACCAACAGCACGGTCGCCCGATCTTCCCCCCTCACCCGGGTCAAACACGGCCTCGAGGGTTACAAATTCACCGTTGATGATTCGAACCCTCTGTCGTCTGCTTGGAGAGAGGTCGGGCAGCGTGCGGTTCCTCGGCGGCGTTGCGCAAGCCCTCGATGAGCTTAAGAGGCACCTCGGCCACCTGCCCACCGAACCGCACCAGCGAGGCCACCCCCACGGTGCTGCGCACCGGCGCCCAGGATTGCTCGTCGGTCGCCCCCACGAAGAGATAGCGCGGGAAGAGCGGCTCCTCGACCCAGGTCCACTTGCGGCGGCGCAGTTTCTGCACCCGCAGCTGGGGGCAGAGGACCTCGAAGCCCTGGCGGCGCAGGTGCTCCTCGGCGAGGGCCTCTTGGCGGGGCTTGGTGTAGGCGAGCAGCCAGTGCATGGGGGCGGAATCGTACCCTGCGGGATCACCCCGACCAAATCCGAACGAACGCACCGGATTTAGCCGGTGCGCTACGTCGTTTCCGAGGCCACGATGGGAAGGATTGAACTAGTGCAACGGTTGCACTATGCTCCTCGGATGCTCATCAAGTGCCTACCCAACGCCATTTCCCCTCCTCGCGCGTGGTCATGTACGCCGGCGACCACCC
>Ga0164293_10000718_pt1 | contig 27161 bp, 30 predicted proteins | sample GEODES118metaG_FD_111487 | JGI IMG/M metagenome (GOLD analysis project Ga0164293, IMG submission 111487) | Eutrophic lake water microbial communities from Lake Mendota, Wisconsin, USA - GEODES118 metaG | ecosystem: Environmental > Aquatic > Freshwater > Lake | place: USA: Lake Mendota...
ACGGTGGTACCGCTGCCACCTTTCACCGACCACAACACGAGCATCACGCACCTCCAGGTGGCGCGATGTGTGCATGACTATGACGAAAGCGCAACCGCCAACTGCGCGGCGACACGCGCGTTGTTCTCGGCGAGTGACAGGTTTGCCGCCACACTTGCAAAACCCGTGGCCTGAGCGATTCGACCGAGGACGAACGGGGTGACGGGAGGGCCCACGATGCCTGCACTCGTTGCCGCGAGGAGTGCCTCGTCGATGACGCCGTCGATCATTGACTTGTCGAGCGAATCGGCGAGCGGCACGGGCACGCACGCAAGAACGCCGCCCTCGCGACCCAGCGCCCGATGTGCTTGGGTGAATCGCGCGAGTTCGGCGACGTCTTCGACGCGAGCAGGAATGGGAAGTCCACTCGAGTGCACGGTGAAGGCCGGGAACTCGTCGCAGGCGACGCCGACGACCGGTACGCCAAGCGTCTCGAGATATTCGAGTGTGCGCGGGAGGTCGAGGAACGACTTTGCTCCGGCGCATAGGGTGACGACAGGGTGTGTGGCGAGCGCGCCGAGGTCTGCCGAGATATCGCCGTGTTCATTGACTCCACGGTGAACCCCGCCGATGCCGCCGGTTGCAAACACTGCGATACCAGCGCGGTGAGCAAGCAGGAGCGAGGCAGACACGGTGGTGGCACCGAAGTCCCACCGTTGCGCAACGGCAAGAGCGAGTTCACGCTCACCCACCTTGCGCGCTGGTCCAAGGATCAGCTGGTGTTCCGACTCGTCGAGGCCCACGCGCGGCTCGCCGTTAAGAACTGCGGTGATTGCCGGCACTGCGCCCTCGCCACGGATTGCAGCGATGCAGCGATGTAGCGCGTCGGCGTTTTGCGGTGCGGGGAGGCCAAGGTTGGAAAAGATCGTGGACTCGAGGGCCACCACGGGTGCATGGCGCCCCAGCGCGTCGCGTACCTCGGGGGACACAACGATTCCGGGTGTTGGTGATGACGTGATCATGAATAGTCCCCCAGCGTGGCACCCGGGGTGGTGAGTGCGCGAGTTGCGACGCGATGACCGGCATCAACTGCCGTATGTAGGTCGCGCGTGTGCACCCATGTGGGCAGAAATCCGGCGGCGAAGGCATCTCCCGCGCCGGTGGTGTCGAGCACGTGTGCGACTGGTGCAATGGCAAAGGCAGCGCGCACGCCACGCGTGTAGGTCACGACAGGATCGGCGCCGTGCTTCACGACGGTGAGGGCAGCGCCGTGAACACCGTGCGACTCGTCGACTTTGAGAACCCGTGCCTCGTCTTCGTTGCACAGCAAGACGTCGGGCTTGAGACGAGCGATGAGATCGTGATACTGCGGGACGGGAAAATCGACGAGTACTGACTCTGATGACGCATCGATTGACACGAGTATGCCCCGAAGGTGTGCATCGGCGATGAGCGCTTCGACAGACGATGCAGTTGCGCTAGCGGTGAGCGAGTACGTCGGCACATGCAAGACGTTGACGCCGGTGAGAACATCGACGTCGATCGGGCCCAAATCACTTGCGGCCCCTCGATCGGTAAGCATCGAACGTTGGCCATCGTGATGCACAAGCACGATGATTGACCCCGTTCGACCACGCCGTTGCACGCGAACGTCAACACCTTCGGCAGCGAGAGCATCACATAATCGGTTACCCAGGTCGTCTTCGCCAACACAGCCGACGAAGCGTGATGGCGACCCAGTGCGCGCCGCAAACGACGCGACGTTTGCTGCACTCCCACCACGCATGCGCAAGATGCGCGAAGTGGTGTCGCTGGCGTGGTGCAGCTCGGTATCAAGCAAACACACCACATCTTCAATGAGGTCGCCGACTGCGCAGAGCATCAGCGGCGAGAGTCGGTGACTAGACCGACAGGAGGTCGCGTGCGCCAGTGTCGCTGGAGGGGTGACGCAACTTGCTCATCGCGCGCGCTTCGATTTGTCGGATGCGTTCACGTGTGAGGTTGAACGCCTCGCCCACTTCTTCAAGCGTGCGCGGTTCGCCGCGGTCGAGGCCAAAGCGCAACGCAAGGATTTCGCGTTCGCGTTGGTCGAGTGGCGCGAGCAAGCGCGAGATCTCTTCGGGCAGCAAAGCGGTGGCCGCTACTTCGAAGGGTGATTCGGCTGCACGGTCTTCGACGACGTCGCCAAGTTCGGCATCGCCATCTTCGCGAAGCGGTTCGGACAACGACAACGGTTCGGCGGCAAAGCGCAGTGCCTCGGTGACCTTGTCTTCAGGCATCTCGACTTCTGCCGACAACTCGGCAAGCGTTGCGGGGCGACCGAACTTGAGCTCGAGGCGCGAGCGCGCCTTCTGCAGGCGGGCGAGCGTGTCGCCGGCGTGCACAGGAAGGCGAATCGTGCGACCGGTATTGGCGATGCCGCGGGTAATTGCTTGGCGGATCCACCACGTGGCGTAGGTGGAGAACTTGAATCCTTTACGCCAATCGAACTTCTCGACGGCATGCATGAGGCCGAGGTTGCCCTCTTGGATGAGGTCGAGCAACGGGAGCCCGGAGGCTTGGTACTTCTTGGCGATCGACACCACAAGACGCAAGTTGGACTGCACGAACTGCCGCTCGGCGCGGGTGCCTTCGCGCTGGACCTTCTTCAACTCGCGGCGGCGGTTGGGGGTGAGTTTGGCGTCATTCTTCTCGAGTTCTGCGGTGGCTTCTTTGCCCGACTCGATGGCCTTGGCGAGGCGGACTTCGTCGTCTTTGGTGAGGAGGGCATATTGGCCGATGTCGGTGAGATAGAGACGTACGAGATCTTCTTCGTCGCGATCAATCCGATCCTTAGCCACAAAAACTCCTTGTCGAGCGTCCGATTGCGGGTAACGATACCCAGCGGGTCAAGCCACACAACCCCGAAACCACGATTTTCGCGGGTGTGTTGAGGCGTGCCGCACGACATCCATTACATGACCAAATTCCCGTACCATGGGCTCATGTCGAACCCACTTTTGAATGACAAGGCGTTTGCGAAGGCCTCGGCAAAGACTGCCGATCAGGCCGGTTGGGCTGCTCCGTCGGGAGCCCCCACGCAGTGGAATCCACCAGTGAGCGATGGCCCGACGAGCGCGTGGTCGGGCACCCGCACTGAAACGATGACGGCCAACGGTGCGATGAGTGCGACATTGATGCTCACTGTGGTGCTGATTGCGGCTGCCACCTTTGGCTGGAGCCAAGTGGCGGAGCCTGGCTTTAACGAGTCGGTCGCATTCCCTGGTTGGGCCATGGGCGGCATCATCGTGGGCTTCATCACCGCGCTTGTTGTTGCGTTCAAGCCGATGATGGCGCGATTCTTGGCGCCGGTGTACGCGCTCGCCCAAGGCGTGGCAGTGGGTGCGATTTCTAAGGTGTACAACATTGCCTACGAGGGCATTGTCCTGCAGGCTGTGGGCGCAACGATTGGCGTCTTTGTCGTCATGCTGGTGCTTTATCGCACTGGGGTGCTGCGAGTAACGAACACGTTCCGCCGCGTTGTGGTGGGTGCAACGATCGGTATTGGCGTTTTCTACCTCGCGTCCTGGATCGTGAGCTTCTTCGGTGCCGACATCTTCCCGTCGGGTTCAAGCACCTTCAGCATTCTGTTCAGCTTTTTCGTTGCTGGTCTTGCCGCGTTCAACTTGGCACTCGACTTCGACTTCATCGATCGCGCCGAGCGTGAAGGTGCGCCGAAGCAAATGGAGTGGTTCGCCGCGTTCGGGTTGCTCGTCACCTTGGTGTGGCTGTACCTCGAAATTCTGCGCCTGCTCGCCAAGCTGCGCGAGCGCTGATCGTTAGGCGTGGCGTGCCGTTGGCCGCTGCGCGAGCATCCCTTCATCGAGCGGCGCACCGGTGACTTCGTCGGTGAAATAGGTGCCGCTCTCCAGACGTTCCATTGCGCGCTCCACTTCGTTGAGATCGTGTTCGATGGCATCAAGGTCGAGCGAGGCGTCTGACATGCGCACGATCATATGCGCGTCGATAGCGTGTCGCCCATGACTTCATTTCCTCCCTTCGACGGATCCGCACCCAAGCAGCAGAAGTTCTCCTCGCCTCCCGAAATGGGTATCGACCCTGCCAAGCGGTACTCGGCGACTATGGAAACGTCGATGGGCACGTTGGTGATTGCCCTCGATCCGGTTGCCGCGCCGAAGACGGTCAACAACTTCGTCTTTCTTGCATTAAACCACTATTACGACGGCGTGATCTTTCATCGCATCATCAATGGCTTCGTGTGCCAGGGCGGCGACCCTGAGGGCACGGGTCGCGGCGGTCCGGGATATCGCTTCGAAGACGAGTTGCCCAAGTCGGGCAAGTATCAGATCGGCAGCCTTGCGATGGCAAACGCTGGTCCTAACACCAATGGTTCGCAGTTCTTCCTAATCAGCGGCCCAAGCGGCGTGTCGTTGCCGCCTGCGTATTCGTTGTTTGGACAGGTGGTGAAGGGCCTCGACATCGTCGACATGATGCAGAAGGTGCCGACCGGCGCTGGCGACCGTCCGAAGGACGACGTGGTCATCAAGTCGGTCACCATTACTGTCGCCGACTAGATGCCTTCTCGTCGCGACTCATTGTCGATCGACGAGGCACGACGCATTGCGCTTGCTGCGCAGGGATTTGATGCTGCACGACCAACGGGCTCCGTCACGCAGCGGCATGTAGCCGCGACCTTTGCGCGTCTTGGTGCTGTGCAGATCGATTCGGTAAATGTGCTCGTGCGAAGTCAGGAACTGCCGCTCTTCGCACGGTTGGGTGCGCACGATCGAATGGCAATTCCACGAGCCACGAGGCGTAGGGCGATATTCGAGTATTGGGGTCATGCCGCAGCGCACCTGCCGATCGATGCGCAGCCGCTGTTTCGTTGGAAGATGCGCGATGCGAAGACTGGCAAGTCACGACATTGGGGCTTGAGCGACTTTCATGATGCGAATCGTCGGTTTGTTGCCACTGTGCATCGACGTATTCGTAACGATGGGCCCGTGACCGCGAGCCAGTTATCGACACGAACTGGGCCAAAGGGCACATGGTGGGATTGGGATGACGCAAAGATCGCGCTCGAGTACTTGTTTCTTACGGGAGACGTGATGGCCGCGGGCCGGGGAAACGATTTCGCACGTATATACGACGTGGCTGAGCGGGTACTGCCGCAGCATGTACTCGATGCGCCAACGCCCACCGAACGCGACGCACGACGCGAGCTGGTGCTACGTGCGTCGCGTGCGTTGGGTGTGGCGACGATGACCGACTTGGCGGATTACTACCGTCAGCGAACGACTGATGTGAAGGGCGTCGTTGCCGAACTTGTGGCAAGCGGCGCATTGGTGCCCGTGCGCGTAGAGGGCTGGAAGGAGCAGGCGTATCTTGCCCGATCGGCAAAGATGCCGCCGCGCATCACCACACAGGCGTTGTTGTCGCCGTTTGATTCGCTTGTCTGGTTTCGTCCGCGCAACGAGCGGTTGTTCGACTTTCACTATCGGATCGAGATCTACACGCCCGAAGCGAAACGTCGATACGGCTATTACGTGTTGCCGTTCATGATGAATGGCGCGATCGTGGCACGGGTCGACCTCAAGGCCGATCGTGCGTCGGGTCGTTTGCTCGTCAACGGTGCGTTCGGCGAACCGGGAATTGATGCGGCCGACGTGGCCAATCGCCTGTCAATAGAACTCGATGAGATGGCGGCATGGTTGGGGCTTGACGAGGTGCGCGTGGGTCGGCGCGGCAACCTCTCCCGAGCCGTCGCAGCGAAGCGTCGGTAGCCTTTCGCGAATGCCGTTAATCGCCATTGCTGGTCGACAAGGCGCGCCGAGCAGGGTGTCGCGCGACGCGGTGTGCTTTGCGGGTAGGCGGTATCTGGACTGCGTTCTGCGTGCAGGTGGTGAACCGGTGGTGATTACGCCGCAACACATCACCGACGACGAGGCCGACGAGTTGATCAACCGTTTCGATGGACTCGTTCTGATGGGCGGCGGCGACGTAGACCCTGCCCGGTATGGCCAGGAGCCTGGCCCGCACGTATATGGCGTGTTGCCCGAGCAGGATCATTTTGAGATGACGCTGTTGCGCGCCGCACTCGCAGCTAATTTGCCGGTGCTCGCAGTGTGTAGAGGTATGCAACTTGCCAACGTGATGCTCGGCGGCACGCTCGTGCAGGACTTGAGCGAACTACCGAATGCGGACCAACTTGTTGATCACAAGCCCACCGGGTTTCCTGTCGGTGCGGAGTACACGTTGCATGAGGTGACCGTCGATGCTGGGTCGCGACTGGGCACCGCGCTCGGAGACACAACTATTCAGGCTGCATCGTTTCATCACCAAGGCATCGGCCGTCTTGCCGACGGGTGTCGACCCGTGGGGTGGGCGCCCGATGGAGTGTTGGAGGCATTCGAACACGAGGAGCGGTGGTTGATTGGCGTCCAGTGGCACCCAGAAGACACCGCGGCGGACGATCCTCTACAACAGCGGTTGTACGACGCGTTTGTGGCTCAGGCGCGATCGAGAATTTCGGCGCGCTGAACTGACTCGTGTCGTCGGCGTTCGTCGGCAAACGGCGAGTTGGGGGCTGTGACCCAACGAAACGCGTTCGTCACCCCGATACCGAGTGGCCGCAGCGCGAGCCGTTCGGTAAGTGGCAGCAACGGGAGACGTAAAAGTGGCCGCGTCCACGCAGGCAATGTGGCCACAGTGGCAGACACGAGTGCGAAGTAGGCGCCGTTTGCGGGGAATGTCAGCGGTGGGGTGAGCGTGAGATACCGCACGGCATCACGCGATTCGGGCGTGCTGCGCAACTCGGGGATAAAGCGGCGGAGTCGCTCCCGCAATTCGTGTTCGGTCTCGGGCGGCGAAAGGACACCCAACTTGCTTGCGATCACCGCCATGTCGTGGATGTAGCGGTCGCGATCGCGTTGGTTGAGCGGTCGTGCGCCAAAACGTTGGTAGGAGGTGAGAAAACTGTCGACCTCGGCCACATGTACCCACTCGAGGAGGTGCGGGTCGTTGGCTGAATAGGGGCGTCCATCGGCGGCTGTTCCCTGCACGAATGAATGGACGTGGCGAATGCGGTCGATCGTGCGCTGTGCCTCGTCGGCGGGGCCGAAAGTGGTGACGGCGAGAAAGTCGGCGGTGCGTTGTAGTCGCCCCCACGGATCATTGCGATAGTCGGAATGTTGGGCGACGCCTGCCATCGCTAGGGGGTGCAGCGTTTGGATGAGCAGTGCACGGAGACCACCGATGAACATTGAGGCATCGGCATGCACAAGTCGGATTGGCCGATCCTCGGTAAACCACCGCTCTCCCGACGCTTCGATAATTTCGAGCACGCGCTCGTTGGCGTTGGGTCCGGCCACGCGGTCGCGAAGGGCGTCGCCAAGCGACTGGCGTACCGTGCTCAGTCGATCGGTAAGGAGTTCTGCGACGTTCACCACGGTCCCATCGTGCCAGCGTTTGGTATCGAATGTCGTACCGATCTCATGGGTAGCGTTGGGTTAGTGAGCGAGCAGCCGATGCCGAAATGGGTGTACCGCGCAGTGGTGGTGTTCTGGCTGGGTTTCCTCATGGCGCTTGTTGTGCGGGAGTTGTTCGGCATGGTGTCGGGTTTCATGCTGCTGCTGCTTGTATCGCTGTTCTTGGCCCTTGCCATTGAGCCGGGTGTCAATTGGTTGCAGCGCCGGGGCTGGCGCCGTGGATCGGGAACGGGTGCCATCTTGTTTGGCGTGCTGATTGCCGCTGGCATCTTTGTGGGGGCAATTGGATCACTGGTTGCAAGTCAGGCCGCAGACGTGCTGTCAAATAGCGAAACGTACGTGAACGACACGGTCGACTTCATCAACGACACTTTTGGCACCAACATCGACCCTGCCGAAGTCAACGTAGAGATTTCCGACCCAAGCGGCGCGGTGCAGCAGTTCATCAATCGCCAGCAATCACGTGTGTTTTCGTTGTCGGTCAATGTGTTGACGGCCTTGCTGCAGTTGTTCTCGGTGTTGTTGTTCACGTTTTATCTCGTTGCCGACGGGCCGCGCCTACGGCGAGTTATTTGCAGTCGCCTCGAACCAGATCGCCAGCGCGCGGTGCTCAATACGTGGAACTTGGCGATCGATAAGACCGGCGGCTACCTCTATTCACGCGCGTTGCTCGCAGTGATTTCATCCTTCATTCACTGGGTGGCGTTTCAGTCGATCGGTATTCCTGCGCCAATCGCAATGGCGGTGTGGGTGGGCATCGTGTCGCAGTTCATTCCCGTGCTTGGCACGTATCTGGCTGGCATCTTGCCCGTGGTGTTGACATTCCTCGAATCGCCGCTGCAGGCCCTCGCCGTGATCGTGTTCATCGTGGTGTATCAGCAGGTGGAGAACTATCTCGTTGCACCGCGCATTACCGCGCGCACACTGCAGGTGCACGCAGCGGTTGCGTTTGGGTCGGCAATTCTTGGTGCGGCGATCTTGGGCCCGATCGGCGCAATCTTGGCGCTACCCGCTTCCGCGATGATCCAGTCTCTCGTGGGCAGTTGGGGCGAGCGCCACGATGTGATTGACGATGATTTAGTGCGCGAGGCTGTGAAGAAACCTCGCCGCCTTCGCAAATTGCGATAGTCCGACACGCAGGCTGCCGGCCTTGAATTGTTGCGCAATCGCCCGTTGGTCGGGGATGGGAGATTTGAACTCCCGGCCTCCACGTCCCGAACGTGGCGCGCTACCAAGCTGCGCTAATCCCCGGTTATGTAGGGAAAAAGCCTAACGGGCGATTGTGTCGGCCGACCCGGTGACGACTGGTCCGTCGTGCCATGGTTCGCCGTTCATTACCGCGCGCGATGCCTGCTGCAATTTCAACGCATCCAGTGGTTTGACGACCCAACCTTCGGCTCCACTACGGCGGGCAAGATGCACATCGGCCTGGCGGTCGAGGAGCATGACCACGGGTACGTGAGGGATGCGGTGGTCGCTGTGATCTAAACGCAAATCCATCGTCACCGCCATTGCGCCCATCGTGCCGAATTGGAGATCGAGGATGGCGAGGTCGGGTACGCGACGACGAATTGCCTCGGGTACATCACGTCCGTTGCGGCAAACGGTGAACGACGTTTCGGGGGTCCCGAGCGCCGCCACCACCTCATCAAGAACCCATTGGGCATCGGTGCCGAGCAAGATGTGCACGCGTGACAGGTTACCGCAGGCGTTTGCTTGGCAATTGGTTGGCCGCCGACGGTACCGTTTATCGCTGGCTTGATACCCGAGCCACAACCACGATGCAAAGGACCCCTCGTTGACGATTCGCCAGGTGATGCGCGCAGGAATCCTGGCTATTGCCGTGGCGTGCACGCTTGCCGTGACGGGAGCTCCTGCCAATGCGGCGACCGCCGAAGACCTAGAGCCTGTCGACGTCGTGGCAGTAAGCGGGCTGCTTGATCATGTAGTGGTGCACGCGATTCATGAAGCGCTACAGCGGTCACAAGAAAATGGGGCGCAGGCCGTGGTGTTGCAGGTGAACTCGCTCGGCGCAATTGTGGACGCAACGCGGATGCAGGAGTTGTTGCAGGAGATCAGTGATGCGACGGTGCCCGTGGCCGTATGGGTGGGCCCAACCGGAGCGCGCGCCTACGGCTGGTCGGCGCAGTTGCTAGCAGTTGCCGACGTGACTGCAATGGCGCCCGGAGCACGTGTTGGCTACAGCGGCAAGTTGCTGGAAGTTGACGGTGAGCCAGTGTCGTTCGGCGAGGCCGACAGCACGTTGCGCGCCTCAAGCATGGGATTCGACGAGGCACGTGAGGCGGGTGTACTGAACTACGCCGGGACCGACGAGGGCGTGCCGGTTGTGCGCAACATGTTGCTTGCACTCGATGGCATTCAGGTGGACGGCATCGTGCTCGACACCGTGGTGGAAACCGTTGACGCTTCGGGTCAGGTGGTACGCGACGCAACGACGGCGCGATTCTTCAAGTTGGATCTCATGGGTCAACTGATGCATACGGTGGCGAGCCCGCCCGTCGCATATCTGCTCTTCATCATCGGACTCGCACTGTTGATCTTTGAGTTGTTCACTGCTGGTATTGGTATCGCCGGCATTGTTGGTGCAACCAGTCTCGTGCTCGGCACCTATGGCCTTGCCGAACTTCCCACCCGCCCGATCGCCGTCATTCTTACCCTGCTCGCGGCGTTTGCCTTCGCTGTGGATGTGCAGGTGGGCATCCCGCGTTTCTGGACAGGCGTTGGCCTGTTGTTATTCACCATTGCATCATTCGTGATGTACGAGCCAATCGACGGGACAGACATGCGCCTGTCATGGTTGACACTGATCTGTGGCATCGGAATGGTGGCCCTCGCCTTCATTGTCGGTATGCCGTCGATGGTACGTACTCGATTTGCTACACCGACTATCGGTCGCGAGTGGATGATCGGCATGGAGGGTACGGTCGAGACGCCGGTGTCGCCCGATGGTGTTGTGGTGGTCAAAGGTGCCAAGTGGCGAGCACGCACGAATCGCGCCACACCCTTAGAACGCGGCGAGATGTGCAAAGTGGTCGGCATCGATGGCGTGACACTCGAGGTTGAGCCACTCACTGGCGCTGCACGCGACTATCGCGAAATGCGTAAAGGCTCCGGCGATTAGCGAGTCCGTCGATCGTCGTCAGGCGGTCGACTCCTTCGCGATGCAGCCGGTGGACTGGGTGTTGTTGTTCATTCCCGGAATCATCTGGGGCTCGTCGTTCTTCCTTATCGCCGAAGCGATGGAGTCGTTCTCTCCCGGGTTGATCACACCTCTTCGTGTGTTATTCGGATGTTTAACCCTGACGATGATTCCCGGATCACGCAAGCCCGTGGAACGCAGCGCATGGAAGTCGATTGCCGTGCTCGGCGTCGTGTGGCTGGCCGCTCCGCTGACCGTCTTCCCTTTTGCCGAGCAACACGTGTCGAGCAGTGTGACGGGCATGCTCAACGGCGGCACACCGCTCTTTGCCGCAACTGTCGCATCATTGATTGGCCGACGTTTACCTCCCGTCGGTCAGATGATCGGCATCGCTATTGGCATGTTCGGGATCGTGTTAATCGCAATCCCCACCGTCAGTGAGGGTTCGTCGAGCGCATTCGGTGTTGCGCTGATCGTTGGCGCACTGATGATGTACGGCGTGGCGATCAACATTGCCGTTCCCTTGCAACAGAAATACGGCGCGCTGCCGGTGTTGTGGCGAGCAGAGATTGTCGCCCTCGTCCTGCTCGCGCCGATGGGCATCTATTCGGTACGCAATAGCGACTTCGCGTGGGTGCCCTTCCTCGCCCTTGTCGTTCTCGGCGTCTTTGGCACAGCGCTTGCCCACTACATGGCGGCAACCATGGCGGGCCGAGTGGGCGCCACACGCGCCTCTGGCAGCACGTACATCATGCCGGCAGTCGCACTATTGCTTGGCATCACGATTCGCAACGAGGCAGTTGCCCTGCTTGCACTGGTCGGCAGCGTCGTTGCGGTGCTCGGCGCATGGGTGCTCGGTCGTAGCCGTCGCGCCTGATGGCTTACTGTTTGAGCGAATGACCGAGGACACTCGACGCGCGCTGGCCTCTGAGCCAGGGGAGTCATTCGATGCGGCGTCGGTTCCTTTGCGTCCTGCAGCAACGGTGATGGTGGTGCGTGATCACGCGATCAACGGCCTCGAGGTGTTCATGTTGCAACGCACGATGAAGGCGGCGTTTGCCAAGGGCATGTACGTGTTCCCGGGTGGCCGAGTGGACGATGTGGATGATGCATCCGAACTCGAGGCGATCTGTGATCGATTCACCGATGCACACGCGAGTGGGCTCTTGGGGGTGCCGCGCGGTGGGCTTGCGTATTGGATTGCAGCGATTCGGGAGTGTTTCGAAGAGGCGGGCGTGTTGTTGGCTCGTCGGGCCGACGAGCAAGATGCGCTTCGTTTCGATGACCCGACGGTTGAGGCCACGTTTGTTGAGTTGCGTCGCGCAGTGAACGATGGCGAACTCGGTTTCATCGACATGTGTCTGAAGGAGGATCTGCGGCTGACTACCGACACCATGCATTACGTGAGCCACTGGATTACGCCGATTGGTGAAGTGCGGCGGTTTGATACGCGATTCTTTATTGCGCCGGCGCCACCGGCACAGGCTCCACTGCACGATGATCGTGAAACGATCGACAGCCTGTGGGTGAGCCCACGTGAAGCGCTCGATCGATGTGAGCGGGGAGAGTTGGCGATGATTCCGCCGACGATCAGCAATCTCGAGTTTCTCCTGCCGCACTGGACAACGGCAGATGCCTTAGCCGCAGCGCAACGTGTTGGTACGCCGGTGACGGTGCTGCCCAAGTTGCGCACCGATGCAGAGGGTCGTGTGGTGGGCATCATCCTGCCCGGTGATCCCGACTACGCAGATCACGACTGACGAGTCAGTCGTCGCGTCGCGATACCGACACGGGCACCGCTTCAGCTGAGCGGGCTGAACAGCCGCCCATCTCGCTCGTCGGAACGGCCGTGTCGAGAATTGTGCGCGCAATCGCATTGAAGGCACGTGCTGCCGCGCCATCACCGGCGATAGCAACGGGTTCGCCTTCATCGCTTCCTGCGGCGACCGCATTTTCGATGGGGACCTGGCCGAGCAGGTCGACGCCGATCTCGTTAGCCAGCGCGGCGCCGCCGCCTTCACCGAAGAGCGGATACGTCGTGCCGTGCTCGCAGGTAAATGCACTCATGTTTTCGATGACACCGGCAACGCGAAGGAAGCTGCGGCGCGCCATGTCGGCGGCACGGATAGCGACCTTCTGGGCTGAGGTTGCAGGCGTGGTCACGATGAGCAGGTCGGTGCGTGGAAGCATGCGGGCAAGACCCATTTGCACGTCGCCTGTTCCGGGTGGCATATCGATGAGCAGATAGTCGAGCTCGCCCCAATGCACGTCGTTGAGAAATTGTTCGACGGCTTTGGTGAGCATGAGGCCGCGCCACATCAGCGCGGTGGACTCGTCCTCTACGAGCATGCCGGTCGACACCACTTTGAGGAGTCCTGCACCAACGCGTCGCTCATTGGGAATGATGCGCGGCTTGTCACTACCCTCCACGCGGCGTGCCTCGAGGCGATCGGACATGCCAAGCATGCGCGGAATCGAGAATCCCCAAATGTCGGCATCGAGCACGCCAACCACAAGCCCGGTCTTGGCGAGTGCCGCGGCGAGGTTGACGGTGACGGAACTCTTCCCGACGCCACCCTTGCCGCTGGCAATGGCCAGCACGCGGGTGAGCGCAGACACCTGTGTGTCGCCGGCCTGCTCGCGGGCGTTCCAGCGTGCGCGGGTCATGACCTCGGTGCGTTCGTCGGCCGTCATTTCTCCCCAGTCGATCGACACGGTGGTGACGCCCGGATGGGTGGCGACGCGGGACTCGACGTCCTTCTTTATCTGGGCACGCAGCGGGCAGCCCTTGATTGTGAGCTTGATGCCGATGCGCACCTCGCCGGCGTCGGACACGGTGACGGTGCCGGCCATACCGAGATCCACGATGTTGTCGCCTAGTTCGGGGTCGATCACGGCGCGTAACAACTCGGTCACCTCGCTGGACGAGGGAGGCTCTGCGCGGCGTTCGGACATAGTGCTCAACCTACCCGTGGGGCCGAAATTTTGGGAAGGTGTGCTTGTCACGGACCAGACCGGCGGGGGTAGTCTGAGCCCATGATTACGCTCACCGATTCAGCAGCAAAGAAGGTCAAGCAGTTGCTCGCGGATGAGGGCGCCGAAGAGCTCGCCCTGCGCGTGGCGGTGCGCCCAGGCGGATGCTCGGGGTTCTCCTACGAGATGTTCTTCGACGGAGATGTCAATACGGACGACCAGACGCTGACGTTTGGCGATGTGCGCGTGGTGGTCGATGCCGCTTCGTCGCAGCTGCTTGCCGGTGCGAGCCTCGACTATCAAGACGGTTTACAGGACGCGGGTTTCAAGATCAACAACCCGAATGCAACTCGCTCGTGCGGTTGCGGCAACAGCTTCAGCTGAAGCGTCACGCCAGCGCGTAGCGCGCCAACACCTCATTAATCTCGCGCGCGTCGAAGACGGCGTCGAGCCGTTCGACCAGCGTGCCCGTTGCGTCGGTGATGTAGAGCGCCGGCTCGTACGTCATATTCAATGCCGTCACCGCAGGTGCCACAGTCGACACGGTGGAGTCGGTGTAAATCTCGGCGTGAACAAACGTCATGGCGTCGCCCACGCGGTCCCGCACGGCAAGTAGACCTTCTATGGCCGGCGAACATGTGCCCGTTGAGCAGTAGGCGGGGGTACCAACGAGGTATGCCACCGGCTTGCCGAGCGCGAGTGCTTCGGTCAACGTCACGTCATGCATCGGGCACGGTTCGGGTGAGCGGGTGCAGATGGGGTCAACACCGCGAGGGTCGTCGAGGGTAGGTGTGTCGAATCCGGGAAGTGGATCGCCGACAAGTGGCACGAGAATTGCGGTGCGCTCTGACACTTGGACTGCGGCTCCCGTGTCTTGAGCTCCATCGACGATAAGTGTGTAGATCCCCGGCTCGTCAACGGTAAAGCGAAACGGCCAATACGGCGCCTCGAGCCCTTCATCATGACGAGTCGCCGAAATGCCTTCGACGATCAGGTCGCCGGTCTGCGCGTTGAGAAGACGGGCCGTCAGCGTCGCGGGGATTGATGCGGCGCGCGCCACGGTCACCACGCCATCAACGTCGGCAAGTGAGATGGGTGCCCGCACTTCGCCCGGCACCAACATTTGAGGGAATCGTTGGACAACGTTGAGGTCGGCAAGTTGGGTGGTGGGTGTATCGCTGCCGCAACTGGCGAGCAGCGATGTGGCCGAGCCGGAACCGATGACCGCGATTGTGCCCCCAATGAGTCGTCGACGCGAAATCATGCCTGCATCGTAGATGTCGAGTCTCGGCGTCGTCGCCTAGATTATGGAGATGGCTGCAGCGAAAAAGAAGTCGGGACGTACGACGTCCACCCGTAAGAAGGTTGCCAAAAAGGCGACGACGAAGAAGACGACTAAGAAATCGGTATCGAAGAAGAGTGCGCCGAAGAAGAGCGCAGCACTTGGTCCCTATACGCCGGTAGTGCGTGCAGGTGACTGGGTCATTGTGTCTGGTCAGTTGGGTGTTGTAGACGGCAAGGTCGTCGCAGGTGGAGTCGCCAAGCAGACTGCGCAGGCAGTAGTGAACCTGAAGGCGCAACTCACCACGATGGGTCTGTCGATCAACGATGTGAAGAAGACGCTGTGCTTCCTTACCGACATGGATACCTTCGCCACCTTCAATGAGGCGTATGTGGCTGGTTTCGGTACGAGCCGTCCCGCGCGCAGCACGATTGGTGTGGCGTCACTGCCGTTTGGTGGAGCCGTCGAGATCGAGGCCTGGGCCTTCAAGCCAGTACGGTAGGACCATGCCCGGCGCCATCATTATCGTTTTGGTCTTGCTCGCGTTTCCTATCGTGGTGGGCCTTTCCACCGCGGCAATCGCTGCGGGTATCGGGTACTTCTTGAACCGCGACGCCGAGATTCGGCACGCCGGCAGCGAACTCCTCGACCTCAACAACTGAAATTGCCCGTCGACCTGCTCATCCGCAACGCATTGCTCGTTGCGACAGTTGACGAACAGCGCAGTGAAATTCCCGGTGGCTGGGTCGCCATTACCGATGGTTTCGTCTCCGGAGTCGGCGCGTCGGGAAGCGAGCCTGCGGCATTGCGCACGGTCGACGCTACGGGTTGTTTGGTTACGCCGGGTCTGATCAACACGCATCATCACCTCTACCAAAACCTGACGCGTGCATTTCCGCCGATGACGAATGCCGCGCTCTTCGGATGGTTGCAGACGCTGTATCCGTTGTGGGCAACGCTCGACGAAGAGTCTGCACACGTATCGGCGTGGGTTGGCCTGGCCGAGTTGGCATTGTCGGGCTGCACCACGTCGACCGATCATCTGTATGTGCATCCTGCGGGGGGCGGCGATTTGTTGTCAGCTGAGATCTCCGCCGCCACCGACCTTGGCATGCGCTTTCATCCCACGCGCGGGTCCATGTCGTTGTCCGAGAAGGATGGCGGGTTGCCGCCAGACAGCGTTGTGCAGGACCACGATGTGATCCTCGCCGAGTCGCAACTCGCTGTTGAACGCCATCACGATCCCACGAACGGGGCAATGGTGCGTATCGCCCTTGCGCCGTGTTCACCATTTAGTGTGACGAAGCAGTTGATGATCGAATCCGCTGAGCTTGCCGAGCGACTCGATGTTCGTCTGCACACCCATTTCGCGGAGAACTCGGAAGACGACGATTACTCAATCGCCACATTTGGCTGTCGACCGACGCAGTATCTCCAGGATGTGGGCTGGTGCACAAGCCGCACGTGGGTGGCGCACTGCGTGATGCCGAACCCTGAAGAGGTAGCCGTGCTCGGCGCTGCGGGTATTGGCGCTGCTCATTGCCCAAGCAGCAATTTGATTTTGGCTTCGGGTATTTCCCCTGTAGTTGACCTGCGTCGCGCAGGCGTGCATGTGGGGCTTGGCGTGGATGGTTCGTCGTCAGCCGACTCGGCGTCGATGTGGCTTGAGGCGCGACAAGCGATGTTGCTCGCCAAATTGCATTCGGGGGCTCATGCGGGAACAGCGCGTATGGCACTTGAAATTGCCACGCGTGGCGGCGCCGGATGTCTTGGTCGCATTGGTGAGATCGGCCAGCTAAGTGTCGGCGCCGTTGGCGACGTCGCCGTGTGGTCGCTCGAAGGGCCCGCCTATGCGGGGGCGCTCGCCGACCCCATTGAGGCGTGGTTGCGCTGTGGGCCAACGGCCGCGCGGCACACGATCGTTCATGGACGCTTGATTGTCGAAGACGGTGCGCTGCTATCGCCACGAGTGGATGCAATGCTGACCGATCATCGTCGTCTGGCGACGCGCATGCAACGCCTTGCGAGTTAACGCGTGTTGCGTCATGTACTAGTCACCTACGTGACGATCTTCTTTGCGGAACTCCCCGATAAGACGATGTTCGCAACGCTCCTACTCGCCACGCACTTTCGCCGCCGCCTTCCCGTGTGGATCGGTGTCACGTTCGGCTACATGGTGCACGTTGCGATCGCGGTGGTATTTGGTTCGTTACTCGCACGGCTGCCGGAACGCCCAATTCAAGTAGTAGTCGGATTGCTGTTTGTGGCAGGCGGCGTCGTGACGTGGCGGTCGGGAGGCGACGAGGATGAGGGTGCACGATCGTGGGCGCAGTCGATGTCGTCAGCACGTGTGGCGTGGACGGCAGCGAGCGTGATTCTTGTGGCCGAGTTTGCCGACCTTACGCAACTGGCGACTGCTGGCTTTGCCGCACGATTCGGCGATCCAGTCGCAGTGTTTATTGGCGCGGCGGCGGCACTCTCAAGCGTGTCTGGTCTAGCCGTGCTGGCTGGATCGTGGTTGACGACGCGAGTTCCGCTAACGCTGATTCAACGCGTTGCGGCAGTGTTGTTCATGATTATCGGCACCGCAACGCTCATCAGCGCGCTGGCGTAGCGGGCGCGGCCTCAGCCCCAGGTGCTTTGGCCGAACTTATAGCCAACACTGCGCACCGTTTGAATGAGGTAGGCGTGTTCCTCGCCGAGTTTGGCGCGGAGACGGCGAATGTGCACATCCACCGTGCGTGCGCCGCCGAAATACTCGTATCCCCACACGCGTGAGAGCAGTGTCTCGCGCGAGAACACCTTGCCCGGATTTTGTGCAAGGAACTTGAGCAACTCATATTCCATGTAGGTGAGGTCGAGCGACTGTCCGCCGAACGAGGCCTGGTACGTCTCGAGGTTGAGCACGAGCCCGTCGTATTCAACGAGCGATTCCCTGCTGCCTTTGAGTTCGCGCCAGAAGAGATGACGGAGGCGGGCCTCGAGTTCGCGTGGGTGGAATGGAGTGAGGCAGAAGTCATCGAAGAGCTCGTCGCGCAGCTCGAGGTCGGTGAGTTGCGATCCGCTCAGCAACACGAGCACGCGACTCACTGCGTTTTCGCGTTTGCGCAGTGAACGACACATCGCCCAGCCACCCTCAGGGTCGTCGTCACACATGACGACTGCGCCGGCCCAGCCGCCCTCGGGCTCATGGCGCCAGGCCTCCTCGCCGGTCTGGAATGCCTTCCAGCGGTAGCCGGCGAGGTCGAGTGTGCGTGCGAGTTCAATCGGTGCAGGCGCAGGAAACACGGCCAACATGTTGAGGGGCGTGTCGCGTCCGGTGATCATAAGGAACGGAGGTAGCGATCCGTTTCGTACTGACTGATGTGGGTCTTGTACCCACGCCACTCGGCTCGCTTATTGCGTAAGAACCATTCGAAGACATGGTCACCGAGCGTGTCGGCCACAAGCGCTGAGTTCTCCATTACGCGCAGCGAATCGGCGAGTGACTGCGGCAGCTGTTGGATGCCAAGTTTTTCGAGCGTTGCATCGTCCATCTCGAAGAGGTTGGCGTCGGATTCGGCGGGCAGTTCGTAGTCACCTTCGATGCCGCGGAGCCCTGCAGCAAGAATGACCGCGAAGGCGAGGTACGGGTTGCACGCAGGATCCGGAGAGCGGTATTCAATGCGCGTTGCCGACTCGTTGGCACGCTTTGGTACGGGCACACGAATAAGACCGCTGCGGTTATTGCGGGCCCATGACACATGCACCGGCGCTTCGAAGCCTGGCACGAGTCGCTTGTACGAGTTGACCGTCTGATTGGTAATCGCCGTGATCTCAGCGGCATGGTGGAGGAGTCCGGCCATGAACTTCTTTGCTGTGGGCGACAGGTTGTAGGCATCATCGGGGTCGTGGAAGGCGTTGGTGTCGCCGCGGAAGAGGCTCAGGTGCAGATGCATGCCCGATCCCTGAATGTCCTCAAGCGGCTTCGGCATAAACGTGGCGTGTACGCCGCGTAGGGCGGCGATTTCGCGCACGACAAATCGGAACGTCATCACACTGTCGGCCATGGTCAATGCGTCGGTGTGGCGCAGATCGATTTCGTGCTGACTTGGTGCATCTTCGTGGAACGAGTACTCGACGGGGATGCTCATTGTTTCGAGTGTGCGAATCGTCTCTTTGCGCAGCGAACTTGCAATGTCGGTGCTCGTGAGATCGAAAAAGCCACCATTGTCGAGCGGAACCGGTTTTGACTTGCCATCAGGAGGCGCAAAGTAGAAGTACTCGATGTCGGGAGCAACGTAAAAAACGAAGCCCTTGTCCTGAGCGAGCGTGAGATTGCGACGCAAGATCTGGCGTGGGTCACCGTTGAATGGCGTGCCATCGAGGTTGGCGATGTCGCAAAACACGCGCGCTTCGGCGCCCTTAGGGTCGACCCACGGCAGCACCTCGAAGGTGTTGGCGTCAGGAATTGCGAGCACATCACTTTCCTGGATGCGGCTGTAGCCATCAATCGAGGAGCCGTCGAACGACATGCCATCGTTGAGTGCGTTTTCCATTTCGGCTGGCGAAATGGCGAACGATTTGAGGTTGCCGAGCACGTCAGTGAACCACAGGCGCACGAGGCGGATCCCCCGCTCTTCGACCGTGCGCAGGACGTAGTCCCGTTGCTGCTCCTGCATCGACGTCACCGTTCCAGTCTGCCCCCGTAAATGAACAACGGCACCGAGGAACCGGATCCTCGGTGCCGTTGCGAACCTGACCTACTTCTTCTTCGCGGCCTTCTTCTTGCCGGAGGCCTTCTTTGCCGTGCTCTTCTTCGCGGCCCCCGCCTTGGTGGCGGGCTTCTCGTTGCTGCACACGGTCTCCGTGATCAGACGAGTTACTACGTATGGATCGCAGTTTGCGTTCGGACGGCGATCTTCCGCGTAGCCCTTCTTGTCGCGAGCAACTGACCACGGAATTCGGATCGAAGCGCCGCGATTAGAAACGCCGTAGCTGAACTTGTTCCACGGTGCAGTCTCATGCTTGCCGGTGAGTCGGCTTTGGATGTCATCGCCGTAGTTCTCGACATGTCCCATGACGTTCTTGCTCAGGGCGTCACAAGCAGCTTCGATTGCGGCGTAACTCTGGCGCATTGCCTTTGTAGAGAAGTTGGTGTGTGCACCCGCACCGTTCCAGTCGCCCTTCTGCGGCTTGGCATCCAACGACACGACGACGTCGTAGTCCTCGGCGATGCGCTCGAGCAACCAACGCGCAACAATGAGGTGGTCACTCACCGTGATCGCGTCGGCGGCGCCGATTTGGTATTCCCACTGACCGGGCATTACTTCGGCATTGGTGCCTTCGATCAGCAGTCCTGCATCGATGCATGCCCAGGTGTGCTCTTCGATGATTTCGCGACCCATTGCGCGACCCGCGCCGACGCCGCAGTAGTAGGGGCCTTGCGGGCCGGGCTCGCCGCCGGCTTCGGGGAAGCCGTAGGGACGACCATCGAGACGCATGAAGGTGTACTCCTGCTCGATGCCGTAGATCATCTCGTGTACAGCGAACTTCTTGGCCGTGGCCGCACAGGCGGCGCGGGTGTTCGTGGGGTGCGGTTCACCCGTCTGGGTCACCAGCACTTCACACAGCACGAGGATGTTCTTGCCGCCGCGGAGCGGATCCTTGCACCAGAACACGGGCTGGAGCATGCAGTCGGAGTTGTCGCCTGTGGCTTGTTCGGTGGAGGATCCATCGAAGCCCCAAATCGGCGGGGTCTTCACCGAGTCCTTCAGGATCTTGGTCTTCGAGCGCAGCATCGGGGTCGGCTTGTGACCGTCGATCCAGATGTATTCGGCCTGATACGGCATGTTTTTCCTTCCGGTTTGGAGGGAGGCGCTTGGTGCTTCCCTCAGGACGCAGATCAGTGTGGCATCGAGCCGTTTCTCCTCGGTTGCCCAATTGTGAACGGCGTGTGAAGATTCGCGGGACGGGAGTCGAGACGTAGCCTGACTGCGTGGCAACGACTCTGCGCATCGCACTTGCCCAGATGAACCCCATCGTCGGCGATATCGATGGGAACGTCGCGGCACTTGCTCGCGCCTATGCCCGCGCTCACGAGGCGGGAAGCGACGTCGTGGTGTTCGGCGAACTCTCTATCACCGGCTATCCGCCTGAAGATCTTGTGCTCAAAGACGGCTTTGTTGCCGCTAATCGCCGAGCTCTTGACCAGTTTGTGGAGTCCACTGGAGCGTGTGCGGCGGTGGTGGGTTTTGTGGACCGCGAAGGAGACAATCTTTACAATGCAGCCGCCGTGGTGTCGAACGGCAAATTGCACGGTGTGTATCGCAAGCACTTATTGCCCAACTATCGGGTCTTTGACGAGGAGCGGTACTTCACACCAGGTTCATCGCATTCGTTGTTTCGCATCGCAGGGGTGACCTGCGGGGTGACCATCTGCGAAGACATCTGGGTGGCGTCTGGTCCTGTGCGTGAACAGGCGCTGGACGGCGCGACGCTCATGCTCAATATCAACGGCTCGCCATTTCATCGCGGACGACTCGGCGAGCGTGAGCGCATGGTCAGCGAGCGCGCTCGAGACAACCGTTGCGCAATCGTCTATGTCAATCAAGTGTGTGGCCAAGACGAGCTCGTCTTTGACGGCGGATCGATGGTGATGAGCGACGACGGACGAGTCGTTGCACGAAGCCCGCAATTCGTTGAGGACCTGTTGCTTGTCGACGTTGACGTCGACGTTCCCGCCGATCGTCACGACGCCAAGATCGTTGAAGTGTCGACGGTCTCTCGTCGCACGGGGGGTCGTCTCGCGCCGACTGTCGCTAGCGAACTCAGCGACATCGAAGAAACGTATGCCGCCTTGGTTCTGGGGACGCGTGACTACGTGCGCAAGAACGGGTTTACCGACGTGGTCATTGGTCTCTCTGGCGGCATTGACTCGGCGCTGGTGGCAGCAATCGCCGTGGATGCGTTCGGCGCGCAGCATGTGCATGGCGTGTCAATGCCGTCGCGGTATTCAAGTGAGGGATCGCGCGACGATGCGCGAGTCCTTGCCGACAATCTCGGCATTGAATTGCGCACCATTGAGATCGAGCCAGCATTCGCGTCGTATCTGGAGATGACCGCGCCTTCTTTTGTTGGCCGCGAGTCGGATCTCACCGAAGAAAATCTGCAAAGCCGAGTGCGCGGCACCACATTGATGGCGTTGTCGAACAAGTTCAACTGGATGGTGCTCACCACGGGCAATAAGAGCGAGCTGGCAGTGGGGTACTTCACGTTGTATGGAGACTCGGTGGGCGCGTACGCACCAATTCGTGACGTGTTCAAGACCAGTGTCTTTGCGTTGTGTGCCTACGTCAATGCCCGGACGGGACGCGACGTGATTCCACATTCGACTATGACCAAGGCCCCATCGGCTGAATTACGACCCGACCAGCGTGACGATCAGTCGCTGCCGCCGTACGAGGTACTTGACCCCATTCTCGAGCTGTACGTCGAACAGGACCTGACGATTGCTGAGATTGTGGCCATGGGCCACGATGTCGCGTTGGTGACGCGCATCGCCCGACTTGTCGACATCAATGAATACAAACGTCGGCAAGGTCCTCCGGGTGTTCGTGTCTCGACGAAGGCGTTTGGCAAGGACCGTCGCCTACCGATGACGAACGGGTATCGCGGCTAAGCGCCGAGCCGTTTATACATATAGATACTCGCGGCGCCGCACATCGCGAGCGTGGGGCCGAGAATGCCGGGGAGCGCGATGCCGCCGATTTCGTAGGCGCGCGTGGACACCAGTGACATGACGGCGCGTCCCATGGCGCCAGCGCCCAGCACCCAACCGAGGCCCGTACCGGGATTGTCGGGGACGAGTTCCGAGGCGATGGGCAGCAGGCTGACGACGGCGAATTCGAAGCCGAGCAGGTATACACCGAGCCCCACAAGGCCGATCGCCAACGAGTCGGAACCGAGCGCCAACATCAATCCGCCCGGAACGATCAGCGCGGTGCCGAGGATGATGCTGCGCTCCTTGCCCCATCGATCGGTGCGATTCGCACTGAACAACGAGGAGAAGAGTTCGACCGCTCCAAGCGAGAAGCCGACAATGGTGAGTTGTGCTGCACCAAAGTCGTAATCGTCGGCCAGCCAAGAGCCAAAGGTGACAAAAAGATTTTGTGCTGACGACATGATGAAAAACATGGTCAACACCGCGAGCCACGCGCGGCCCGTGATACGGCCCGCAATTGTTGTTGCGCCGTCATTGCGTGAGGGAGGTTCAGGGCTGATCCGCCGCCAGATCACCGACGTAATCACGATCGTTGTGCCGATGGCAACGGCATATCCCACACGCCACGACGTGAGTGCCGTGACAACTCCCATGACGGACACGCCGACCAGCAGGCCGAGCGCCCATGATGTTTCGGTGAGTCCGACGATCCGGCCGCGCTGGTGGTAGGGCACGTGGTCGGCAATCCATGCGCCAAGCCCAATATCGAAACTCTGTTTGGTGGACACGAGCACGGTGATGCCGAGGGCGAAAGCAAATAACGACGGCGACGTGGCCGCAATCGCACAGCCGATCGCGGTGCCTACCAACCCGACAATCATCGATGTCCGATGCGAGACGCGGTCGGTGAACTTGCCGATTAGCGGTGAAGCAAGTCCGGTGAGTTCGGAAACAAAGATGGCAAATCCGGCCTCTGAAAGCGACACGTCAAAGTCGCGCACGATGATGGCGAGAAATGGTGGTGCAAAGCGGTAGCAGGCATTTGCGATAAGGCGGGCCAGCGTGATGACCGTGATATTGCGGCGAACCTCGGCAACGAACGAATCATCAAGTCGGCGCCCAAGAACCATGATGGGTTAGAGCGATTCCGGGGCCGTCGTGCCATCGAGTATCGAAACGAGTTCGCCGGCGACGAGTGAGGCGTTTTCATGAACGTGAAACCAGCATCCGCCAAGGTTGGGGAGACGCGGGTTGGAGACGTTCATCACTCGTCTCAGTGTACGGATGACGCCGCTGTGGCTGATGATGAGGCCGGTACCACCTCGGCAGTGTTCGGCGATGTCGATGAGCCCCTCGTTCATGCGTTGGATCACCGCTTCGTCGCTTTCGAATCCGTTCGGCTTCTGAAATGACTCCATGTAGCCGGGCCACCGCGATTCGATTTCCGGACGAGTGAGTCCCTCCCACGGTCCGATGTCGGTTTCCTGAATTCGTTCATCCACGATGACGGGCCCGATGCCCAGATGTTCGGCAATGATTTGCGCGGTGTCGCGTGCCCGGTCGAGCTGTGATGAGGCAATTACATCGAACGTGCCCAGGACTTGTGCTGCTGCGTACGCCTGTTGCGTACCGAGTTCGCTGAGCGCGATGTTTGCTCGTCCCTGCCAACGCTCGTCGACGTTCCACAACGACTGACCATGTCGGATCACGAGCAGCGATGCGATGACACGAGGCGACGACACGCTCACGCAGGGTAGTGGCGCGGGTACGATGTGTCCGTGGCGCACTTGCGATTGTTCGCATCGGCTCGCGAAGCCGCGGGTACCTCGCGCGAGATAGTCGCCGGATCTACTGTCGGCGAGGTGCTTTCTGTTGCAACCGAGCGATTTGGCCCCTCCTTCGAAGATGTCTTGCGGTCGTGCAAGGTATGGGTCAATGGCGAATCGGCCGATCGATCGACGCCGGTATCGGATGATGATGAGGTCGCGGTACTCCCTCCCGTGTCGGGTGGCGAGCGATGAACGAATTTGCAGGAATGGATGTGCAGGCGATTCGTACGCAACGTGCTGCGCTGCAGCAGCAAGAAGATGCGGTGTCCTATGTGCGGCGACTTGCCCAAGGACGTATCGACATCGCGCGAGACGAACAGCGACGTCGCGGAGCTCAGGAAGAGTCAGTCAATGTTGAGCGCGACCTGGCAGGACTCTTTGGCAAGGAACACGGTGGGGGTTCCACGCGTCCGCCGCGCGAGACGTCGGTGCCCGTCGACCACGTGCTGGTGCGTGAACTCGACACGTTGTGCGAGGAAGTGGGATTTGGTTCGTTGGCGACGCTTGACGATGCGAGCATCGACGATGCAGTCGATCGGCTCGTTGCCTTTGAAACGCGCTGCTCGGGTGATCGCCGGCGACTGTTTGACCAAATTGACGCGCTGACAAAAGAACTCGTGAGCCGGTATAAGGACGGTGGCGCGAGCGTGGATTCGCTTCTAGAGAGCTGATCGCAGCGCCGGTTGGCCAGCCGGAATATCCGACCCCGTCGATAGGTTTTAGAGGTGATGCAACGCGTTGCCGTGCTTTCCTTGCACACCTCTCCACTGGCTCAGGCCGGGGTGGGTGATGGCGGTGGCATGAATGTCTATGTCCGCGAACTCGTCTCGTCGCTTGCTAATGCGGGCGTGCAATGCACGACGTATACCCGTGCGTGGCGCGAGGGATTGCCGAGCGAGATTCAGATCGAGCCGAATCATCGTGTTGTGCATGTACCGGCGGGCGATGTTGACCTACCCAAGGAAGGGCTCGTGGGCGTTGTGGATACGTTCGCGGATTACGTTGCAGAACACCTCAAGCGCGATGGCGGCACCGATGTGTTGCACGCCAACTATTGGCTGTCGGGTGTGGCTGGCCACCGACTCAAGCATGAATTGCAGCTGCCGTTGGCCACGACGTTTCACACGTTTGCACGCGTCAAGAGCGCCGGTGGAGATGTCGAGTCGAACGAGCGAGAAAATGCTGAGTTGGAGATCATCGGGTGCGCGGACGCCATCTTCGTCAGCTGCGCTGAAGAGCGGCAGCAGTTTCAGTCGTTGTATGGCAGAGCGCCCGGCTCCATCGAAGTGGTTGCTCCGGGCGTGGAGCGCGCCTTCTTTTCACCGGGAGATCAGCGTGGAGCACGTCATGCGCTTGGTTTGGGCGCAGGTCCGATTCTGCTGTTCGTGGGGCGTATTCAGCCGCTGAAGGGTCTCGATGTTGCGGTGCGCACGCTGGCCGAGTTGGGCCGCTCGGACGCGCAACTTGTGGTGGTGGGCGGCGCAAGCGGCCGCGAGGGCACGACCGAATTGGCTCGCGTCACCAACTTGATTGATGAGCTCGGGGTGCGCGATCGAGTGTTGTTCTACGAACCGCAGCCGCACCATCGACTGGCGACGTTTTATCGCGCGGCGGATGTGGTGCTCGTTCCGTCACGTAGCGAGAGCTTTGGACTCGTTGCCCTTGAGGCCGCGGCGTGCGGCACCCCTGTTGTGGCCAATGCGGTGGGCGGGTTGTTGAACTTGGTCGAGCATGGGCGCACCGGTTTTCTCGTGCCGGGGCGCCAGGTAGATGAGTTTGCCCGGCGCAGTGCGCAATTGTTGGATGACTCCTTGCTTGCGCTGTCGATGGGTACCCAGGCGGCCGAGCGGGCCCGCGCCTACTCATGGGCGAACGCTGCCCGACGCGCCCAGCGCGCGTTCGGTGACCTCGCGGCGCGTGACCTCGTGGCCTGCGCATAGTGCGATGAGCAACGTCTTCGACGACGACGCCCTCGCTCGAATCGAACTGCAAATCGATTCGTGGCTTGCCGAGCAGCGAAGAAATGATTCGTCGATCGTGGCGATCGACCGCGGTGAAGATGAAGAGATTCGCTGGTTCGTGCGCATGCGCGGAGAGGAAAAGGAGTTCACGACCATCTGGCTGACCTTGGGTCAGCGGACACTGAAATATGAGACGTATGTGATGCCCGCGCCCGAAGAAAACGCCGAGACGTTGTATGACACAGTGTTGCGCCGCAATGACAATCTGGTGGGCGTGCACTTTTCGATCGGCGCAGAAGATGCCATTTTCCTGCGGGGCGAGTTGCCATTGCACGCGCTCACCGAGCCCGAGCTGGATCGCATCATCGGCACCGTCTACGCAACTGTCGAGCGCGCGTTCCCCTCGTTAATCCGTATCGGTTTTGCAAGTCGATTCGTCGATTGAGCCCAAGCCCGTCTCGCTAGCCTGACGGCAATGTCCACCGTTCACGATTCAGTCACGTTCGTCGGTGGCGGCAATATGGGTGCGGCAATCGTCGCGGGGCTGTTGCGTGCTGGTTGGTCGCCTGAGGCCATCACCATCGTCGAACGTTCCGCTGAGCGCCGTGCAGTGCTCGTCGATATCTATCCCGGTGCGCGCGTCACCGATGTGCTCGAGGGGTGCAGTGCAGGTGTGATTGCGGTGAAACCGCAGGACGCAGCAGAAACGTGTGCTGCGCTTGCCGTTGCGGGCGCCACTCGCGTGCTGTCGATTGCTGCAGGAATCGGGTTGTCGACACTGCAGGAGG
>Ga0164293_10000719_pt1 | contig 27148 bp, 30 predicted proteins | sample GEODES118metaG_FD_111487 | JGI IMG/M metagenome (GOLD analysis project Ga0164293, IMG submission 111487) | Eutrophic lake water microbial communities from Lake Mendota, Wisconsin, USA - GEODES118 metaG | ecosystem: Environmental > Aquatic > Freshwater > Lake | place: USA: Lake Mendota...
CCAACCGTCCGCAGATCACCGCGTTGGCCCTCGCTGTGATGGCGGCGCCACTGGCGTCGATGGCGGCCGCCGCGGTCCTGCACGGTGCCTACTACTTCGAATGGATCGCCCGCCCGATTATCGGATGACTTACGGCGTTGCGCGCCGGTACGTCCGGCTAGGGTAAGGCCGTGACTCACTACGACGTCGTCGTCCTCGGTGCCGGTCCCGGCGGATATGTCGCGGCCATCCGGTGCGCGCAACTCGGCCTGAACACCGCCATCATCGAGCCCAAATACTGGGGCGGGGTGTGCCTCAACGTGGGCTGCATCCCGTCCAAGGCGCTACTGCGCAACGCAGAACTCACCCACATCGTCACCAAGGAAGCTGCGACGTTCGGCTTCACCGGGCAGATCACCGCAGATTTCGGTGCAGCGTTTGACCGCAGTCGCAAGGTGGCCGACGGTCGGGTGGCCGGTGTGCATTACCTGATGAAGAAGAACAAGATCACCGAGATCCACGGATACGGTCGGTTCACCGACGCCACCACCATCGCGGTGGACCTCAACGCCGGCGGTACCGAAACCGTCACCTTCGCCAACGCGATCATCGCCAGCGGCAGCAGCACCCGGCTCATCCCCGGGACCGCACTGTCGGAAAACGTTGTCACCTACGAGGAGCAGATCCTCGACCGCGACCTGCCTGCCTCGATCGTCATCGCCGGCGCCGGTGCGATCGGTATGGAATTCGCCTACGTGATGGTGAACTACGGCGTCGACGTGACCATCGTCGAGTTCCTGCCGCGGGCGCTGCCCAACGAGGACGCCGAGGTGTCCAAGGAGATCGAAAAGCAGTACAAGAAACTCGGAGTCAAGATCCTCACCGGTACCAAGGTGGAGTCGATCGTGGACGAGGGGGCTGACGGCGTCCGTCTCGTGGTCTCCAAGGACGGCGTCAGCCAGGAACTCAAGGCCGACAAGGTGATGCAGGCCATCGGCTTCGCACCCAACATCTCCGGCTTCGGACTGGAGGCCACCGGGGTGGCGCTGACCGACCGGGGCGCCATCGCCATCGACGACTACATGCGCACCAACGTGCCGCACATCTACGCCATCGGTGATGTCACCGCCAAACTCCAACTGGCCCACGTCGCCGAGGCGATGGGTGTGGTCGCGGCCGAAACCATCGGCGGCGCGGAGACCATGGCCCTGGGCGACTACCGGATGATGCCGCGGGCGACGTTCTGCCAGCCCCAAGTCGCCAGCTTCGGGCTCACCGAGGAACAGGCCAAGGCCGAGGGCTACGACGTGAAGGTCGCCAAGTTCCCGTTCACCGCCAACGGCAAGGCGCATGGGCTGGCCGACCCGACCGGCTTCGTCAAGGTGATCGCCGACGGCAAGTACGGCGAACTGCTCGGTGCCCACCTGATCGGGCCTGATGTCTCGGAGTTGGTCGCCGAGCTGACTCTGGCGCAGAAGTGGGACCTCACCGCCAACGAGCTGGCCCGCAACGTTCACATCCACCCGACGCTGTCGGAGGCGCTGCAGGAATGCTTCCACGGCCTCGCCGGCCACATGATCAACTTTTGAGCCCCAGCGCAGTTGAGCCGGTCTCGGTGAGGTCCGTCGTCATCGCCGGGGTCGGTGGCCTGCTGCTCGGGCACATCCTGTGGCTGCTCGGGATCACGGCAGCGACGGACTCCGGTTCGCGCAGCACCATCGTGCTGATTCTGTCGGCGGTGTTCCTGATCGCTGCCGGGTACGCCATTTACCGCGCCTGGCAGTACTACCGACGCCAACAGTGGACGCCCGCGGCATTCCTGGGCGGGTTGGCGGTGTCGCCGGTGATCTTCACGCTCGTGGTGCTCGGGGTCACGTACTTGTGACCGACTGACGGCTTTTGTCTGTGGGCTCTGAAACAATCGAACGTATGTTCGTAAACGATGCCGACTTGATCGACGCGATGGCCGAGGCCAGCCGCGCTGAGTCCGCTGCGGCCGCTCGTCGAATTTTGGCGGTGGGGGAGTTGTACGCGCGCCGTTCTGTTGAGTGGTCCGAGCGGGAACTGTGGTGCACCGACCCGTTCGAGGCGGTGGCTGCTGAGGTGTCAGCCGCCCAGAACATCAGCCGGGGCCGCGCAGGCACTCAGATTCGCTACGCACGGGAACTGCGCGAGCGGTTGACGAAAATCGCTGAGGTGTTCGCGGCGGGAGATCTCGATCTGCGGATGGTTTCGGCCATCATCAACCGCACTTCGAACGTTACCGACGAGGCGATTGCGGACGTTGACGAAGCACTCGCCCGGTGCGCCCCGACCTGGATGAAGCTCTCCGGGCCCAGGCTCGCCGACCGCATCGACATGGTTATCGCCAAAATCGACCCTGACGGCGTGCGGGTTCCGCCGTCCGTTGACAACAACCGCTATGTCGCGGTCGGGCCAACCGTCCCGGGGATGGGCGGCATCTGGGCCAACATTCACGCGGCCGATGCAGCCGCCTTCGATGCGAGACTCGACGCACTGGCCGCGACGGTGTGCGCCAACGATCCGCGCACCACAATGCAGCGGCGCAGCGACGCGGTCGGCGCCCTGGCCGGCGGAGCCGACCGCCTGATGTGTGCGTGCGGGGACCGGGAGTGCCCGGCGATCGATGGTGGTGTGGCACCGGTGATCATCCATCTGCTGGCGGAACGGGCCACAGTTGAGGGGACCGGTACCACGCCGGGCTATCTGCCGGGATTCGGGATCCAGCCGGCCGAGTCCGTCCGGAACCAGGCGCGGACCGCCAAACTCAAGCCGGTCGTAACGCCGCGCGGTGCGGATCAACCCGGTTACCGCCCACCGGCTGCGCTGGCCGAGTTCATTCGCTGGCGTGACTTAACCTGCCGCTGGCCGGGATGCGATGCGCCGGTGTGCGACACCGACCACACGGTGCCCTATCCGTTCGGACACACTCACCCGTCGAACCTCAAGCTCTACTGCCGCGCTCACCATCTGGTCAAAACCTTCTATTGCGGGCCGGGCGGCTGGACGGAGGCTCAATACCCTGACGGCACTGTGACTTTCACTGCGCCCTCTGGGCATCAGTACATAACCTACCCGGCTGGGGCGCAGCTGTACCCGACGCTATCGGCCCCGACCGGGACCCTCGATAGCGCCTCGGCACCACCCCCGGCGGCGGCAAATCGGGGCCTGGCGATGCCGGCCCGGCGACAGACTCGGAACCAGGATCGCCACACCCGTATCCGACGCGAACGATGCCTACGTGCGGAGCTTAATGCCGCTCAGACCCGCCCGCCACCTGCCTAGTCGGGAAAGTCCATCGGCACCCGCAAGGTGGCCAGAATGCCGGCGATCGTGTCGTAATGACCTGTGAGCGCGCAGAATTCGATGATCTGCTCGCGGGTCAAATGCGCGGACAGTGCCGCGAAGGTCTCGTCGGAGAGATCGCGGTCTGCGATGAACTCGTCGACCGCCTGCAGCAGTGCGCGCTGCCGGCCGGTCAGGCCTTCGGCGTGTGGGCCCACGAAGACCTTCTCTTGCAGAGCGTCATCCACCCCGCGGGAGCGGGCCAGTCGGCGGTGCTGTTGCAGCTCGTACTGCGAGCCGCGAAGGTGGCCCACCCGCAGAATGATCAATTCCGTCTCGGTCTTGGGTAGCTTGCCCTTGTTCAACAACTGACCGGCGTACGGCAGGAAGGTCAGGAACAGCATCCGGTGCTGACCCAGCGTCTCGAAAAGGTGCATGTGCGGCGCCCGGATGGATCGCGCGGCGATCCGGGAGATGATCCAGTTGACCAGGCCGAGTTCACGTCGTCCGCCGGGTGGAATTCGCGCAATCTGACTTCTGCTGCCGTTTCCCATCATGTCTCCTTCACCAGGTAGGGCGACACCGTGCTGCGGTGTTCATTGATGTCCAGGGCGCGCCCCAATGCGGGGAAGGCCCGTTGCGGGCAGTTGTCCCGTTCGCAGACCCGACAGCCCGACCCGATCGGCGTCGCGTTGTCCGAGGACAGGTCCAATCCGCGGGAGTAGGCCAGCCGATTGGCATGCCGTATTTCGCATCCCAGGCCGATCGCGAAAGTCTTGCCCGGCTGCCCGTAGTGCGAGGCCCGCCGCTCGACTGTGCGTGCCACCCACAGGTAGCTGCGTCCGTCCGGCATCTGGGCGATCTGCACCAGGATCTTGCCCGGGTTGGCGAAGGTTTCGTAGACGTTCCACAACGGGCACGTCCCGCCGGACGACGAGAAGTGAAATCCGGTGGCGGACTGGCGCTTCGACATGTTTCCGGCCCGGTCCACCCGCACGAACGAGAACGGCACGCCACGCATGGACGGTCGCTGCAGGGTGGACAGTCGGTGGCAGACGGTTTCGTAGCTCACCTGGTAGAACGCAGACAGCCTTTCGATGTCGTAGCGGAAGTTCTCGCTGACGTCGTGGAACTGCCGGTAGGGAAGCACCGTTGCGGCAGCGAAATAATTGGCCAGCCCCAGCCGGGCGAGTCTGCGGGACTCCTCGCTGGTGAACTTTCCGTCGCTGACCATCGTGTCGATCAGATCGCCGACTTCCAGGTACGCCAGTTCGGCGGCCATCTTGAAGGCGCGCTGACCGGCCGAGAGATGGGTGGAGATCTCCAGCGTTTTGGACGCGGGGTGGTAGCGGTGCAGAACGGTGTCGCCGAGGTCGATACGCCGGACGATCCGCACCCCGTGCCCCTCACTGAGCCGACGGGACAGTTCGGTGCGGAGTTCGCCGCCGTGCATCCGCACCCGCGCGGTCAGATCCTCGGCGGCGGTATCCAATTCGTGCAAATAGTTCTGCCGTTGGTAGAAGTAGTCGCGGACTTCTTCGTGCGGCATCGTGATGGACCCAGTGCCGCTGCCCCCGGTGTTGAGGTTGAACCGGTCCTCGGTGGCTTCGGCGAGTTGGGCGGTGGTGATCCGGTAGCGGCGGTGCAGGTTCACCATCGCCCGGGCGATCGCGGGGTGCGCGTTGACCATGTCGACGATCTCGGTGGGATCAACCTCGGCGTCGAGGTCGCGGTCGTACATCACCTCGCGTAACTCGGCTACCAGGCGGGTGCCGTCCTGGGAGGAGAAAAACGTCGCATCGACGCCGAAGACCTCGGTGATGCGCAGCAGCACGGCGACCGTCAACGGCCGCACGTCGTGTTCGATCTGGTTGAGATAACTCGGTGAAATCTCGAGCATCTGCGCCAACGCCGCCTGGCTGAACCCGCGTTCGCTGCGTAACTGGCGCACCCGCGAGCCGACGAAGGTCTTGGGCATCTCGCCAGCGTACCGGCGGGCGAAGCGGCACTTCGCGAGATTGGCAGGCCGCCGGGCGCGGTTGGCTTCCATATGGACGTTTGGCATGATCCCGAACGTGGGCAGCAATGCGGCAGTGGGCAGCGGTCTGGCGAAGGCGTTGATGCCCGTGCCGGATCCGCACCCTGACGTGTTCGACCGGCAGTGGCCCTTGCGCCCCGCCGACGTAGACCGATTGGGCCGGCTTCGCCTCGATGCCGCCGTGCGCCACATCATGGACATCGGCCAGGACCACCTGCGCGAGTTGGGCCACAACGACACCCATCCGCTGTGGATCGTCCGGCGCACCATGGTCGATCTGATTCGGCCCATCGAGTTCCAGGACATGCTGCGGCTGCGCCGTTGGTGTTCAGGGACCTCCAACCGGTGGTGTGAGATGCGGGTGCGCATCGACGGCCGCAAGGGTGGTCTGGTCGAGACCGAGGCGTTCTGGATCAACTTCAGCCGAGAGACCAAAGGGCCGGCCCGCATCGCCGATGACTTCATGGACAGTCTGACCAAGACCACCGACGTCAATCGGTTGCGGTGGAAGTCCTACCTCAAGGCGGGTTCGCGGGAAGACGCCGACGAGATCCGCGAATTCCCCATCCGGGTCAGCGACATCGACCTGTTCGATCATGTCAACAACTCGGTGTATTGGAAGGTCGTCGAAGAGTTCCTCGCCCCGCATCCGGAACTGCTCGAGGCGCCATTGCGGGTCACCATCGAACACGACGCCGCCGTCGCCTACGGCGAGAAGCTCGAGGTTCTGTCCCACGTGTACCCACCGGGGTCGACCGATAAGTTCGGGTCCGAACTCACCGACCGCACTGTTAGAACGCTCACATACCTCGTCGGGGACGACGTGAAGGCGCTCGCGGCGATATTTCCGCTCTAGAAATCACCGATCCTGACTTACCGCGGTTGACCTGCGCCGTTGACGTTGCCGACCCCGTGACCGCCGCACGCCGGGCGCCCGGTTCTTCGCAAAATTCGCAAGTTAGCGGGTTTTCGTTGCCAAAAGTTGGCAAACTGTAGCGTTTTGACCTGCGGATATCCGATATGGAAGGGTCTGGTTAGCACAGCAGCTAAGGGGTGCAGGGGTTTGATCAAGTCCCCGGCCGGAGATACGAAGGAGAGATCAATGTCGGTTTCCAGCGTCGGCAAGCCCAAGGGCGCCGCGGACATCCAGCGTGACTGGGACACCAACCCGCGGTGGAAGGGCATCACCCGGACTTACTCCGCCCAAGAGGTCGTAGCCCTGCAGGGCACGGTCGTCGAGGAGGCCACCCTGGCCCGCCGCGGTGCGGAGATCTTGTGGGACCAGGTCAACAACATGGATTTCGTCAACGCCCTGGGTGCGCTGACCGGCAACATGGCGGTCCAGCAGGTCCGTGGTGGCCTGAAGGCCATCTACCTCTCCGGCTGGCAGGTCGCCGGTGACGCCAACCTCTCCGGCCACACCTACCCGGACCAGAGCCTCTACCCGGCCAACTCGGTGCCGCAGGTGGTGCGCCGGATCAACAACGCACTGCTGCGCGCCGACGAGATCGCCGCGGTCGAGGGTGACACCTCGATCGACAACTGGCTGGTGCCGATCGTCGCCGACGGCGAGGCCGGCTTCGGCGGCGCGCTGAACGTCTACGAGTTGCAGAAGGCGATGATCGCCGCCGGTGTCGCCGGCTCGCACTGGGAGGATCAGCTGGCCTCGGAGAAGAAGTGCGGCCACCTCGGCGGCAAGGTGCTCATCCCGACCCAGCAGCACATCCGCACTTTGACATCGGCCCGACTCGCCGCCGACGTTGCCGACGTCCCGACGGTCGTCATCGCCCGCACCGACGCCGAGGCCGCCACCCTCATCACCTCCGACGTCGACGAGCGTGACCAGCCCTTCGTCACCGGTGAGCGCACCTCCGAGGGCTTCTACCACGTCAAGAACGGCCTCGAGCCGTGCATCGCCCGGGCCAAGGCCTACGCGCCGTACTCGGACCTGATCTGGATGGAGACCGGTACCCCGGATCTGGAGCTGGCCCGCAAGTTCGCCGAAGGCGTCAAGTCCGAGTTCCCGGATCAGCTGCTGGCCTACAACTGCTCGCCGTCGTTCAACTGGAAGCAGCATCTCGACGATGCGACCATCGCCAAGTTCCAAAAAGAGCTCGGCGCAATGGGATTCAAGTTCCAGTTCATCACGCTGGCCGGCTTCCACGCCCTCAACTACTCGATGTTCGATCTGGCCTACGGCTACGCCCGCAACCAGATGACCGCCTACGTCGAGTTGCAGGAGCGCGAGTTCGCCGCCGAGGCGCGCGGGTACACCGCCACCAAGCACCAGCGTGAGGTGGGTGCCGGCTACTTCGACCGGATCGCCACCACCGTCGACCCCAACTCGTCGACCACCGCGCTTGCGGGCTCAACCGAAGAGGGTCAGTTCCACTAGGAGTATCGAGAACCCCGCCCGGGTTGCCGGGCGGGGCTTCTCTTTGTCAGCAGAGTGCGGGAGCGGAGGGAACGTGTCGGAAACTGCGATCGAGCGAGTCGGTGTCATCGGCGCCGGCCAGATGGGCGGCGGCATCGCCGAGGTGTGCGCGCGGGCGGGCGTGGACGTCACCGTCTTCGAGAACACCGAGGCTTTGGTCACTGCGGGACGTGCCCGCATCGCCAAGTCGCTGGAACGCGGGGTGAGCGCGGGCAAGATCACCGAGCGTGAGCGTGACGGCGCCCTGGAGCGGCTGCGGTTCACCACCACGCTGGCCGATCTGGCTGACCGGGAACTGGTCATCGAGGCCATCATCGAAGACGAGAACATCAAGGCCGCCATCTTCAGCCAGTTGGACGAGATCATCACCGACCCCAACGCGGTGCTGGCCTCCAACACCTCAAGCATCCCGATCATGAAATTGGGTGCGGCGACCAAGAATCCCGGCCGGGTACTCGGTTTGCACTTCTTCAACCCGGTCCCGGTGCTGCCACTGGTCGAACTGGTCACCACCTTGGCGACCAGCCCGCAGGCCGCGGCCCGGACCGAGCATTTCGCCGGATCGGTGCTGGGCAAGCAGGTGGTCCGCTGCACGGACCGTTCCGGGTTCGTGGTCAATTTCCTGCTGGTGCCCTACCTGTTGTCCGCCATCCGGATGGTGGAGTCAGGTGTGGCCACCGTCGAGGACGTCGACACGGCCGTGGTCGCCGGGTTGTCCCACCCGATGGGTCCGCTGCGGTTGTCCGACCTGATCGGTCTGGACACTCTCAAGCTCATCGCCGACAAGATGTTCGACGAGTTCAAGGAGCCGCATTACGGTCCGCCGCCCCTGCTGTTGCGCATGGTGGAGGCGGGGCGGCTGGGCAAGAAGTCCGGACAGGGCTTCTATGCCTACTGATACCCTGATCGGGTAGACCTGCGGGTCGTGGTCCGCGGGCCTGTCGTTGCAGGCCGAGCGCGTCTGTGCGCAAACATCCGACCGGCGGCCGGTGACAATTTGAAGGGTAGCGGCAGATGACGAACGTCGACTCGGACCTGACTCCTTACTACGAGGAGTCGCAGTCAATCTACGATGTCTCCAACGATTTCTTCGCGTTGTGGCTCGGCCCCACGATGGGTTACACCTGCGGGTACTACGAGCGCGACGACATGAACCTGGAGGAATCCCAGAACGCCAAGTTCGATCTGGCGCTGGGCAAACTCAACCTCGAACCCGGGATGACCCTGCTCGACGTGGGGTGCGGCTGGGGAGGCTGTCTGGAACGCGCCGTGGAGAAGTTCGACGTCAACGTCATCGGCATCACCCTGAGCAAGGCGCAGTCCGAGTTCGCCCGGGAGCGGCTGGCCAGGCTGGACACCAGCCGGTCCATAGAAGTCCGCCTGCAGGGCTGGGAGGAATTCGACGAGCCTGTCGACCGGATCGTCAGCATCGGCGCGTTCGAGGCCTTCAAGGCCGAGCGTTATCCGTTGTTCTTCGAGCGTGCCTACAGCATCCTGCCCAGCGACGGCCGGATGCTACTGCACACGATCCTGGCGCACCCCCAGAAGTTCTTCCGCGACAACGGAATCAAGCTGACCATGAGCGACTTGAAGTTCATGCGATTCATCGGCACCGAGATCTTCCCCGGCGGCCAGCTGCCGGCCGTGGAGGACATCGAAAAGCTTGCCGTCGATTCCGGCTTCACCCTGGAGCGCGTTCACCTGCTACAGCCGCACTACGCGCGGACGTTGGACATGTGGGCCGATAACCTCACGGCCAAGCGTGACGAGGCAATCGCCATCACCGATGAGGCGACCTACGACAAGTACATGAAGTATCTGACTGGTTGTGCCGACTTCTTCCGCCGCGGCATCACCAACATCGGTCAGTTCACCCTCGTCAAGGGCTGAGCCTCAGAGTTCGGCTACCCGCTTACGCTCTGCGTCCAGGTCGAAGTCGGGCGGCGGCCACGACAGGTTCATTGCCTCCATGGCCTCGATCAGCAACTCGTTGACGGCCATTCTGGCGTACCACTTCTTGTCGCACGGCAGGACGTACCACGGCGCGCTGTCGGTCGAGGTGCGATCCAGCATGACCTGGTAGGCCTCCTGGTACGACGGCCACAGTTTGCGTTCGTCGATGTCACCCGGGTTGTACTTCCAGTACTTGTCCGGGCGTTGAAGTCGTTCGGTCAGCCGGGCTTTCTGTTCATCGAGGGAGACGAACATGGCCACCTTGACGATGCTGGTACCCGCTTCGGCGAGTTCTTTCTCGAAGGTGTTGATCTCGTCGTAGCGCCCATCCACCTCCTCGCGTGGCACCAACTCGTGCACCCGGACTACCAGGACGTCCTCGTAGTGCGAGCGGTCGAAGACGCCGATATGTCCGGCGCGGGGCAGTGCCTTGTTGATACGCCAGAGGAAGTGGTGCGACCGCTCCTCCGGGGTCGGTTTGCCGAAGCTTTGGTAGTCGATGCCCATCGGATTGCCTGCGGCCACGACGTGGGTGACGATTCCGCCTTTTCCGGCAGTGTCCATCCCCTGCAGGACGAGCAGCACGCAACGGTGGTCGCCCTCCCTGCCGTTGGCGTAGAGCATCTCCTGAAGTTCGGCGAACCGTTCTTCGCGCTCGGTGGTGATCCTTTCGGCGTCCGCGCGTTTGCCGGAGAACCCAGGAGAGGAGTCGGTGTCGATATCACCGACTTTGGCCCCGGGCCGGAAACGCAGGGCTTCGGACGGATGGTGGGTCCACTGCTCGGATTTATCGGCCATGGCCGAAGACTAGAGATCAAACCGTGGTTGCGGACTGCAATGCCGGGACAATCGGGGAGGGATGCGGAGCGGACCGGAACCGCTCCAGCGACCCGCCCACCTCGACGATCCCGCACAGGGCGCTCCAGCACAGCATCGTCAGGTAGTCGATCAGTTCATCGGTGCTCATCCGAGGGCTGGACATCCAGGAGTGGGTGGCCTGTTGGACACCGCCGACGATGAGGAATGCCCACGGTTCCACCCCACTGGTGTCCATGCCGGCCACCTGCATCCGCCGCCGCAAGATGACCGCCAGCATCCGGGCGATGATCTGCTCGGAATCGGCGATGACCTTGTTCTTGCTCGCCGATGAATTGGCCATCACGAACCGGTACGGCTCAGGTTCGGCGGCGACGGTGTCGACGTAGACCCGGATGACCTCGCGGGTGAGGTCAAAACCGTCCAGGTCCGACGACAGCGCTGCCGCCATGTTGGGAATCAACGTGGTCTGCGCGAACCGCATCATCACCGCGGTGGTCAGGTCGTTCTTGTCGACGAAGTAGCGGTAGAGCACAGTCTTGGACACGCCGATCTCCGCGGCGATCTCGTCCATGCTGACATCGCGTCCGCGCCGGCGGATGGCGTCCAACGCCCCGTCCACCAGTTCGGTGCGCCGTTCCACCTTGTGCTGGTGCCAGCGCCGTTTGCGGCCGTCGGTCTTGGGCGGTGCGACCCCAGGTACTGACTGCGTCACTTTGCCGGCTCCATCTCGATTGCTGGTAGGGAGTCTACCGGCGCCGGCCCAGAAAGTTGTTACGGCGGGTCACAGTAACCGTCCGCTCTGCTGCTGGCGAATAGCGGATGGCTGTTGGGGGCTGATAGCGGATGATGGTGGCGTGGCTGCACAACATCTGCTCGCGTCGCAACCGGATCCCCCCGTGGCGCGAACCTCGTTTGCTGAATCTTTCGTCGGAGCGGATTCCGAGGCCGACGCCGAGCGGGCGCGCGGCCTGCGCCAGATGAAAGCCGTGGCGCTCGGCTTCCTCATCGGCGCAACGGTCATCTTCCTGGCCTGCCGGTGGGCGCTGTCCCAGGGTGGTCCTGGGTGGTTGGGCTACGTCGGGGCTGCCGCCGAGGCCGGCATGATCGGCGCGCTGGCGGACTGGTTCGCGGTCACCGCGCTGTTCCGTCATCCGCTCGGTCTGAAGATCCCGCATACGGCCATCATCAAGCGCAAGAAGGACCAACTCGGTGAGGGCCTCGGGAACTTCGTGCGGGAGAACTTTCTGTCCGCGGAAGTCGTGGAGGCCAAGCTGCGCGACGCCGAGATCGCCAGCCGGCTGGGCAAATGGCTGGCCGAGCCCGAGCACGCCGCACGGGTGGCCGACGAGGCCGCGACCGTGCTGAGGGTGGGGGTGGAGCTCCTCAACGACGAGGACATCCAGCAGGTGATCGACCGCACCATCGTCAAACGGCTGGCCGAGCCGCAGTGGGGACCACCGGCCGGCCGGGTGCTCAACCAGCTGCTGGCGGAGAACCGCCAGGAGGCGCTGATCCAACTGCTCGCCGACCGTGCCTTCGAGTGGGCTCTGAGTGCCTCGCCGACCATCGAGCGGGTGGTGCTGCGTGATTCGCCGAGTTGGTCGCCGAAGTTCGTCGATCAACTACTCGGTGATCGAATCCATCGCGAGCTGATGGACTTCACCGACAAGGTCCGCCGCAATCCCAACCACGAGTTGCGCCAGTCGGCGACGCGGTTCCTCTTCGAGTTCGCCGGCGACCTGCAGAACGACCCGGACACCATCTCCAAGGCCGAGTCGGTCAAGGAACAGCTGATGGAACGCGACGAGGTGACCCGGGCGGCCGAGACCGCATGGAAGACCCTCAAGCGGCTGGTGCTCGATGGTGTCGACGACCCGTCCAGCGCACTGCGAGGCCGGATCGCCGATTCGGTGGTGCGAATCGGGGAGTCGCTTCGCGACGACTCCGAACTGCGCGACAAGGTCGACGACTGGGTCCTGCGCGGCGCCCAGCATCTGGTCACCCAGTACGGCAGCGAAGCCACCGCCATCATCACCGACACCATCGAGCGCTGGGACGCCGAGGAGGCGAGCCGCCGCATCGAGTTGCACGTCGGTCGCGACCTGCAATTCATCCGCATCAACGGAACCGTCGTCGGCGCACTTGCCGGCCTGGTGATCTACACCGTCGCGCAAATCCTGTTCTGACCTGCGCTAGCTAGTGCTTGCAATTGTTAGCACTCTTGGCTACGCTTGCGGCATATGCAAACGACAACCGTTCCCGCGAGGAGGCGAGTCATGACTCAGGAGTCAGACCTCGCCGCCGTGGTGAGCAACGCCGCCCAGGACATCGGCAGCTTCATCCGCAGCCAGCGGGAAGCGGCCCAGGTTTCGGTGCGCCAGCTGGCCGAGCGGGCCGGGGTGAGCAATCCCTACCTCAGTCAGATTGAGCGGGGGCTGCGCAAGCCGTCAGCCGAGGTGCTCAGCCAGATCGCCAAGGCCCTGCGGCTGTCGGCGGAAGTGCTCTACGTACGGGCCGGAATTCTCGAGCCCGGGCAACCGAGCCAGGTGCACGACGCCATCAGCGGTGATCAAGCCATCAACGAGCGGCAGAAACGCGTCCTGCTCGACATCTACACATCGTTCTGTCAACAGAACCTCGCCCCCGAGGAGTCGCCGACTGACTAACGCACACAACTTTGCTCATAACCGAAATCCCATCTCAACGCTTCACGAGAAAACCGAAAGGAAACGGCCCCATGGCTAAGAAGACGAGCAAGAACGAGAACACCATCGAAGATCTGAAGACTCCGCTGCTCGCCGCGGTCGGTGCCGCCGATCTGGCGCTGGCCACGGTCAACGAGATCGTGACCACGCTGCGCGAGCGCGCCGAGGTCGCCGGTGACCGCATGGACGATCGGCGCGCGGCGCTGACCCGCCTGCAGGGGCAGCTGCCCAAGCGGACCGAGGAGTTGCGCGGCCGGCTCAGCACCGAGGAACTGCGCAAGGCTGCCGACGATTTCCTGGTCGACGCCACCGAGACCTACAACAGCCTGGTCGCCCGCGGCGAGGCCGCCCTGGAGCGGCTGAAGGGTCAGCCGGAGTTCAAGGACGCCGCTGATCGTGTCGAGGGTTACGTCGATCAGGCCGTCGAGCTGACGCAGGAGGCGCTGGGCAACGTGTCCGCGCAGACCCGCGCCGTCGGCGAGCGCGCCGCCAAGCTGGTCGGCGTCGAGTTGCCCGCCAAGGCCACCCTGTCCAAGATCACCTCGGCCGCCTCGGCCACCCTGGCCACCCCGGTCCGGGTCACCCCGGCCAAGGCTCCGGCTAAGGCCCCGGCCAAGAAGGCCACCCCGGTCAGGACCGTCGCCAAGAAGGCCGCTCCGGCCAAGGCAGTTGTCAAGAAGGTCGTCAAGAAGGCCCCGGCCAAGAAGGCCCCGGCCAAGAAGGTCACCCAGAAGTAAGTCTGTTAGTTCGACGGTAGGGACGGACCCGCCTACCCTTGAAGCCGTGATGCTTCAAGGTGTGGCGGGTCTCGTTCTTTCTGTGCTCTCCTGGCTGGTTCTTGCCGCCACTGTGTATGCCTTCGTGCACGCCGCGATGCAACGGCCCGACGCTTATACCGCCGTCGACAAATTGACCAAGCCGGTGTGGCTGGGAATCCTCGGAGTCGCCGGGCTGCTGTCCTTCGTACTGGGAGTGATGGGGATGGTCATCGCCGCGGTGGCGGCCGGGGTCTACCTGGCCGACGTGCGCCCCAAGCTTCTCGAGGTTCAGGGGAAGTCGCGCTGACCGGCAAGCGACTCGCGGGTGCCGCCCTGGCGGCAGCCCTGTGCGTGATCTGCCCGCCCGTCGCGTCGGCGGACGCCGGGACGCCGCCGCCCTACATCGACTCCGTCCGGTGGGTCAGCTACGACGGTCTTCCCACCTTGCGGGTCTATCCGACGTCGGCGGGCCGGGAGGTCGCCGGGGCTTTCGGCAAGACCGCCGCTCAGTCCAACGAGGCCTGGGCTGAGGTCCTCGCACTGGCGCCCGACGCCGACACCGCCAGCATCCGCTCGCAGTTCCTCTGCCACTGGCGCTTTGCCGAGTTCGCCGAGCCTGGCAAGACCAGTTGGGACCTCGAGTCGTGGCGCCCCGCCGTGGACGACAACACCATGGTGCTGGCCGGCTGCAACCCCGGCGGCGCGGAAAAAGGCTGACTAGCGCCGGATCAGAGCCCCGCGAAGCACGGATCTTGCTCGGCGTTGGGGATCGTCGCATTTCGCGTCACGAACCGCGCCGCCACCCCGCTGTCGGTGACTCCCACGGTTTCGGCGCGAATTCCCATCGGCAGATTCCTGGTCAACTGCTCGGTGAACGCATCCAATGCCGGCTGGACCGTCTCTCGGGGCAGGGTGAAGCCGAGGCCGGTCACCCGCAGCACCTGCAGATTCAAGCCGCCGTCGGCGACCTGCGGCTTGATCGTGACGGTTCCCAGCGGTCCCACCACCTCCAGCGTGCCTGCCGCCGGGTCCGGGGTGACACCGTTGACCAGACCGCCGATCAGCGGGATCATGCCGGAGACCGTCTTCTGGATACCGTCGGAGGACCAGGTGATGTCGGCGTCCAGGGATCCCATCGTGCCGGCGGACTCGGCGGTCTGCTTCATCCGGACGTCATCGAGGCGCAGTTGCAGCTTCATGCCCTTGGCTTCCCGGATCTGGTTGCCGGCGGTCTCAACCCGCATGTCCCGGTAGTGGTGACCGAAGTGCTGCAGCAGGAACGGCCGCATTCCGAAGGATGCCGTCGCACTGTCCTGCACCACGCAACTGACGGCCTTGGCGACGATCGAGTTGGCGCGGTGCCGGGCATAGAACTCGCCGCCGAGCAGGGCGGCCAAGGCCAGCGCCACCACGATGACCAGCGCCAGCGTGACCGACAGCGGGTCGCCGAACAGGCCGCGGCGCGGCGAATCCTGCGGCGCCTGGGCCGCCTGGGCCCCCAGGTCGGCGGGTGGCGGCCCGGCAGGCCGGGGGATGTACTGGGTGGGCGTTTCGCCGTATCCCGGCGGCGGACCGGCCGGGGGGTACGGCGGGGGGGCCGGCGGGGGATACTGCGGCGGGGACTGCGCGGGGTACGGCGGCGGGATCGGGCCCGGGATCTCGCCCTGTGGCGGGTTCTGGCCCGATGGCGGCAGCGTCACCCGGGCGATTGTGCCCTACGAACTTGACCGAAGTCTAATGCGATTCCGCAGTACACCGACGGTCTCGCGGATCGTGGCCAGACCATCAAGATCGATATCGCAGACAACCAGTTGCGGGTCCGGTCCTGCCGAGTCCAGTACCTCGCCCAGCGGTGAGGCCACCAGGCTGCCGCCCACGCCGGTGGGGGCTTCGGCCGCCAACTCCGGGCCGGGATATGCCTGTCCGGCGGCGGCGACGAAACATCCCGAATCCAGCGCCCGGGCTCGGGCCAGCAGCGTCCACTGGTCCAGTTTCCCGGGCCCGGCCCCCCATGAGGCACTCACGGTGATCACCTGAGCGCCGCGGTCGGCGAGTTCGGTGTAGAGGTAGGGGAAGCGGATGTCGTAGCAGAGTGTGATCCCGACGCCGGTGCCGCCGACGTCGACGACCACGGGTTCCCGCCCCGGTGCGACGGTGTGGGATTCGGTGAACCCGAATGCGTCGTAGAGGTGGATCTTCTCGTAGTGGGCCGACACCCCGGCGCCGGTCGCCAGCAGCGTGTTGATGACTCGGCCGTCGGGGGCGGGGGTGAACATCCCGGCGAAGACGGTGATCCCCGCGTCGTCGGCGACTGCGCGCACGGCATCGGCCCACCGCCCGTCGATCGGTTCTGCGATTTCCCCCAGTGGGACGCCGAACCGGCACATGGTCGCCTCCGGGAACACCACCAGGCGCGCGCCGGCGTCGGCCGCCCGGCGGGTGCAGTCGGCGACGGTCGCCAAGTTCGCGGCCGGGTCGGTGCCGGCCAGAATCTGGGCCAGTGCGATCCGCATGCGCTCAAGGTTAGTGAGCAAGGTCCGGCGGGGCGACGGACGCCCACGGCACCGTCAGCACCGCATCGCGGGAAGTGCGGCGCTGGACCTCGAGTCCGACCCCGGCCGACCGCAGTCCGGCCAGCATCGCCCGCCACCGGGCCCGCGGCCCGAACGCCGACTGCCCGGCCGCTGCCGCCCAGGCCCGGTCCGCCGCGTCGAGCAGAGTGTGGATCGGCTGCCCGGGAATGTTTTGGTGGATAAGCACTTTCGGTAGCCGTTCAGCGAGGTCCGACGGCCGGTCGATGGCCTTCGGGTCGCAGGCCAGCGTCAGGCTCAGTGGGCCGTCACGATCCAGCAGCACCCAGCAGCAGCGGCGGCCGAGTTCATCGCAGGTGCCGTCCAGCAGCAGCCCGCCGGGTGCCAGGTTGTCCTGCATGGTTCGCCACGCGGCGACCACCGCGTCCTCGGGGTACTGGCGCAGCACGTTGAACGCACGGACCAGAACCGGGTGAAAGCCGGCCAGTTCGAAACCGCCGAGCCGGAATTCGGCGCCACCGGCGGCGCTGTCGCGGGCCGCGTCCACCCGATCCGGGTCGATCTCCAGACCGACCACCCGCACGTCGGGCCGCACCGAGTGCAACCGGGCGGCCAATTCCAGTGTGGTGACCGGCAGCCGTCCATAGCCCAGGTCGATCACCACCGGTACCTCGGCGGTGTTCAACGCGGCCAACACCGGCGGGGAGCGCATCAACCACCGGTCGGCCCGGCGCAGCCGGTTGGCGCCGGTGGTTCCGCGGGTCGGAATTCCGACCGGTCGGCGCGCTCTAGCGATGACCGGTGATCCACTCGGCGGTGAACTCGCCCTCACTTTCGAACAGCATCCGCAGCCCACCCATGACCAACTGTTCGATCTGGCCGCCGATCAGCGGCACCCGTACCTGGCAGCGGCTCTCCAACCGCATCCGGCTGCCGCGTTCGGTGTCGGCCAGCACGTAGTCGCCGGTCAGTTCCACCGGGGCGGGGATGTGCGCGAGGTAGCGGCCCAAGGCCCGGTTGGTGTCGGTGTGGAAAGGCTCGAAGTGCTGCTCGCGGGTGACCACGAAGGTGCCCGGCAAAACCGGCCGCGCGATCGGGGGAAGGTCTTGGGCCGACATGATGTGGGCAAAGGTCACATGGGTGCCGGTGTCGTCGGAGGAGAAGTGCTCGATCTCGGTGCGGGCGGCGTTGTCCCGGTAGAATCCGACGAGATCCTGCCAGTAGTCCACCTTGGTGAACAGGTCGTACATCTTCGCGGCGGGCAGTTCCACGTCGATGTCGAAGGTCATGCTGCGGGGCATTGGTTCAACTCTGCCTTATCTCCCGGCCTTATCTCCCGTCGCCATCACCGATCCACCTGATGGTGAACTCCTGCTCGGTGTTGAGCAGGTCGATCAACTGGGCTCCGATGAACTTCTCCATCTTGCCGCCGACCAGCGGGATGCGGACCTCCACGGCGGCCTGGAAGACCAGCCGCGCCCGCCCGTCGACGGCCGACAAGGACGCCTCGCCGTTAACCGCCACGGGTGCCCGCGCGATGGAACCGGCCACCGAGGCCCGCGCGGTTCCCTCGGACAGGGCAGTCCAGGTCTCGGCCCGCCGGATCTCCAGATCGCCGTGGTGGAATTGCTGCACCACTCCGGGCAGTCGTTGGGCGCGCAGCACCTGCGTGGTCACCACGTCCAAGCCGCCGTCGTCGCCCACCTGGAAAGAGTTCAGCGTCCAGTCGTCGACGCCCGAGGCGGCCAGGCGGGCCGTCCAGTACTGGCGGTCGCAGAAGGCCTCATGGACCTGCTGCACCGTGCACTCGTAATCGGTGGCCATGTCGAACGAACGCGGCATAGCGGTTGAGGCTACCGTTACCCGGCGTGGCCCTAGGGGAGGATTTCGGCGGAGCGCAGGTCGCCTTCGGCGTGCCGTTGGCGCCACTGACGACGCTGCGGGTCGGGCCGGTTGCCCGCCGCGTGATCACCTGTGTCAGCACCGAGCAGATCGTTGCCACGCTGCGCACCCTGGACCGATCCGGTGAGCCGGCACTGGTTCTCGGGGGTGGTTCCAACGTCGTCATCGCCGACGATCTGACCGACCTCACCGTGGTGGTTCTGGCCAACGTCGGGATCACGATCCAGGCCTCGACGCTGCGGGCCCAGGCCGGGGCGGACTGGGATGCCGTCGTCGCCGAGTCGGTGCAGGCCGATCTTGGCGGGCTGGAATGCCTTTCGGGTATCCCCGGCTCGGCTGGAGCCACGCCGGTGCAGAACGTCGGCGCCTACGGCGTCGAGGTGGCCGATTGCATGAGCCGGGTTCTGCTGCTGGATCGCCGCACCGGCGAGGTGGGGTGGGTGGACGCCGGTGAGTTGGGGTTCGGTTACCGGCACAGCGTTCTGAAGAACTCCGCGGACGCCACCGTCCTGGAGGTGGAGTTCACCCTCGATCCGCATGGGCGCTCTGCCCCGGTGCGTTATGCCGAACTCGCCGCCGCACTCGGCGTTGCCGCCGGCGACCGGACCGATCCGCGGCGGGTGCGTGCCAACGTGCTGGCGCTGCGCGCAGCCAAGGGCATGGTCTGTGACCCCGATGACCACGACACCTGGAGTGTCGGTTCGTTTTTCACCAATCCGGTGGTGTCGGAGGATCAGTTCACCACGATCCGCGCGCAGTCGGCGGTAGCCGTCCCGCACTACCCGGCCGACGGTGGAGTCAAGCTGGCCGCCGGGTGGCTGGTGGAGCAGGCCGGGTTCGGCAAGGGCTATCCCGGGTCGGGCCCGTGCCGGTTGTCCGGAAAACACGCCCTCGCCCTGACCAATCGTGGCGGGGCCCGCACCGCCGATGTGCTGGCGTTGGCCCGCACGGTCCGGGACGGGGTGCTGGCCGCATTCGGGGTAACCCTGGTTCCTGAGCCGGTGCTGGTGGGCTGCGCTCTCTAGGGGCGGCGGTTGTATCGGCTCGCGCTGGCCTGATCGCGGGGCCGGATGACGATCTGGTCGAGGTTGACATGCGCCGGCCGGGAGGCGACGAAGCCGATCACCTCCGCGACATCCTGCGCCACCAAAGGGGTGATGCCGGTGTAGACGGCTTCGGCCCGTCGGGCGTCACCGCCGAAGCGGACCAGGGAGAACTCCGTCTCCACCGCGCCGGGCGCGATCTCGGTCAGCCGTACCGGCTTCCCCAGCAGTTCACCGCGCAGCGTGCGGTGCAGCGCGGCCTGGGCGTGCTTGGCTGCGGTGTAGCCGGCGCCGCCGTCGTAAACCTCCAGGGCGGCGATCGAGGTGACGGTGACGATCAGCCCATTGCCGGAGGCGATCAACGCCGGCAGCAGCGCGCGGGTGACTCGCAATGTCCCGATGACGTTGGTCTCCCACATCCAGCGCCAATCGTCGAGGTCGGCTTCGGCAACAGGTTGCAGGCCCTTGGCTCCGCCGGCGTTGTTCACCAGCACGTCGACCCGCTCGAGTCGTTGCGCCAGGGAGTCCACCGCGGCTCCGTCGGTGACGTCCCCGGCCACGGCCGTGCCGCCGATTTCGGCGGCGAGTCGCTCGATTCGGTCGGCACGCCGGGCCATCGCGACGACGTGGAATCCCTGGGCGGCAAGCGTTCTGGCGGTCGCCTCGCCGATACCCGAACTGGCCCCGGTCACCACAGCGACGCGCGAATGGACGGTCATCGCACCGACTCTAGCCAGGACGCCGCGAGACGCCGGTGCCGTCGTCCGGCATGATGGATCCGTGCGGCATCCCCGGGACCCCTCCGACGCCGGTGTGCTGCCGCGCCGGGTGGCGGTTCTGTCGGTGCACACCTCGCCGCTGGCCCAGCCCGGCACCGGTGATGCCGGCGGAATGAACGTCTACGTTCTGCAGACCGCGCTGCACATGGCAGCCCGAGGGGTGGACGTCGAGATCTTCACCCGGGCCACGTCATCGGCCGATCCGCCGACAGTGCGGGTGGCCCCGGGTGTGCTGGTGCGCAATGTGGTCGCCGGGCCCTTCGAGGGGCTGGACAAATACGACCTGCCGACGCAGCTGTGCGCATTCACCGCCGCGGTACTGCGGGCCGAGGCCAACCACGAACCGGGCCACTACGACATCGTCCATTCGCACTACTGGCTTTCCGGTCAGGTCGGCTGGCTGGCCCGTGACCGTTGGGCGGTCCCGCTGGTCCACACCGCCCACACCCTGGCGGCGGTGAAGAACGCGGCGCTGGCCGACGGCGATGCTCCCGAGCCGCCGCTGCGCTCCGTCGGTGAACAGCAGGTGGTCGACGAGGCCGACCGACTCATCGTCAACACCGAAGATGAAGCGCGGCAGTTGGTTTCGCTGCACGGCGCCGATCCGTCCCGGATTGACGTGGTGCATCCGGGTGTCGACTTGCAGATGTTCACCCCCGGTGACCGGTCGGTGGCCCGCGCCGCCCTGGGGTTGCCCGCCGAGCAGCCGATCGTGGCGTTCGTCGGCCGGATACAGCCGCTGAAGGCCCCCGACGTTCTGCTGCGGGCGGCGGCTTTGCTGCCGCCGACGCCGTCCGGCCCGGTTCGTATCGTGGTCGCCGGCGGTGTGTCCGGCAGCGGGCTGGCCGCCCCCGACAGCCTCATCCGGCTGGTCGACGATCTCGGTATCGCCGATCGGGTGACCTTCCTGCCACCGCAGCCGCGCGATCAACTGGTCAACGTTTACCGGGCTGCCGACCTGGTCGCCGTGCCGAGCTACTCGGAGTCGTTCGGTTTGGTCGCCGTGGAAGCGCAGGCCTGCGGAACGCCGGTGGCCGCGGCCGCGGTCGGCGGGCTGCCGGTCGCCGTGGCCGACGGGCGCAGTGGCACCCTGATCACCGGTCACGACCCCCAGCAGTGGGCCGATGCCATCACCGAGCTGCTCGGCTCCGACGCCGATGCCCTGCGTCAGGCGGCGATCGCCCATGCGGCGCGGTTCTCCTGGGACCACACCGTCGATGCGCTGCTCGGCAGCTACAGCCGGGCAATCGCCGACTACCGCCGGACCCATCGCTCGGATCGTGACCTCTCCGGGCGACGGCCAGGACGCCGTTGGACGATGCGCCGCGGGGTGCGCGCGTAATGGCCGGCGATCCGCGCCGCGAGGGGCGTCGCGTTCAGCAGGAGATCGAAGCGACCCTCACCGAGCACGGGCTGAATTTCACCCGCTACGAGGGCGCCCACGGTGGCCTGCCCGGGCTCATCGTCGAGTTGCCGGGGGATCGCAAGCTGATCACCAACACCCTGCTGTCCATCGGCGAGCACTCGGTTCGGGTGGAAGCCTTCGTCTGCCGCCGGCCCGACGAGAACCATGAGGGTGTCTACCGCTTCCTGCTCAAGCGCAACCGTCGGCTCTACGGGGTGGCGTACACCCTGGACAACATCGGCGACGTCTACCTCATCGGTCGCCTGGCCCTGGACGTGATCAACGCCGACGAGGTCGACCGGGTACTCGGGCAGGTCGTCGAGGCGGTCAACAGCGACTTCAACACACTGCTCGAACTGGGCTTCGCGTCGTCCATCCGCAAAGAGTGGGCCTGGCGGGTGGCCCGTGGGGAGTCGCTGAAAAACCTCGAAGCCTTCGAGCACCTCATCGGCGAGGACGATCCGAACGGCGCTGTCGAACCCGACAATCAGTGAGCGTCGTCGTGAGACACTTCCCGCTATGGCTGACGGCGACTGCACGCTAATCCTGCTCCGCCACGGCGAAAGCCAGTGGAATGCCCTCAATCAGTTCACCGGCTGGGTGGACGTCGATCTCACCGACAAGGGACGCGCTGAGGCGGCCCGCGCCGGTGAACTGATCGCCGGTCAGGACCGGCTGCCCGATGTGCTGTACACCTCGCTGCTTCGCCGGGCGATCACCACCGCGAACATCGCACTGGACAAGGCCGACCGGCACTGGATCCCGGTGCACCGGGACTGGCGGCTCAACGAGCGGCACTACGGTGCGCTGCAGGGTCTGGACAAGGCTGCGACCAAAGCCAAGTACGGCGAGGAGCAGTTCATGGCCTGGCGGCGCAGCTACGACACCCCGCCGCCGCCGATCGAGCGCGGCAGTGAGTTCAGTCAGGACGCCGATCCGCGCTACGCCGACATCGACGGCGGTCCGCTGACCGAATGTCTGGCCGACGTGGTCACCCGGTTCGTCCCGTATTTCGAGAGCACCATCGCCTCCGACCTGCGGGCGGGTAAGACGGTGCTGATCGCCGCGCACGGCAACTCCCTTCGGGCGCTGGTGAAGTACCTGGACGGGATGTCCGACGAGGACGTGGTGAGCCTGAATATCCCGACCGGCATCCCGCTGCGTTACGACCTCGACCGTGATCTGAAGCCGCTCGTGGTGGGCGGCACATACCTCGATCCGGCGGCGGCCGCCGCCGGCGCTGCCGCCGTCGCCAGCCAGGGCTCGAAGTAGAAGTCCGGGCAATGGAACAACGGGTAAACGTCCACTGAACTCGCAGTTCGGCGGTCATACCGGGTTTACCGGGTCCGCCCGCGGGTGCGTACGCTTTCGGCGTGAGTGTTAGCGCGGTCGCGCTCGCGGTCCTCGCCGGACTGGTGGGCTTCGCGCTCGGCACGGTCTTTCCCCGCGTGGTGCCCCTGGCTCGGCGGCGTCGGTCCGCCGACGCCGAGGCCAGGTTGACGGTGGCGGAGTTATTGCAGCGCGCGGTTTCCAACGCGCCGATGGGTGTTCTCGTCGTCGACTCCACCCGGGGGGTGCCCGTCATGAATCAGCGGGTTTCCGAGATGGGATTGATGCGCGAAGGTGTGCTCGATGAGCGCCTGTGGGAAGTCGCGCAGCGGACCCTGGCCACGGGTCAGGACACCCAGGTGGATCTTTCCGCGCCGCGGGGCCTGTCCGGGCGACGCGCCGGCCTGGCGGTGCATGGCACGATCCGTCTGTTGAGCGATCAGTCGCCCCGGTTGGCGGTTATCTACCTCGATGACCAGTCCGAGCAGGTTCGTATGGAGGCAAGCCGGCGGGACTTCGTCGCAAACGTCAGCCACGAACTCAAGACACCGGTTGCCGCGATGGGGGTCCTGTCGGAGGCACTGCTGGAGTCCACCGATGAACCGGAGACCGTGCAGCGGTTCGGGGGCAAGATCTACACCGAGTCGCAGCGACTGGCCGGCATGGTCGGCGAATTGATCGAGCTTTCTCGTCTGCAGGGTGCCGAGCGGCTGCCCGATCTTGTGGCTGTTGATGTGGATACCGTTGTGCAGGAAGCGATTTCCCGACATAAGGTGGTCGCCGAAAAGGAAGCCATCGCGGTCAGGATCGACGATGCGACCGGGCTGCAGGTGCTGGGCGACGAAGCATTGCTGGTCACGGCGATCGCCAACCTGATCTCCAACGCGATCGCCTACTCACCGAGAAGTTCGACGGTGTCGATCAGCCGTCGTCGACGCGGCGACATGGTGGAGATCGCGGTGACCGATCGAGGGATCGGTATCGCCCTTGAAGATCAGGAGAGGGTCTTCGAGCGGTTCTTTCGAGTGGACAAGGCCAGGTCGCGTGCCACCGGGGGAACCGGGCTGGGACTGGCCATCGTCAAGCACGTCGCCGCCAATCACAACGGCAGTATCCGGTTGTGGAGCAGGCGTGGAACCGGTTCGACATTCACGTTGTCCATCCCCGCCTATGGCGGTCCTGACACCCGCGACAATGAAGATCAGGAGGAGAAGTGATTCAGGTGTTGATCGTCGAGGACGAGGAGTCGCTGGCCGACCCGCTTGCATATCTGTTGCGCAAGGAGGGATTCGAGGTAACCGTGGTCGCAGACGGGCCCTCTGCGTTGGCTGAGTTCGACCGCGCCGGCGCAGACATCGTGTTGCTCGATCTGATGCTTCCCGGGATGAGCGGCACGGAGGTGTGCAGGCACCTGCGGGCACGATCCAGCGTCCCGGTGATCATGGTCACCGCCAGGGACAGCGAAATCGACAAAGTCGTCGGCCTCGAACTCGGAGCCGACGACTATGTCACCAAACCGTATTCGGCGCGCGAACTCATCGCCCGCATCCGAGCCGTTCTGCGCCGCGGGGCCGACGCCGACGATGCCGGTGAGAGGGTCCTTGAGGCGGGCCCGGTGCGGATGGATATCGAGCGCCACATCGTCACTGTCGACGGGCTGCAGGTACCAATGCCGCTGAAGGAGTTCGAACTCCTGGCTTTTCTGATGCGAAACAGGGGCCGGGTGCTGACCCGCGGGCAACTGATCGACCGGGTTTGGGGTGCGGACTACGTGGGGGATACCAAAACCCTCGACGTCCACGTCAAGCGCTTGCGGTCCAAGATCGAGCCCGACCCGACCAACCCCGTCCGCCTGCTGACGGTGCGTGGCCTGGGCTACAAGCTGGAGGGATGACCCGCTCTAGCCGCGGGCCACGCCGGTCGCCGGGTGGATGGCGATCAGCGGAAAGCCGCCGCGCCGTTTGCACATCCCGGCCAGCTCCGCGTAGGCCTGCTTCCCGAGCAACTCGGTGAGTTCGGGGGCGTAGGACTGCCATACCGGCTTTTTTCCGACGTGGGCGGCAGGATCGCTGGTGCAGTACCAGTGGAGGTCCTCCCCACCCTCACCCCAGCCCCGCCGGTCGTACTCGGTGATGGTGGTCTTGAGGATTTCGCTACCGTCGGGCCGCGTCACCCATTCCTGGACACGCCGGATCGGCAGTTGCCAGCACACCTCCGGCTTCATCGTCAGTGGCTCAACACCGAGCTGGAGCGCCTTGGAGTGCAGCGCGCACCCGATACCGCCGCTGAAGCCGGGCCGGTTCAGAAAGATGCAGGCACCTTTGTACTTGCGGGTCCGCAGGTTCGGTTTGTCCTCGTAGGAGTCCATCTCCAGATACCCCTTGGGGCCCAGGCCCTTGTCCCGGAACTGCCAATCGGAGTCGGTCAGCTTCTTGACGGCGTCATCGAGGCTGGCGCGGTCGTCGTCGTCGGACAGGAACGCGCCGTGCGAGCAGCAGCCATCATCGGGCCGGCCCTCGACGGTGCCCTGGCAGGCGGGCGTGCCGAAGACGCAGGTCCAGTCCGACAGCAGCCAGGTCAGATCGGCGGCGATCAAGTGCTCCGGATTGGCGGGGTCGTAGAACTCCACCCACTCGCGGGGGAAGTCCAAGTTGACCTCGCCAGGGTGCCTGCGTGTCACGGAGTCCAACGGTAGACCACCCAGCCCGCTAGGTTGTAGCCGTGCGATTGGGCGTTCTCGACGTGGGCAGCAACACGGTTCATCTGCTTGTGGTCGACGCGCACCGCGGTGGGCATCCCACCCCTATGAGTTCGACGAAGGCGCCGTTGCGGCTCGCCGAGTCCATCGACGACTCCGGAAAGTTGAGTCGTCGGGGGGCGGAGAAGCTGATCTCCACCGTCAGCGAGTTCTCCAAAATCGCCCGCAGTTCCGGCTGTGAGGACGTGATGGCGTTCGCGACCTCCGCAGTGCGCGACGCTGCGAACTGTGAAGACGTGCTGGCGCGCGTGCGGGCCGAAACCGGGGTGGATCTGCAGGTTCTCGCCGGTGTCGATGAATCGCGGCTGACCTTCCTGGCGGTACGGCGCTGGTTCGGGTGGAGCGCCGGCCGCATCATCGACCTCGACATCGGCGGCGGGTCACTGGAGCTGTCCTCCGGGGTGGATGAAGAGCCCGACGTCGCGTTGACACTGCCACTGGGCGCCGGCCGGCTGACCCGGGAGTGGCTGCCCGACGATCCCCCCGGCCGGCGGCGGGTGGAGATGTTGCGGGACTGGCTGGACAGTGAACTGGCAGAGGCGGCCCAAACAGTGCTCGATGCCGGCCCGGCCGAACTCGCGGTGGGCACCTCCAAGACTTTTCGGTCGCTGGCGCGGTTGACCGGTGCGGCACCCTCGGCAGCCGGACCGCGCGTCAAGCGCGTGCTCACCGCCAACGGCCTTCGTCAGCTCATTGCATTCATCTCTAGGATGACCACTGCAGACCGTGCCGATCTGGAAGGGGTCAGTGCCGAGCGGGCCCCCCAGATCGTGGCCGGTGCCCTGGTGGCGGAGGCGAGTATGAGAGCACTGTCGTTGGAAGCGATGCAGATCTGTCCGTGGGCGCTGCGCGAGGGCATCATTCTGCGCCGACTGGACAGTGAGGCTGACGGGTCCGCGCTGGTGCAGGCTGCGCGGGCCAATTGAGAGGCAGGACAGATGAGCGCACCAGATGACGACACGCGGCCGGTCTCGGTCGCCGAGTTACTGGCTCGCAACGGGACCATCGGGTCGCCGCCGGTGGGCGGACGGCGCCGGCGGCGGGGGCGCAGGAACAGCGACGGGGTGTCGGTCGCGGAACTGACCGGCGAGATTCCGGTCGTGCCCGCCGGGGAGGCGGTGTACGCAGAGCCGGTCTACCAGGAAGCGGTTGCCGACGAGACCGTCTATACGGAAACCGTCTACGAGGACGTCACCTACGAGGACGTCACCTACGAGGACGTCACCTACGAGGACGTCACCTACGAGGAAGTCTCCTACGGGGAGACCGTCTACGAGGACGTCACCTACGAGGAAGTCTCCTACGGGGAGACCGCCTACGGGGAGGTCACCTACGGGGAGGTCACCTACGAGGAGGCCACTGACGAAGCCACCGGATACGCGGAAGCCGTCTACGCGGAAGCCGTCTAC
>Ga0164293_10000720_pt1 | contig 27117 bp, 31 predicted proteins | sample GEODES118metaG_FD_111487 | JGI IMG/M metagenome (GOLD analysis project Ga0164293, IMG submission 111487) | Eutrophic lake water microbial communities from Lake Mendota, Wisconsin, USA - GEODES118 metaG | ecosystem: Environmental > Aquatic > Freshwater > Lake | place: USA: Lake Mendota...
CCAGGATTTTAAGTCCTGTGCGTCTACCAATTTCGCCACCGAGGCATGCGTGATTAAAATGAATGCTCAAACTAGGCGAAAACTTCGGGAACCTCAAGGCTGTCGAACACTTGACACAAAGCATTTACTTTGATGTGACAAGTTTTATTCAGCTAACATCCGTCAACGTGAAAACAACACGTTTCAGTCTCACACCAAAACACATCTCAACTTTGATCATCGGGTTTCTGATGTTGGTTTTGTATCAATTTTTAGACTTGTCATTGACCTCCATCTTAGAAAAACTTTTTAGATCCTCGGATGGTGCCCCACCCTGGGTTTGGGGAATCGCGTTGGTGTCTGTGGTGCTTAATATTTTAGCTCCCCTTGTCATTGCCTTTTGGTTACTTAATTCTTTGCGTGCCAAGTCCGCTCCTGCAGATTTTGAGTTTTTGTTGATAGAAAATTTACGAGCATGGGGATCGACATTTTTGTGGTCCTTGCTTTTGATTTTACCAGGGCTTTACAAATGGCTCAGTTACAGTCTCGTCCCTTACGTGGTTTTATTTTCTAAAAAATATTCTGAGGGCCAAGCGGATGCCCTTGAACTTTCCACTTTAGTATTTAAAAAATGTGGGTTCAAAATTTTACTTTTAGTTTTGTTCTTTGGTTTGGTTCTACCTTTGGTCTTAACGACAGGTTTTGATGGCTACCGAAAGATTTGGCTGACTCCGGTGGCAAGCTTGCTGGTCTCTCTGCTCGATTATTTAGTTTTGATTTTAGGTTTAGGTTTGAATTTATATGTGTTTAAAAATGCAATCCGTGAGGTGAACGATGAGCTTACTTTTTAACTGGAAAGAAATTACCAACCGAAGTCGCGGGTTGACCTTTGATGATGTTTTATTGATCCCTTCTAAGTCTGAGATCAGATCTCGAAAAGATCCTGTTTTACAAACAAGACTGACGAAAACCAAAGATATTCTAATCCCCGTTATTTCTGCCAACATGGATACCATCACAGAGTCTGATATGGCGATTGCGATGCACAAGCAAGGTGGCCTGGGCATTCTTCATCGCTTTATGAATACCGCCGAGCAAGTTGCGGAGGTCATCAAAGTAAAAGAAGCCGGCTGCCAGATTATTTCTGCCTCTGTGGGTGTGGGTGAAGACAGCAAAGATCGGGCAAAACAAATCGTCAAAGCCGGCGTTAATCTGCTCACCATTGATATCGCTCACGGACACTCTGTTCAAATGATTGAAATGATGAAATGGCTGAAAGACACTTTTCCACAGGTGGAGTTAATTGCTGGCAACCTTGCCACTCCTGAGGCCGCCTTTGAACTGATTCAAGCCGGTGCTGATGCCATTAAGGTGGGCATCGGTCCAGGATCCATGTGCACCACTCGAATTATTACGGGTTGCGGAGTGCCTCAGCTGACAGCCATTGCACTTTGTGTGGAAGTGGCTCGCCAGCATAACGTGCCCGTGATTGCTGATGGTGGATTAAAAAACTCTGGCGATATTATGAAGGCTTTAGCTGCCGGTGCCGACAGTGTGATGGTGGGCAGTCTTCTCAGTGGAACTCTGGAAACACCGGGGGAAATTATTCACGGTAGAAAAGCCTACCGTGGAATGGCTTCTCGAAAAGCGCAGGATTCTTGGCGTGGCGGGATTCCAGAAGGCATGGCACCTGAGGGTGAAAGCACAACTGTTGCCATCAAAGGGCACGCCTTTGATGTGGTCAGCGAACTTTGCGGCGGCATCCGAAGTGGCATGAGCTACGTCAACGCACAAAGCATTCGCGAGATTGCTGAAAAAGCGAAGTTTATGGAAATGTCTTCAAACGGCATTCGAGAATCAAAAGCCCATGGACTGAATTCTTGAGTCGGTTAAAAATTGGAGTTTTTGACTCTGGTTTAGGTGGATTAACAGTGCTGAGGTCACTTTTGGATCTGCTGCCTGCTTGCGATTACATTTACCTCGGAGACACGGCAAGACTCCCCTACGGCAATAAATCAGCATCCACCATTCAAACTTACACTCAGCAAAATTTAAGTTTTTTGAAATCACAAAATGTAGATCTCTTGGTGATCGCTTGCAATACGGCCTCTGCCCACTTTAATGACACAAGTTTTTTAAGCCTCCCTGTTTTAACCGTGATTGAACCTACAGCTTTAGCAGCACTCAAAATCAGTCGAACCAAAAGAATTGGAATTCTAGCGACGCGAGCCACTGTGAACAGCCACGCCTACGAGAAAGCTTTGATGTCTAAAGATGATCAGGTTCAAGTTTTCTCTATGGCCTCGCCCCTGCTTGTGCCCTTTGCAGAGGAAGGATTAGCTGAGGATCCACTTTTGAACCTCATCAGTTTTCGCTACGTCAGCCCCCTGGTTCAGGATCAAATTGATTGTTTAATTTTAGGTTGCACCCACTACCCTCTTTTAAAAAAGAGTTTACAAAAAGCGGCAGGCAATCTTTCAATGATTGAAAGCGGCCCAGCAGTGGCTGAAAAAATCTTAAAAGATTTCAAACTCAAGTTAAGTGATAGACCCAGCACCATCGAGATTTCCACAACAGATCAAATTGGAAATTTTCAAGTCTGGGCTCAGAGTATTTTAGATCCCTACACAGTTAAATCTTGGACGCAAATCACAGTTTAAATATTTAAATCCTCGATAAAAATTTCTTCAGCCTCAGGTCTGAGATTGTATCTCGAGCTCATCGAAGAGCCATAGGCGCCGGTATCTGAAATCCACAGGAGCTCACCGACTTTCACTTCAGCGATCGTACGATCCAAAGCCAGAAAATCTGAAGACTCGCAGATGGGACCCACCACATCGACCACTTGTTTTTTTTCACCCGATAAAACAACCGGTGTGATTTCATGAAAGGCTTCGTATAAAACAGGCCGAATGAGCTGATGCATGCCTGCGTCCACCACGATCAATTTTTTAAGCGGTGTGGTTTTTATCGCTTGAACTTGAGTCAGCAATCCACCACTTCTTGCGCTGATAAAACGTCCAGGCTCGAAAAGAATTTGAAAAGGCTGACCTTGCCAAACTTTTTTAACTATTTCCTGATAGCTTGATAACAATTTTTCATCATCTAAGTGATTTTGATTTTCATAAAAAATCCCCAGGCCCCCGCCTAAATCCACATTTTTAAAAGTGCAGGGACATTTTTGAATCAGTTCTTTTAATGCGATGTAAGCATTTTCAAAATCCGAAAGGTCCTGGATTTGAGATCCCAAATGCATGGACAAACCTTGAAGTTGAATCTGGGGGTGTTTTTGGATCATTGAAATCAATTTGAAAATATCAGCTTCTGACATCCCAAATTTTGTATCCAAGTGACCCGTTTTTATAAACGGATGGGTTTTTACATCCAGCCCAGGTGTCCATCGAAGACCCACTTTAACTGGCTTATTAATCTCAATGATTTTATGAAGCTCATCTTCACCTTCGATATTGATCTGAAAAACTCCCAGATCAATGGCTGTTTTTAATTCACGAAAAGTTTTACCGACACCGGAGAACAAAATTTGCTCAGGCTGAAAACCGACCTCTAGGGCATGCTGGGCTTCACCAAGACTGACGACATCCACATGGGATCCCAATTGAAGAAGCTCTTGAAGCAAGGGCTTCCAATGATTGGATTTCATCGCAAAATGAATGCGTGCATCTGGAAAGGCTTTTTTGAAAATTTGAAAGCGGTGCTTGAGGATTTCCTTTGAATACAAAAAGACGGGAAACTCTTGGTTTTTTGATTGCCAAAGGTTTGCCACTTGAGCAAGTGACTTCCCGTTCCAGTGAAGTTCCTGATTTGTGTATTGTAAGATCTGATCAAGCATATTAAAAACTAATCATGATGTTAAGAGTCTTGTCACGCACTCATCTGAATCTGCCAATCCTAGCCTATGATTTTGGCAAATCCACAGATCCAAAAATTTTGATTTTAGGTGGCATCCATGGGGACGAGACCGAAGGTGTGGCTTGTGCAAAAGCTCTACTGGCCTCTTTCCTTAACGATTTTCCTTATCAACTGCAAGTGACAATCATTCCCGAGGCCAACCCAGATGGATGTTTACTGAACACCCGCACGAACTCCAAAGGCGTGGATCTCAACCGAAATCTTCCAACAAAAGATTGGTCAGCAGAAATTAAATCCGAACGCTATCACCCAGGAGCCTCGCCTTTAAGTGAAGTTGAAAACCAAGCCTTAGTCAAAGAGCTTAACACAGGTGTTAAATTCGTTCTCAGCCTTCATTCTTGGAAACCCGTATTGAATGTCAACGGAGACTGCCTTCAGGAAGCTGAAACTTTATCTCAACTCACGGGTTATGCCATTGATCAAGAGATCGGTTATCCGACTCCGGGTTGCCTTGGCACTTTTGCCGGGCTTGAACGAAATATTCCCACTCTGACTTATGAAATTGAACGGGGTCTTAAAACAGATCTAGTGATCAAAAACCATGTCCCTGCAATTTTAGAAATGCTTAAAGTTTCTGAAAGGATTCGAAAATGAATTTACAAAAATCAATTGAAAGTGCCTTCGAGAAAAAAACCGATGACATCAACAGTGATGAAAAGGCTGCCATCCTGGAAGTCATTGGGTCCCTTGATCATGGTAAAATCCGAGTTTGCGAATATCAAAACAATCAATGGCTGACCCATGATTGGATAAAAAAAGCGATCCTTTGTTATTTTCGAATCCAAAAAATGTCTGTGCTTGAAATGGGTGATTTCAGGTTTTTTGATAAAATTCCCTTGAAAAAATGGGCTGGCACTGAAGGTGTCAGAGTTGTTCCCATGGCTCTGGCTCGTGTGGGCTGTTTTATTGAAAGTGGAGCAATCCTGATGCCTTCCTACACAAATATTGGTGCCTATGTTGGTAGCGGTACCATGGTCGATACTTGGGCCACAGTGGGATCTTGCGCACAAATTGGAAAGAATGTGCATTTGTCTGGTGGAGTCGGCATCGGTGGAGTTCTAGAGCCCGTTCAAGCAAGTCCCGTGATCATCGAAGATGATGTTTTCATTGGCTCTCGAGCCATCGTGGTCGAGGGCGTTCGAGTTGAAAAAGCCGCCGTTCTTGGAGCTGGTGTTGTTCTCACCTCGAGCACAAAAATTATCGATGTCTCTGGTTCTCAAACTGTGGAAACCAAAGGTGTTGTCCCTGCAGGATCTGTGGTCATCCCAGGGACTGTGAATAAAAAATTTCCTGCCGGCGAATTTGGTGTGCCCTGTGCTTTAATTATCGGCAAACGAAAAGCCAGCACCGATACGAAAACATCCCTGACTCAAGCTCTTCGGGAATTCGAAGTTTCGGTCTAAAAGTGTAGAAATTGAGATGCCTAAATGAGTTCCAAAACTTAAGTCAGGCAACAACTTAGTGAATCGTCTGTTTTTTGCAGCCTTTTTCCTTGTCAGATCTATTTTACACCTTCCTTATGCCTAGATTTTTCAAAATGAGACGTCCAGGGACGATTTGCAATATGATATCTAAATTGATATCATATTTTATGCGAGTAAGACCGAAAAGCTATTAACTCTCGCCAACCACTCGAAAGATTTAAAACCGTATCAAATCAAACAAGTATCAATGGCGCTGGAGGAATAATGGGTTTACCTAAAAAAATAAGAGAGCTGATTCCCTATTACTCTTATAACATTCATTTTTCAGATGAGGACGAGGCCTATGTTGTATCTGTGGATGAGCTTAAAGGTTGTATGACTCATGGTGATTCTGCGGCGGAAGCTTTAGAAATGGCACACGAAGCTGTTGAAGGTCATCTTGAAGTTTTACTTTCACAAAAACAGGATATCCCAGAGCCAATTGCTAAGATTAAGGCGAGCGGTGATTTCCTCGTAAGAAGTAATCCTGAACTTCATCAAAAACTTATTCGCAAATCCCATCAAGAGGGCTACAAAAGCCTGAATAAATTTGTGGTCGACAAGCTTGAGGAGATTGTTGAAAAATAATAAAAAGAGCGAGCGGTTACCGCAGTGACTTCTGTCATGAACTAATTCAATCTAACAGATTTCAAAGACTTGGCCGTCTTCGCACAGGCCCAGTAACAAATCGCCATGGCAGTGGCTGTGACAAGAATGATAAATCCAGGCTCCACTTCCGCTGGAATTTCAGAGTCATAGTAAATGGAAGGCAACACCGACGGTGGGAAAAACTGAATCATCAGCGAAAATAAAGTCCCTAAAGCCACACCCGATAAAACCCCGATAAACGATAACCACAAACCCATTTTTAGAATCAAAGTTTGCAGTCCTTGCAAAGTAAAACCTAAAGCCCGCAGTAACGCCCAGTCCTTTTGTTTTTGATTAATCAACAACGACAAAGCCATCACCACGGAAAAACTTGAGATCACACCAGCAAGCATCAAAATAAAACCAATACAAAATTTTTCCAAAGCAAGGGCTGCGAAAAAAGCCTGATTTCTTTCTTTCCATGTGACCACTTTCGCATCTTTAAATTGCGACAAATTTTTCTTCACTTGATCCGCATCACTTGGATTTTTAAGCTTCACTGAAGCTTGAAGCCTGCGACTGGGTGAGTTTTTAAGTCTTGTCAGACTTTTTCCAGCCACATACCAGATCAACTGCGAATCCAGTTGAGAAAGCCTGGTGGAAATAATTTTTTTTACTTGCACACGCTCGAGGGTTGGAATTTCTCCTTGAGCCAGCAACAGAGCTTCCGGTGGAATGATCGTCAACCAATCACCTTCAAACACATTGAGAATTTGAGCTGTATCGTAGCCCAAAATAATCTCATCTTCCCCAGGCATCTCATCCAAGCGCCATTCGCTGGTGAGATCTAAAGGATTGGGTTTTGTTTTATGATCTAACACATTTAAATTGTGAGCCATGGCTTGCAAAGCTTTTTCAGAAAGTCCCCGGGCCACCAAGCCTCGGTAAAATCCATCCGCTGTTCGTAAAATCACATCGGAATTTTCAACGTAATCCACTTCATAGTTATCATCCGTCAATCGAGAAATAATGGGTTGAATTTTAAACTGATCAATGGATTTAACTTCAGAGATTTCCAAAATCAAATCGGGCTCTAAAGAATTCACACGTTTTGCAATACTTAAATTCATGCCATTCATCACACTTAAGACCACAACGAACGCAAAAAGACTGAGCACAATTTGTGCGAGCGAAATGTACGAGAGTCTTTTTATCAGAGCTCCAGACCTGGAAGATAGAAAAAATCGTTTAAATATTTCAAAGGAAATCATCGCGTGGCTTTAGGTTAGCAGGATTTTTTAAAATATCAACAAAGGCTATTGGCTTGGCTTCGAGGCGGGTCGTCTATGAGCTTCTTCCTCTTCTTGGCGAACTTCCTTTACATTTGATCTTAATAGCAAACTTTTTTGCATGGCTTTAATCAAAATTGTCATCTCATTGACCGCCTCCACCACCCTTTTAGCGGTCGCAGGCATCTCGGGACCCACTTCGTTCATTGTGGCCGTCAGCTTTGGCAAAGTTTTGTTCATCTCTTGAGTCAGAAGGACCATGTTATTCATCATCACTTCTAAATTGTCCGAGCGAGTGGCTTGCTGCGAAAGTTTTGTGACTTCAAGGGACATTTTATTGACATTCATCATCAACGGACTGAGTTGGTCAAAGATCTGAACCATTTTGGTGGTTCTATTTTCACTTAAAAACGCTTCCATCAGGGTTTTCATATTTTTTAGCATGTCCCCGGTGTCTTTCATAAAAATTCCTAAATTTCGGCCCCCCAACACTTGCATCATGTCTAAAGACTCAATGGACTGAACGTAGTCACCTTCATTTAAAACTTCTTGATCGGCGCTGCCAACTGTTAAGTCCAAAGATCTTTCACCTATGACAAAGGGTCTGAGCAATTGAGCCACAGAGTCTTTTCTAACTTTGTCTTTAAATTTTCCAAGCACATGGAACTGAACCCTAATTTTATTGTCTGATTCTAATTCAACCCCATCAACAGATCCTGCCTGCAGTCCTGACATTTGAACCTTCGTTCCTTGATGAAGGCCGTCAGCATTTTCAAAGTAAGTGACAAAATGAATTTTTTCAGAAAACCAGCCCTGCTTCACTGCAGCTGAAAAAACAGTCACAAGCACACCGACAAACGCGGTCAAAATGAAAAGTCCTGCCACTCTTTCAAAATAATTCATTTTGATTTTCATAAATTGGCTACAGTTTTTTCTACAGTTTTGACTGTTTGATAAATTTGACCACCATCAATGTTCAAAATTTCTGGGTTAAGCATAGAAGCCAACTTTTCATCGTAAGTGGATAGAAAAAGTGATTGCGCGATTCCATTGAGTCTTAACTGCTGAATGTATTGAATCAATTTGAGGGAGGTTTCATTGCCGAGGCCCACAAAAGGATCGTCTAAAATTAAAAGCTGGGGATCACGAACCAAAGCCCGCAATAAACAGGTCAGCTTTCGAAGTCTACCCGGCACGTGAGCCGGTCTCTCGTTCGAAAATTTAGCGAAATCAAACTCTTCGATGATGTCCTCAACTTTTTGGAAGGCTTCTTTTCGAGGCAAAATCTTATGATACAGAAGTGGAAGCAGTAAATTTTCTTTCAAAGTTTGATTGCTGATCAATCCACCGTAATCAAATGAATAGCCAATTTTAAGTCTAATGGGTAAGAACTCTTCAAAGGTCATCTCTTTCACAGATTGATCGTTGATGTAGTAGTCCCCGATTCTGGGAAGCTCCAATGCCGCCAACAATTGTAACAAGGTGGATTTACCTTCGCCTTCCTCAGACTTCACCCAACAAACTTGATTGGCCGGAAACTCGAAATCTGCATTTTTTAATATCGGATCTTGGCCTTCATGAAAAAAACAAACATTTTCAAATTTTAAACGAAAATCATTTGATAAAACTTCTCGTTTCTTCATAAAACCCCTAATTCTTTTAGACGGCTCAGATAAAAAAGTGCCGAGACTGCTAAATTAAAAATTGTCACATACAAAATGGATTTCACAACAGCCTGAGTGGTCACCTGCGGCACTTCATGGGGACTTCGTTTAACACTGAGCCCTTGAAAACAACTGATAATAAAAATAATCACACCGCTGGCAGTGTTCTTAATAAGAAAGACAAAAACATCATCTTTTGCAAAGGCTTGAAGTAAACTGTCGAAGTAAAAATTCATCGGCATTTTATGCAAAAATTGCGTGATAAAAAATCCACCAATCAAACCTACAAAAATAAAATAAAACGAAAGACAAAGCACACTGATGATTCCACCCATCAGTCTTGGAAAGACGATGTAGCTAAGGGGATTTATACCCATGCTCTGTAAGGCATCAATTTCACGATTCGCTCGCATATTCCCAATCTCAGAGGCCACTGCAGTTCCACTTCGCGCGATGACGACTAAAGCCGTTAACAAGGGTGCGACCTCTCGAACAAAAAGAGCCACTAAAAAGGGACCAATGATTTGACTTCCACCTAGTAAGGATAAATTTCCCATGCCTTGCAAAATCAAAAGACCACCGGTGGCTAGGGCTAAAGTTGAAATCAATGGCAATGCTTGAAATCCAGTGAAATAGACTTGAGATGACAGGACACCCACAATGGTTCTTAAACCTTGAGCTTGATCTAAAATTGTCGCCCGGACGCTGAGGTAAACCATGGAAATAATTTTCCATGTATAGATCACTTGCATCACAAGTGTTCGCCCTAAATTATCAAGTGTTTGAACCACTCTTATCATAGGACATGGATCGGAACTTTATGCCTTTAGGTCAATAAGCCCAAGGTCGATAAAACAAGGATTTCAAGACTTCCAAAAAACTATCGAGAAATGAAAAATACCCTTTGGGAGAAATCACGGGATGCTTGTGCACAATCACCTCGCTGGGAAACACTGGACGAAAGGTTTGGTAACTTCTAAACATATGAAGCTCAGAAGTAATCAGTGCCACATCTCGGCACTTTAAAGCCTGTACGTAATGAGCACTTTGAACGGCGTTTCCGTAGGTGGTCTCGGATCTTTTCTCGAGAAAGACTTTCTCTGGTGTGGCTTTAGAATAATAAGGCCAAATCGGGATCAGATCATGAAGGGTGTTTTTGTTATGGACCCCAGAGATAATTAAATTTTGAATTTGGCCCTGCTCAAGTAAATCAAAGCCTTCCCGAACTCGACCAATACTTCCCGTCAGAACCACTCCACAATCCGCGCTTAACAGGGCTTCAGGCAAGGCTCCGATATCAGCGTGAACCAGTTGCCATTCGCGAAAAAACCGAAAAGAAAGACCTAAGGTAAAGATCACGAATGTCGTGCGAATAAAAAATTTTCGAATCTGAAAAGGAACCTTCTCAGATTCGAGCTGCGGTAACTTCGATTTCGACATTCACACCCTTCGGAAGCGAAAGAACAGCCACAGTTGATCTAGCAGGATAGGGCTGGGTCAGGTAGCTGGCATAAATTTCATTTACCACTGCAAAGTCATTCATATCAGTTAAAAAAATTGTGGTTTTTACGATGTTTGAAAAATTCAGATCGGAGGCCTTCAAAACGGCTTGGATGTTTTTCATCACTTGATGGGTCTGAGTTTTAAGATCAGCTTTCAAAACTTCATTGTTTGCAGGATCAATTGCGATTTGCCCTGAACAAAAAACAAAAGAGCCTAAATCCACGGCTTGAGAATAGGGACCCACGGCTTTTGGGGCATGGTCAGTTTGGATTATTTTTTTTTGCACAAATCACCTCTTGGTTACTTTTTTTGAGTTTTGGGTTCATGATCTTAAAATAAAGTGGAGGAATAAGCGCCATGGTCACCATCACAGAGTAACCGTAGGGCATTTTCATCGAACTTGGATGGGCCTGGAGTTCTTGAAATGTCAGCCTTGCTTTCATGTGATGATGGGTATGGAGTCCCAGATTGACTAAAATCGTATTGGTAAAGAAACTATTTGAATCCCAAGAGTGGTGAGCTTTCACTGGTTCGTACTGCCCGGATTCTTGAAGTTCCCGGGTTAAACCATAGTGCTCGATGTAATCCACTGACAACAGCAAAAGGATCGCGATCGCAGAAACCATAAGCCAGTAGGTCACGACCACCCACGAAATCAAGAATCCTGTGGCTAGAAGCAAAACCACGGACAAAATAAAATAATTGAGGACTCGATTTTTAAAGTATTTGAAAGAATCATTTTTCAGTCGATTCACCTCAAACAGCCACGCGTGTTTGATTCCGCCAAAATAATCTTGAAACCAAAAGGAATAGAGGCCCTGATTTTTTTTAGCTGTTGCGGAATCCAGCGGCGTGGCCACATGTTTGTGATGACCAAACACATGCTCAATGCCCCAATGAGAAAAATGAACCAACATCAAATTCCAAACACCTAAGGCTCGCTGCCAAGCTTGAGGCCTGTGGACAAGCTCGTGGGCGATGGTAATTCCAAATCCACCTAACAACGAAGCCGTCGTCAAAGTAAAACCCCACTTTTCAACGGCGTCTGTGGACTTTAAAAAAAGGGCAGACGAAGAGAGCAAAAGTGCCGTTAAGTACACGGGGCTTATAAAAAGCCAAAGGTCTGCCCATTTTTCTTTTGTTAGAGAGGCTTTTACCTCGAGCTTTTTAAACAGAAGCTCGAGAAATGAAACCAGAACAAAGAGAATCAAGAAACCTGTCCATGTCCAAAGGCCCCCGAGGTAGAAACCTAATCCCGAGAGTGCCGCAATAAGAAGACTAATTCCGTAAAACAGGCTTTGCATGCAAAGAAGGTATCAGCTAAGCTTTCAAAAATGAAATGGATTTCAACTTGGATACAAAAACTGCAACGCTTCACAAATCGTCCCTGGTATCCACCAGCGGTCGGAGCCTTAGCTGCCGTTGATAACTTAGTTCTTGTCATTCCAACTGATGGAATCTTGATCTCGAGCTCCATGCTGACACCCAAACGTTGGCTTTTTCTTTCCTTTTGTACAGCTTTAGGCTCAACTGTTGGGGCTCTCATGCTCTCGCTCGTGGTTCAAATGTACGGTCTCGATATCATTCTTAAATTTGCACCCGATATCCAAGAAACAGAAAGCTGGATTTGGACTTTTAATTTTTTTAAAATCTACGGCCTTTACTTAGTTTTTTTTGTTGCGGCCACTCCCCTTGTTCAGCAGCCTGCTGTGATTCTCGCAACACTCGCAGGCAATCCGCTTTGGTCTCTGTTACTTGTCATCTTTATCGGCCGAGGTTTAAAATTTATGCTGATGTCTTGGGTGGCCTCCCATGCTCCTAATTTACTTAAAAAAATGTGGGGACTGAAATCAGAAATGAAAGAAGTCGGCCTGAATATTGATACCAAATAAGTTTTTATTTATATAAGTCCACACATTTTATCTGTTTTCGGTCGTTACTCTAACAAAAAAGATAGCGTTGTGGAAAAGGTGAAGTTGATTCGCCCTCAACTCATTTTGATTGGATCGCGGATTGATTCTCTGATTCCGCACCTTTCAAAAGATGCTTTGCAAAAGCGCTCATCACAATCAAATGCAACCGGGCTTGGGTGTATTTGTACAGGAACCAGGGCAAGGCAGGTTTGAAGTCATGAATGGCCGCAAGCACATAACGACGATTCAGCACCACTCGAAATTCCAGTCGACCGCGATTCTGCTTAGAAACGAGCAGACCCTTGGTGACATACAAAAGCTGGCGATCCAAGGTACTCCGCTCGTCACTGATGTTAAGTTCCAAGAGGTGAACTTGGCTGCCAAACAACGAAAAGACCACAGTTCTTTCAAACTGGCGCACTTGAATAAAAGGAGATAAAAATTGCGGAAGCCAACTGAGGTATTGATCCTTCACCCAGCTTGCATCCCGACCACGACTCAAGGGCAAACGCTGTACGGACCTGACTGTTTTTCTCTGAAATTGAAAACGAAAAAGAGAATTCCCCGCTTTTGTTTTAAACGAATTTTTTTGAATCAGCTGCTCGTAGGTGCGTGTCGCAATTGACTCAGGAAACAAGTGTGAGGACCGGGCCACCATCGGAAGCTCCAAAGACTCGACCAGGGGGTAAACCAAATTTTGTGGAGTATTGGTAATCAGGCTCACCCATAGACTTGAAAGGGTGGGAGTAAAAAAAGGAACACTTAAAAAAAATCTTTTGTGCCCCATGGCTTTTGCTGTCTGCTTCATCATTTCCATGTAAGTCAGGGGCTCACAGCCCGCCAGATCATAGGTTTTATCGATATGCTCTAAGTCTGAAGTGACAGCTGCAAGCGCAGATATCACAGTCTCAAGATCCACAGGCGTGGTCAGCGTTTGTGTCCAGTGAGGGCAAATCATGACTGGCAGTCGCTTGACTAATTTGATCAAAATTTGCGAAGAAGATCCTGCCTCTCCTAGAATAAGTCCGGCCCGAAAGATCGTGGTTGGAAGTCCAAACTGTTTAAAAGTCTCTTCGATTTCCAAGCGACTTTGAAGGTGCAGCGAAAGATCCGTGGATTCAGGAATCAAACCTCCAAGATAGATCAGCTGTTTGATCCCCGAGTTTTGGATTCCTCTGGAAAAATTGTCTGCTAAAATAAGATCATAATCAGCAAAGGATCCTTGATCCAATTGTGCCGTGGGTCCCATTGAATGAACCAAATAAATCGCGTAATCCACTTTCTTGGGAAGAGCCATTTCCAGAGATTTCAGAGAGAACAGATCACAGGCCTGCCAGTTCACCCGGGGGTCCTCGGTTTTTTGCTGAAAGCGAGAAAGGGCCGTGATCTGACAATTTGGAAATTTGGTTAACAATCGTGCGATTAGCTCTTTGCCAATGTACCCACTGGCGCCGGCGATAACAATTTGAGGACCTTCAATCACATGATCTCCTTGAATTCAGACCTTTTGATTGAAGCATGGTCTGAAAAAAAGAGGAATGAAATTTGGTGGGGGCTGTGCCAAGCTACAAGAACAACGCGGGCCAGTGGTTTCTATCGTTTACAATCCGACTCGGGAACGGGAATACCTGGATTTAACGGAACTGGCAAGATTGCGTTGGGTCGAGGGGTGGAAAGAATCGCGGTTGGTTGATTATTTTGAGGTCAACCGTGCTGCTATTAACGATCGACTGCGGGCTATTAATAGCAACCCAAAACGAGCCGGGCTAAGTCTCAAGCCCTCAGTATTCTGATGCAAATGAGCATTTTCTTGATTTTACAGCAAATCTCTGTTATGAATTGTTAATAACGGAGAAAATAAAATGCGAACAGCAAAAGTAATTAGTTTATCCCTGCCACCGGAAATGGAAGAAGAAGTTCAGAAGAACGCTAAAGAAGAACACAGAACGATCTCTGAACTCTTGCGTGAGGCCTTCAGACAATATCTTACCAACAGGGACCTTGGCGCTATCAGAAAAGAAGGACGAAAAGTTGCAAAAAAAATGAAGCTGACTCCTGACGATATCGCTAAAACTGTTCGAGCTGGACGGAAATAGCTCTCTCTATGCTAAAAGTTTGTATCGATACCAATATAAAGATATACTAAAAGAAATGGGTTCAGAATGAAGACAGTATTTTTGCTCATCACATTTATTATTTCCTTAAATGCTTCAGGAGAAACAAAAGAATCAGACAAATTTAAGAATATGTATACTTGCTTTGACATCAAGCAAGTTGAAGCAAGCGTCGAGTATGATAATGTTCAATGGATCAATGAGGATAAAATTGATGTCTGCGAACTTGGTTTTCGCATTTCATCTTCGCCCTACTCTTATTCATATTTAACTCGAAACTGGCGCTCTCCACTTTATTGCAATAAATTTATGAAAGAGTGGAAAAAGTTAAAAAAAGGAAATGAGAAAATATGTATTGCCGCTTACCTCTCCTCTACCGGAAAAAGAAAATATAAAGGAAAAGAAATTTTAGAGCAAAGCGGCTTCTGGGAAGTCATAAAGACCGAGAATTGGTGTCATACTTACTTTGTGGGAAATTGCCAAGGAATACCCAATTCAACAGAATCATTCTGAACAGATCACAGGCCTGCCAGTTCACCCGGGGGTCCTCGGTTTTTTGCTGAAAGCGAGAAAGGGCCGTGATCTGACAATTTGGAAAATTGAGTTTAGAAAAATGAAACTTTTCCTGTTGCAACATCGTATTTGGCGCCAACAACTAAAAGTTTTCCTTCTTTAACCAAAGTTTTGATGATTTCACTTCGCCACATTAAATCTTTTACTGTTTGTTGGACATTTTCATCAGAGACATGTTCAGAAAATTCCTTTGAGCTTTTATCTAAGTTTGAATGTTTCTTAGAAACTTTTTTAATGGCAGGTTCAACTTCAGCTAAAAGTCCCGTCAGATTTCCCAACTTCACATCTTGACAGGCACCCTCAATGGCTCCACAGGAAGAGTGTCCTAATACGACAATCACTTTGCTGCCTTTGACTTTTGTTGCGAATTCAAGGCTGCCTAGAATGTCCTGGTTTTCAATATTTCCTGCGACTCTGGCCACAAAGATATCCCCGATTCCTTGATCAAAAATAATCTCCGGTGGAACTCGAGAATCCAGACACGATAAAACAACAGCGTAAGGGTGTTGGCCTGCTGAAGTGGCTTTGACTTGTGATAAAAAATCTTGCTTCAGTTGTTTGCCATCAAGAAATCGCAGATTGCCCTTTTTCAGTTCTTCTATGGCTTGCGAAGGTGTTTTGATTTTGTCTTCGTCCACAAACTCACCTTTTGGTTTAAGATCAGACTCGTGCCCCTGCACTTTGCCATGAACGCAAAAAGTGGTAATTAAAAGACTGACTATCAATAAAGCTTTCATAAAGACTCCAATGAAAATGGTTACTAGAATCATGGAATAAGTCTTTATAAATTGTCATCAACTTGAGGGTCTAGGCGGGCCACTTCTACTGCGCCTCTTCGATGATCATCCCTTGCTGGATACTTCCCGAATCGATAATGATCCAGGCTTTCCCACTCCATATCGAATTGGCAGGACGGAAATCTCCGACATAAGGGCAGAATGAGCGATATAACTAAAAAGGAGTTGACTCCTTTTTAGTCGCGACTACAATGGAATGATGTCCGTTTTAGTCAGATATCTTCAAACTTATATAGAAAAAGACCTCAAGGGGAAAATGGTGTTGGTTGGCGGGCCAAGGCAGGTCGGAAAGACGACGCTTGCACTTTCCTTGCTGGACCCCCCTGAAATTGAAAATCCCGCGTACTTGAATTGGGATGATTTAAAAAGCAAGGAATTGATTCGAAATGGCCAACTGCCAGCAGGAAGTTCCCTTATTGTACTTGATGAAATTCATAAATACAAAAAATGGAGAAATCTTATTAAGGGTTTTTTTGACAAACAAAAAAATAAACATCAGTTTTTAGTAACGGGCTCGGCACGTATTGATCATTATGCAAAGGGCGGGGATTCTTTGGTTGGAAGATATCATTTATACCGGATGCATCCGCTGTCAGTGAATGAATTAGGTCTCAAATCCAATTCGGAAATTAAAAAACTTATTGAACTCGGGGGATTTCCTGAACCTTATTTCTTGGGCGATATCACTGAGGCAAAAAGATGGCGCCGAGAGCGGCTTAGAAGAGTTGCCTTGGAAGACATCCGGGATCTCGAACAGGTGAAGGATATTTCATCTGTAGAACACCTGCTTTCGATATTACCACCGGTGATCAGTTCACAATTAAGTTATCAATCACTGGCAAATGAAATTGAGGTCGATCCTAAAACCGTTCAAAAGTGGATCGAAATTTTTGATAATTTATATATTACTTTTCGTGTAAATCCCTACATTCCCAAAAAACTGAAGGTTGTTAAAAGGACACCGCGTTTGTATTTTTGGGACTGGGGCGGCCTTGAAAATAGCGGGGCAGCATTTGAAAATTTAGTCGGTTCGAATTTGTTAAAATATTGTCATTTTATTGAAGATACGCAAGGTGATAACATGGAACTTCGCTATTTAAAAGATATTGAAGGTCGCGAAGTGGACTTCGTCGTTCTTAAAAATAAGAAACCAATATTTGCTGTTGAATGCAAATTTGGCGACCGAGCGTGCTCTCCAAATCTTTATTATTTTAAAGATAAAACGGAAATTCCATATTTTTACCAAGTTCATATGGGTCAGAAGCATTACCAGGCAGAAAAAAATATCGAAGTGCTGCCCTTTCTGGAATTTTGCAAAAAACTCAAATTGCCATAAGGGGTTTATCTGCAATTATATCTCTTAGCGAGGGTGAATTCGATTGAGAAGTTGACCTGTGATTTTAAATAGCAATAGACACCCTCTGATTTTAGTCACAAGGCCTTCATCTCACTGGAATATTCTACTGCACGCAGGAGAAAGTTGTGACGTCGATACGTCACGTTTACCTACTCTCAACTGATTTTTTAAAAAAATGCAATCCCCTAGCGCCTCTTTTTTTGTGTCTTTTGCGCGGAACTCGAATCTACGAGCTTTTAAAACGAAAAAACCCTCTGGAGGACTACCGCCAGAAAGTTCTAAACTCTTTTCTGCGAACGAAGAAAACTTAAACTATCAGACCTCTCGAATCTTTCAGCGTGAAAGTTCGAGACCCTTGACATTTGGTGGACCTGACCCGGATTGAACGGGCGACCTCTTACATGCCATGCAAGCGCTCTCCCACAAAAATAACAATTAAAATAGAATTATCAATGAGATAAAGACATGTGTTATTCCGTAAAATAATTTACGAAACACCACCTATTGTGACGCGATTAGTAATTTGGATAATTTTATGAGGTTCGTATTTCTATTGAATGAAACGTTAAAATTGACATCCTCTTTCTTAGTTTTTATTTTGATGACGAAAGAGTTATCCAACTATGCGAATTCACCACATTTTGTCTTTATTAACGTTTGCAACCATGGGTTGCACGACTTTGCCACAGTTTCAAAAAGTGACAAACGGAAATGGCTACATGATTAAAGATTTGTCTGGAAAAAACCATTTTGAAGTCTCCTTACTTTTTGATGCAAACTTTCCAACGGGAATGACGAAAAAATACGGATGGCGCGCAGTGGGTGAAGAATGCTTATCTCGCGGATTCCATTATTTTAGTTTTTCCGACGACTCGGCTCTTAACTTTCAGGGGTTTTGTTACACTGAAAATGTCTTTACAGGATTAGGTGTAACATTCGAAGGCAATGGCCTCAAAAAACTGCCTGCTGAGTTTCTGGTTGAATCCGTCAACAACAAAAAACCAACATTTTTAAAATTGGGCGACAGATTAGTTTCTGTCGAAAAATCAAAATTAACTTCGATGTCGAGCCTCAGAGCCCTTATGATCGCACTTCCCACTGATAAAACCACCGTTACTGTTGAGTTTGAGCGCGAGGGAAAATTTCAAAAGGCAGTCGAGCCTCTCGTCAATTTACGGGGTGGATTGCTTGGAAAAAGCGATCTGGAAGATTTAAGAGCGTCAGTCAAATAAACCGGAATCCTAGTATACTAGTTAACCTGTATACTAGGATTCTGGTATTGTATTGGAATTGGTGGACCTGACCCGGATTGAACGGGCGACCTCTTACATGCCATGCAAGCGCTCTCCCAGCTGAGCTACAGGCCCACTATCGATTGGGAATCTACAACTTGTCACAGGATCCTCTCGGACATCCATCATTAATGCACCGTAGATACAAAAAAACAAAAATCTGCTCATACTTGAGCCTTAACTTCAAGGATGGACCAAATGATTCGAATTCTTCCCGCTTTACTACTGATCACTTCAATGGCTTCGGCAAAAGACCTCTCAACCCGTTTGGGCGTGGGAATTAAAAATAACAATTCAGTGGAATTGCCGGCAGTAGCGGCTGTTTATTACCCCAACTCTGAAGTGGGACTCACTGCAAGTCTTGGTGTGGACACGCAGGAAGACAGCTCTAAATTTGCTTTTAATGCCGGCCTTCGAAGAATTTTATTTAAAGAAAACAATATGAATTTTTATTACGGCGGCCAAGTGGGTCTTCTCAATGTGGAAACACCAACAGGAACAGGCACTTCAGATAAAGAATCAGGATTTGAAATGAACGTTGTATTTGGTGCAGAATTCTTTTTTGCAGGTCTTGATTCCTTGGGATTCAGCTTTGAGGGTGGAGTCGCATTAAGCTCTTTGGATGAAACCCGCTTTCGCACTGTCGGCGATCACCCATTAAAAGCGGGACTGATTTTTTACTTCTAGAACAAAACCTCAACTGTTGATTGAATCGGTTTTTTAAATTCCTGCTTTTTTTCCCTGAGTCCAGAAATCAGTCCTTATTATTTGACTAGACTCCAGAAATCAGGATAATTTGAATTATGGTTAAACGCTATCTTTCAGATCAAATTTCATCAGATTTAAAGAAGAAAATGGTTTTTCTCGGCGGCCCTCGCCAAGTGGGCAAAACAACACTCTCCATTGATTTATTGGGTGAGCTCTCTTATTTGAACTGGGATTTTGCACAGGACCGGGAAAAGATCTTACTTGGGAATTTGCCGCAAACAAAGACTTGGATTTTCGATGAGATCCACAAATATAAAAAATGGCGAGCTTACGTAAAAGGTCTTTATGACAAAAATCGAAAACAACAGATTTTAGTCACAGGAAGCACCCGCCTTGATTTTTATCGCTATGGTGGTGATTCGCTTCAGGGCAGATACCACTTTCTAAGACTTCACCCTTTCACCATCGATGAGCTTGGCTCTTACACCCATAAAGATTTCAAAAGTTTATATGAGCTTGGAGGCTTTCCAGAGCCCTTTTTAAGCGGCAAAGAGGTGGATGCCAAAAGATGGTCTCGTGAGTACCGGCAAAGGATTCTAAGGGATGACATTTCAAGCATCGAGAACATCAGTGATGTTGGCAGTGCAGAAAATTTACTTTTGCGGCTGCCCGATCTTGTCGGTAGCCCACTTTCGATTCAAAATTTAAGTGAAGATTTACACATCAGCTTCAAAACAATAAAACGATGGATTGAAATCTATGAAAGATTTTATGCCATTTACCGACTTTCACCCTTTGGATCAGACAAAATAAAGGCTTTAAAAAAAGAGCAAAAACACTACCACATGGACTGGACTTTGGTGAAAGATCCAGGGGCTCGATTCGAGAACATGATCGGCAACCATCTTCTCAAAAAAGTTCACTCCCTTGAAGACTGCGAAGGAAGAGATCTAGAACTCAGATATTTCAAAGACAATGAGCAAAGAGAAGTGGATTTTGTCGTTGTAGAAGATAAAAAGCCAAAAATTTTTATCGAATGTAAGTGGGACCAGTCCACAATTTCACCCCATTTGAAATACTTAAAAAAGAAATTTCCTGAAATACCTGCCTATCAGCTCACTTTTCATTCTCAAAAGGATTTTTTAACTTCTGAAGGAATTCGACTTGTTGATGCTTTTAAGGGATTACGTGAAATCTTCTTTGAATATCTCAATTGAGCTTATCACTCAATTGAGATGAAAAAATTCAACCTCTCCCCCTACAAAGCAAATTCCATCCAAAGCGGCGAATGATCGGACGGCTGTTGAGATTCCCGCTCTTTGAAGTTTTTCGGCCGTGGCAGTGGTTGCCCTTTCGAATCTAGAAATGGCAAAATCTGCGCTTCAAATAGCTCTCTCAGCCCCAAGGCTCGAATATCATCTAACTGTGAATACCTCGGATTTCCCTTCCAAGGAAAAAACGAATGAGTGACTCGGTCTTTCATGGGAATCTTTTTTGCTGGATCGATGATATCGTAAATACTAGGAATCAGGGTTTTGATGGGTTTAATTTCGTTGGATGTTCTGACATCTGTGTTCATATCACCTGCTAGAATGATAGCAGCATTTGGGCTCACAGCTTTGTAGGATTCTAAAATTTCTGCGATCGCTTCGTACTGTCGCATTCTCCAGCGCGTGCTATTCGGATCTCCCTCTCGGTCCCGTTGCGATTTTGCATGATTTCCCATAATTATCATTGCGGGCTGATCAGAACCGGGTTGATAGACTTTGAGCACAGGCAAATCTCTGGAAAACAAAGGCCCTGTTTCTTCAATAGTTTTTCCTTCCTTTTTGTAACGATCTGTCCAAGTCATGTCTTTGTGAGTGTCGAGTTTATAATTAAAACCTAGTTCTTTTTTTACGATAAAAGCGATATCAATTCCCCGAGGGTCGTTGCCTTCCTTTAAGAACACATGATATTGGCCTTGAAGCCTTGGGTCTTCCTCAAGCAGTCGACGAAGTGAGAATACATTTTCAATCTCTGTGAAAACGGCAAAATCTGGCATCTTACGAGCCAGCATATCTCGAACAGCTCTGACTTCATGCATGGGCTTCGGGCGAATAGCCCCTTCAGGCCCCTCGGCTCTTCGCATGTTGTTCATGCCATCTTCTCGCTCAAACTTACCCTGGTAAGTGAAAACATTTTTTAAATTCCAGGCCATAAAAGTAAACCTGCGACCTTCGATTTTCACGGTTTGAACATCACTTCTCAAAGCTTGCCGACATTGAAGGGCCGAGGCTCCTGCTGTCAAACAAGTCAACAGTGACAGAATAATAGCTGGAAATAAAACCAGAGAACGATTTGAGAGCATGACAGGTTCCTTTCATGTACAAAACAGAGCGTTAATAAAAAGATGAGCAATTAGGGAACCATCGTTACGACGGCGAAGATGAGGATTGCTTTTTAGGAAGAAAAAACCAGGGAGTCCCTGGAGATTTATGATGGGTGTGATGAAAAGCACCAAAATGATAACAGCTCACAAGTGACAAAAATTTTGGAATTGAAAAATTACGAGTGTGGTGGGCATCCCCAAACTGATAATGACGAGATTTTCTGTGAGGCAAGTAAGTTCCAAAATAAAAAAGCTGAAAACTACTTAACACTGAAGGCAAAGCCCAGAAAGTCAGAACGTTGATTTCTGGCAAATGAAATCCATGCATCAGGATTTGTGCAATCCCGCACATAATTAAAATTTGCTTCACGGTGAGATATTGTTTTAGAAAGCGAAAAACCCAAAAAAAGAACGATGGTTTCTCATGGGCATGAAAATCAGGATCTAAATCGGTGCCAGAAAATCGATGATGGTCATGATGCTTTTGATTGATATGATCAAAACTAAAACCGGCATATAAAAAAGCAAACAAGCGACCGATCCAAAGATTCAGTTTTGCATTTCCTGGTGCAACAGATCCATGACAAGCATCATGAACTGTCATGAAAAGCCCCATGTGCAAAAATTGAAGGATCAGAACCAACCACAGATACGGGAATACATCCACCACTGCGGAAAGATGAACTTGCGTTAAAGCAAAGCCTAAGGCCGAAAACCAAGAAATCAGGATGATAAAAGCAACAAAAATTCCCACCACTTCGTTTAGAATATCAAGATAAAAGTTGCTCAGGCAAGGCAAGCTAAGTTAGTTTTGCAGAATGATTTTTTTAGTTATTATCAATATTGTTTCTATCTTTGGCTACGCCACCTTCGTTCTAAACCCAGAACTTCTAGCTAAGTTTGCTTGGGCTCCCCCTATTTTTGCTGTTTCCTTTCCCCTGTTTGCGCAATTACAAATTTTAGCGGGCTTTGTGGTCATGGCAGTCAAATGCCACAAAGACTTGGCTAAATCTTGGTACTTTTACTTTTTTGTGTCTGTGATTATCAGCTTCATCATGGAATACGGCGGCACAACCTACGGTATTCCCTTCGGTAAGTACTCTTACTCCTCACTTTTGGGTTGGAAGTTATTTGGCCAAGTTCCCCTGCTGATTCCTTTGAGTTGGTTTTTCATGGCCGTTCCCTGCTACCTGATCGCGGATCAAATTTTAGGGCAAAAAAAATGGCCTTTTGCCAGAACCTTTCTGGGCTCGTTTTTACTTGTCACATGGGATTTAACTTTGGATCCTGCCATGAGCCATTTAACTTCCTTTTGGGTTTGGGAAGAGCCCGCTTCTGCTTATCTGAACATGCCTGTTAAAAATCTTATCGGATGGATGTTCACCGGAATTTTGATTTTAGGGGCTTTCGAGCTGAAAGGCTTTAAAATGCCTGCAGCTTGGAAATCAGACCAGTTCCCATTAAAATTCTATGCCGTGAACCTGATGCTGCCCATGGGATTTTCAATTGCGGGTCAACTTTGGTTTTCAGTGGTTGCCACCATGCTTATATTTCTACTTTGTGTCGGGATCAGCACGCAAACGGGTGGCATTCACAATTTTTGGAAAACCCAAAACCAATGATCTCTGTCAACAGCTGGGCATTTAAACTTTTAAATGCCTACCTAGCGATCAGATTTCGACTTTCATTTCATGAAGTTCTGTTTGACCTCAATGGAAGCGAAAGCCTCCTCAAAAAAGATCAATCCGTTTTAATCATCGCCAACCACTCAACCTGGTGGGATGGTTTTTTTATTTATGCTCTTTATAAAAAACTGGGTTTAAAAAAAGAATTTAAAGTTGTGATGCTAGAAAGTGAGCTGAAAAAATTCTCTTTTCTCAGGCACTGGGGGGCTGTGGGGGTGATTCCTAAGGATAAAATCCATAATGATCAGGTCATTTCTGGCCTTCAAGGCTGTTGCGTTAGCTTTTTTCCGCAAGGCCAAATGTATCCTCAAAGTCAAAGACCACTGATCTTTCGATCTGGCATTGAATCAGTGATTCAAAAACTACACCCCACGCAGATCCTGTGTGTGGCTCTTCACATCGAACCCTTCCAAAACGTGAAACCTACAGCGCTTATAAAAGTTGGCGAGATTATTTCAAGTGAGACTTTTAAGACCTATCAAGAAATGGAAAGGCTTGTCGAAACAAACTTAAATGAAACTGCGCTCAATTGGACCAAGCAAATTTATAGCACCAGGAGCACCCTTCAATGGAAATCCTGATCCTGATCATTCTTGTGATCCTTTTTGTCGTTTGTATTTTGAATTTCTTTACAGCTTTACGGCTCAAACAAAAAACAGCCAATTTAAATTTACCCACACCTTTCGTCAGTGTGCTGATTCCTGCCCGAAATGAAGCTCACAATCTGAGCCAGTTAATTCCAAGTCTGCTTGAAAGCAACTACCTCCCATATGAAATTTTAATTCTAGACGATGAGTCCACAGATCAGACATTTCAGACAGCCGAAAGCCTTCTCAAAGATGCGAAGGTTCCCTTCAAATTAATCAAAGGTCAGCCTTGGAATCCAAGCAATGCTATCAGTGGGAAAAATTTTGCCTGCCATCAGCTCTCACAAGTCGCTCGCGGTGAGATTCTGCTTTTTTGCGATGCGGACGTGATGATTTCAAAAAGTGCTCTGACAAACACGATTCAGCTGATGCTTCAAAACCCAAGGGCCTCAGGTGTCAGCGCCCTTGCATTTTTAAAAACCCCAAGTTTTCTTCAAAGCGTCGTCCTTCCTTGGATTATGCAGATGCCATTGATGATGACTCTGCCTTTGAGATTTGCTTGGCAAATTCCATTGCCGAGCCTACAAATGGCAAATGGTCAATGGCTTGCCATCTGGACAGAGAAATATAAAAAAATGGGTGGACATCTGACCTTGGGGACTTCAGTTGTCGAGGACGTTGAGATCGCACGAAAGCTCGTTCACCTTTCCTTAGGTGGGATGATCCCCGCACTCGGTGCCAAAGAAATATCTGTTTTAATGTATGCCGATTGGAAATCCATGGTTGAGGGATTTTCAAAAAACTTAATTTCAATTTACGGTGGCCAACCACTCGCATTTTTGACTTTGCTGTCCGCACTCAATTTGATCTTTTTTTATCCACTTTTTATGACAGATGATGTTTTAAAATTGATAGGCTTTGCTGCCATTTTCGGTCTTCGTTTTTTCACAAGTCTTGCTTTTGGTCATTCAGTCCTCAGGTCTATTATTGATGGCTTTCTCACCTGGCCCTACCTAGTAATCGTCAATTACCTGTCAGTCCTTGTTCTAAAGAACCATTATCAAAAAAGAACCCAGTGGAAGGGGCGCAGGATCTTTCAGCCAGGAAGTTCTGTATGATTTATGATCATGTGATTATCGGCGCAGGTCTTTCGGGATTACTCAAAGCGGAATCGCTACAAACGAAGCTTTCAGAAAATAGTAAAATTCTTCTGCTTGATCCAACGCCGGAGGATGTTTGTCACCGGACTTTTTGCACCTGGAGACTGAAAACAGATCTTGATCATCTTCACGCTGGAATCGTTTCTGATCGCTACAGTCAATTTCGGATCTCTGATACAAATTCAAAATCTTTAGTGAAAGAATTTGATGAGTTTATTTATGAAAGAATTCCAGGCGAAGCCTTTTATAAATTCATGCATGAGAAAATTCGAAAAGATCCCAGGTTTGTTTTTTTGACAGAAGCCGCAGAGTCTGTTCAAGAGTCAGCGCATCAGGTTTCAATTCGCACAACCACAGGCCAAATTGTGCAAGCCCGACAGGTTTGGAATTCACTCAGTGTAGGTCCTCCTGATATGATTCAACATTTTTTTGGTTTCGAAATCGAAACCCAGACTGATTTTTTCAATGAAAAGTTAGTGGATCTGATGGACTTCAGGGTGAATCAAAAAAATGAAGTCAGATTCGTCTACCACCTGCCCTTTGGAAAAAAAAGGGGATTGGTCGAATTCACAGTTTTCTCTCAAAACATTCTGACTCCAGAGCAATACGAATCAGAGCTCAGAGAGTATTTAAAAAATATCTTCCAAATGACCAAATTTATAATCCATCATACCGAAATGGGTGCCATTCCCATGACTCTAGATCCTTGGCCTCGTTTTTCAAGCCGCTTAGGTCAGGATCGAATCAAACCCATCGGTGCTGCAGCCGGAAGAATCAAAGCCAGCACGGGATATTCTTTTTTAAGGAATCAATCCCAAATTTCGACCCACTGGCGATTTCGGGTTTATGATACTTTATTGATTGGGATCATGAGATCAAAGGGTCAAGAAATTTCAAAAATATTTCCTCAATTGTTTGCACAAAATAAAAGTCACACTTTGTTTCGATTTTTAGACGAAAAAACTCAGCTCTTCGAGGAGATTCAAATTTTTTTCAAACTTCCATGGAAGAATTTCCTAACTCAATTGGTTTTGAACTACCCGTTTTACTTTGTTTCCATTTTATTAATTTCAGCTCAGCCGTTTTTAAATCATAATCTGATTGGTTCTATTTCGCTGCTTTGGGTTTTACCAGCGATCGGAGTTGTTCTATTTGGTATCACCCACGGAGCCATCGATCATCAATTGAACCCTGAATTACCCAAACTCAAATTTTATTCTTTTTACCTACTTGGCCTGGCCAGTTTTGTTGCTTTGTGGCTTTTAAGCCCCTGGATTGCCATTGCAGTTTTTTTGATTATTTCCAGTGATCACTTTGGAGAAAATCAATTTCTAAGAGCTCTTAAGATTTCAAATAATCAATTTTTAGTTCGTGCTCTGGCTTTTGTTTGGGGAATATCTGCGTCGCTGATGGCGCCCCTGTTTCATTGGGATGACGCCAAAGTCATACTGCAAACCCTACTTCGAGATCCCGCTTTTGGCCAATCCCTGTCAGTGCAACTTGCCACCACATTCGGGTTTGGGCTTGCAACTCTGGCGGTCCTATCCGCATATATTCTTTCAAGTTATGAACTAAAAGCATTGGGTCGAAAAATTCCAAGGCTAGGACCTACGATCTCGCTTATTTTAACCTTTTGGCTTCTGCCACTCATTCCAGGATTTCTGACTTTTTTCTGCTTCTGGCACTCTTGGGATACCATTCAGCACCAAAAGAAGTCCTTAAATTGGTCATCTAAAAAGTATTTCACCGAAGCGGCACCCTTCAGTGCGATTTCCACACTGGGTCTTCTGACTCTTGTTTTTTATTTTGGAAAATTAGAATCCTTAGAAGCTTACTTGTTTTTACTTCTCGGAGCTCTGACAGTTTCTCATTCGATCGTAATGAAAAAGTTTTACTTTAAATAAAAAAAGACAGCGACCTTTTGAGTCGCTGTCTTTTTTAATTCGCTTTTTAGAGAAGCTAATTAGTGCTTAGCTGGTAATGATCCGTCTGCTTCTGACTTAGCAAAAGCAATCCAGTAAATCATCACACCGTAGAAAGCTTTCGCTAACACGTCCGCAATTGCGTAACCGATCTGAATACCAACAAGTGATGATTCAGGCGCGATTCCAAACATTGGAAACATGTAAGTGATTGGGTAAAAA
>Ga0164293_10000721_pt1 | contig 27083 bp, 18 predicted proteins | sample GEODES118metaG_FD_111487 | JGI IMG/M metagenome (GOLD analysis project Ga0164293, IMG submission 111487) | Eutrophic lake water microbial communities from Lake Mendota, Wisconsin, USA - GEODES118 metaG | ecosystem: Environmental > Aquatic > Freshwater > Lake | place: USA: Lake Mendota...
AACCCGCGCTGCGCCAGAAACTCCTCCACCCCGTGCTGCGCTGAGGAGACCCGCCGCCCTCAAGCGGCGCCAACCGCCGGTTGCGCGCCGCCGGAGGTGAAGCTGCGCGCGCGTTCGAGATCCTGGTGGATCCATTTGCGGTACGCGAGCAGCATCAGCAATCCCGCGATGAAGTAGACCACGGAGCAAGCCCCGAAGATCAGGTGCAGCCCGTACTGCCCCTTGAAGATGCCGGCCACCAGCACGCCGACGCCGCCCGCGCCGGTTCCGACCGTATTGAGGATCCCGATCGCAGCGGCACGGTACGGCGGCGGCACGGTTTCCGAAATGATCGGATGCTCGCTCGGCGTCCCCATCGCCCGCAGGAGCGACGACGCGACCATGATCACCACCACGACCGCGAATCCCGGGGTGCCGAGGAACAGCGCCAGGAACGGCGCGCCAAGGACGAACGAGAGGCCCTTGACCAGCACCCGCGCCCGAGGATCACGGCGCACCCACCAATCGGAGAGCCAGCCACCCAACGCGATGCCGACGAAGACCGGCGCCTTGTAGAGGAGCACAGCGGAAATTCCCGCCGCCCCCAACCCCATCCCGTAGGTCTCGGAAAGGAACAGCGGCAGCCAAGAGAGAAAAATCCACACCGCCACCCCCGCCGCCATGGAACTCATCAGCAGACAGTGAAACGAGCGCACCTGCAGCAAGTAGCCCCAAGCCTCGCGCAGCCCCACCTTGGCCACGGCCGGCTGCGCTGGCGCCGGTACGTCCGCCTGAGAGCCAGGCACACCCAACTCCGGTCCGTCGCGCAGGACCCCGCGGCCCACCACCGCCAGCAACAGCCCCAATCCTCCGAGCAACCAGAATCCCAAACGCCACCCGTAGTGCTCCGCCAGCATGCCAGCGGCCGCGCCACCGAGCACAAGGCCCAGATTAAGGCCCAGCATGTGCACACTGACCGCCCGACCCATGGACGCCGGTCCATGGTGGTCTGCCAGCAACGCTCCCGCGGCCGGGAGGTAAAAGCTCTCCGCGATTCCGAGTAAGAACCTTGCCAGCACCAGCACGGCAAAACTCTCCGCGAAGCCCGTCAATACCGTCACCGCGCTCCATGCCACCAAGCTGAGCACGACCAGCCGTGACCTCGAAAATCGGTCCGCCATCAAACCGGCGAACGGCGACACGATCGCATAGGCCCAGAGAAAGATCATCCCCGCGAAGCCAATCTGCGCATCCGTGATTCCTAAGTCCGCGCGCAGAGGCGGAATCACCGATGACAGCGCCACGCGATCCGCGTAGTTCAGGCCGGCGGCAAAAAACAGGAAAACAGCGATTCTCCAGCGTAGGGGCATGGCGGGGGAGGGGTGCGCGGGGGGCACGGCGCGGGGATGCGACCGCTGCGGCTGCGACACAGGATCCACTCCATCGGCGGCGTCAACGCGCAAGTGAGTCTTTCTCCACCAAACACCGTCCGCAACCGACCTTGAGAGGCCCCGTCCGGATGCCGGAAGCGGGTCCGCAGGGGACCGAGTGCGACCGCCAGCAAGCGTTGACTCGGCAGCCCGATTCGTGGACGACCGGAGCATGACCCCGCCCCCATCCCACCGCGCCCCCGCCTCCCCTCCCCATCGACACCCTCGTTTGCCACTCCTCCTCTTCATGGTCGGCGCCGCGCTGAACGCCATCGCCGCGCCCGTGGATCTCGGCGGCCGTCTCGAACTTTTCATCGATCACGCTTTGATCGAGCGATTGGAGAACACCCGGCTGAAGCTGGGCACACCGCGCCGGGAGGAGCAGGCCATCGCGTTCGATCAACCGTGGGAGGGCCGTTTCGCCGGCGCCTCCACCGTAGTCCAGGACGACGGTGTATACCGGCTGTACTATCGGGGCTCCGGCTACGGGCCGACGAAGGCGGAAGACCGCCTCGCTGAACTCACCGCCTACGCCGAGAGCCCCGACGGGATCCACTGGACCAAGCCCATGCTCCGGCTCCACGCCTTCAACGGCAGCCGGGAAAACAACATCATCCTTCCGCCAGGCGACAAGCGCCGCATCTCCCACAACTTTTCCCCGTTCATCGACCGCCGCCCTGGGGTCCCTGCTTCGGAGCGCTACAAGGCCGTGGGCGGAACGCGGGAGCACGGCCTGTTCCGACTGGTGTCGGCCGACGGCATCCGCTGGCGCATGTTCTCCGAGGAGCCCCTCTTCCTCGGCTTCGCGCTCGATACCGTCAACGTCGCCTTCTGGTCCGAAGCCGAACAGCAGTATATCGCCTACATCCGGACCTGGAGCGACGGGGGTACTCCGGAAAAACCCCAGTTCCGCGGCCTGCGTACCGTGAGCCGGGCGACCTCCCCGGACTTCGTCACCTGGTCGACCCCACAGCCCATGTCCTACGGCGACAGTCCCCCCGAGCACATCTACACCAACGCCACCCAGCCGTACTTCCGCGCCCCCCACATCCAGATTGCTTTGCCCTTCCGCTACGTCGACGGCCTCGGCGGCCGGGTCGCCGATCACCAAGCGCCCCCGCAGACCGGACGCGCCGCCCTTACTGCCGCCGAGATGGACGCGTGGAACTTCGACCTCCCCTGGATGCGCGTCGGCGTCTCCGACGTCATCCTCATGACCAGCCGCGGCGGCAACGCCTACGACCGCACCTTCATGGAATCCTTCATCCGTCCCGGCCTCGACCGCCGGTCGTGGACCTCCCGCGGCAACTGCCCCACCTACGGGATCGTTCAGACCGGCCCCGAAGAGATCTCCCTGTACCTTCAGGCCCATTACATGCTCCCCAGTTTCCACGTCCGGCGCTACTCGCTGCGACTGGATGGATTCGCCTCCGTCAACGCCCCGTTCACCGGGGGCGCGATGATCACCAAGCCTCTCCGCTTCCAAGGCGATCGCCTCGTCATCAATTGCTCTACCTCGTCCATCGGGCATGTGCGCGCCGAACTACAGGACGAGGCGGGCGCTCCCCTGCCGGGTTTCACCCTCGCGGATGCGGACGAGATCGTCGGCGACGACACGGCGCGTACGGTGACGTGGCGCGGTTCGAGCGACGTATCCAGCCTGGCAGGACGCACGGTCCGGCTGCACTTTGACCTTCGCGACGCGGACCTATACTCGCTCCAGTTCCATAGCGCGCGCTGAAGCGCCCACCCCCGCATCCATGAACAACGTCCGACCCGAGGTTCAGGTCATCCGCCGCTGCCAGGCGGTGTTGCCGGATCGCGTGCTGCCCGACGCGTGCCTGAGGATTGAGCATGGTCAAATCACCGCGCTGGGTCCGGAAAGCCCGGACATGCTGGCCGGTGCCAACCATGTCATCGACGCGAACGGTCGGACGATCGGGCCCGGTTTCGTGGATGTCCACTGTCACGGCGACGGCACGCGTCGCTTCGTCGACGCACCAGAAGCGGTGGCGCTGGAGCTCCTGCGGCAGGGCACGACGACCGTGCTTGCCACGGTGGGCTACACGGACATGGAGCCCGACCTTGTGGCGCAGTTGCACCACTTCGATTCGGCGCTCGGCGAGTGGGGTCGTGAGAGCGTGGCGGGGTTTCACCTCGAAGGTCCGTACGTCAACCGGAAGTACGGCGCCCAGACCGCGCGAGGCCTGATCAAGGACCCTGAGCCGGCGGAGTACCGCGAGTGGCTTCGTTGCCACGGCAAACGCATCCGCTGGTGGACCTGCGCGCCCGAACTCCCGGGAGCCGACGCCTTCATCCGGGAGGCGTCAGCCGCTGGCGTGGTGGTAGCCGCGGGCCATACCGAGGCAACCCCAGACGAGCTGTCGTCCGCGGTCCGGGCCGGACTAAAGGTGGCCACGCACTGGAGCAACGCCACCGGCAATACCCGGGGCCGAGGCTACCGCGGCACCCGAATCCCGGGAGTCGATGAGGCGGCGCTGGTCTTCGACGAGCTTTCCGCCGAAGTGATCCCGGATCAGGAGGGTCTGCACGTCCATCCATTGATGCTCCGGCTTCTTCTCAAGGCAAAAGGCACGGACCGGATTCTAATCATCACCGACGCCGCGTATCGCCGGGCGAACGATCCGATTGGACCGGCGGATGCGGCCCGGGATGTCTCGATTGACGCCTTCGGAGACTTAGCAGGATCGAGGCTCACGATGGCGGGGGCCGCCCGCAACTTCCGCCGCTTCACCGGCTGCGCGTGGCCGGAACTATTCCGCATGGCTTCCCTGAACGCCGCGCGCCTCCTCGGTCTCGAAGCGCAGATCGGATCCCTAGAGATCGGAAAGCGCGCGAACCTGATCCTGTTCGAGGACGAACTCCAAGGCCTGCGCACGTTTCTTGCCGGACGCGAGGTGCCGCTTCGCCCGTAGTGTGAAGAAGCGGCTACGCCGAGCCCCACCAAGCAAAGGCGCCACGCTCCGCGGACGGGAGGTGGCGCCTTGTTTACCGAGGCCGGACCGGCTCGCGAGCGGGCGGGCGGGCACCCGCCATCAATTAGGCACGCGCGAGCTCGAAGCGGTCGGCGTTCATCACCTTGTTCCAGGCGACGATGAAGTCGTCGACGAACTTCCGGCCCGCATCCGCCTCGGCGTACACCTCCGCCAAGGCACGGAGCTGCGAGTGCGACCCGAAGATCAGGTCCACCCGCGTTCCCGTCCACTTGACGTCACCCGTCGAACGATCGCAAAGCTCGAAGAGATCCTCGGCCTTGGAGGTCGGCCGCACCGTGTGGCCCATGTCGAGCAGGTTGACGAAGAAGTCGTTCGTCAGCGTCTCGGGCCGGTGGGTGAAGACGCCGTGCTGCGATTTGCCGTAGTTGGCATTGAGCACGCGGAGACCGCCGACCAACACCGTCATCTCCGGAGCGGTCAGCCCGAGGAGTTGCGCGCGGTCGACCAGCAAGTGCTCCGCCGGGAGCGTGTACTTCGTCTTCTGGTAGTTGCGGAAGCCGTCCGCCACCGGTTCGAGCACCGCAAACGATTCCGCATCGGTGTGCTCCTGCGACGCATCCGTGCGGCCCGGGGTGAACGGCACCTGCACGTCGTGGCCCGCCTTCTTCGCCGCCTGTTCGATGGCGGCACCGCCAGCGAGGACGATGAGGTCGGCGAGGGAGACGGCTTTCCCGCCAGTCTGCGCGCCGTTGAACTCCTTTTGAATCGTTTCGAGGGCCTTCAGCACCTTCGCGAGACGCGTCGGCTGATTCACCTCCCAGTCCTTCTGCGGTGCGAGGCGGATGCGGGCACCATTGGCGCCGCCGCGCTTGTCCGAACCGCGGAACGTCGAGGCCGAAGCCCAGGCCGTGGAGACCAACTCGGCAACGCCGAGGCCGGAGGCAAGGATCTTGGCCTTGAGCGCGGCGAGGTCCTTGGCATCAACCAAGGGGTGCTTCGCGGCGGGGACCGGATCCTGCCAAATCAGATCCTCCTTCGGCACCTCGGATCCAAGATAGCGGACCTTCGGACCCATGTCGCGGTGCGTCAGCTTGAACCACGCCCGGGCAAAGGCATCCGCGAAGGCCTGCGGGTTCTGGAGGAACTTCCGTGAGACCTTCTCGTACGCCGGGTCGAAGCGCAGTGCGAGGTCGGTGGTGAGCATCGTCGGACGATGCTTCTTCTTCGGATCGAAGGCATCCGGCACCGTGTCCTTGGCGTCCTTGGCCACCCACTGGTGGGCTCCGGCCGGGCTCTTCACCAGCTCCCACTCGTAGCCGAACAGGTTCTCGAAATAATTGTTACTCCACTGGGTGGGCGTCGTGGTCCACGTGACCTCCAGCCCGCTGGTGATGGTGTGCGCACCCTTGCCACTGCCGAAGGAGTTCGACCAGCCAAGGCCCTGCTCAGCCATGCTCGCACCTTCCGGCTCGCGACCGACGTGCGATGCCGAGGCCGCGCCGTGGGTCTTGCCGAAGGTGTGGCCACCGGCGATGAGCGCGACGGTTTCCTCGTCGTTCATCGCCATTCGGCCGAAGGTCTCGCGGATGTCGCGCGCCGAGGCCACCGGGTCAGGGTTGCCGTTCGGTCCCTCGGGGTTGACGTAGATCAGGCCCATCTGCACGGCCGCGAGCGGATTTTCGAGCTGGCGATCACCGGAGTAGCGCTTGTCGCCAAGCCACGTCGTCTCGGAACCCCAGTAGACGTCCTCCTCGGGCTCCCAGACGTCGGCGCGGCCGCCGCCGAAGCCAAAGGTCTTGAAGCCCATCGACTCGAGCGCGCAATTGCCCGCGAGGACCATGAGATCGGCCCAGGAGATCTGCTTGCCGTACTTGCGCTTGATCGGCCAGAGCAGACGGCGCGCCTTGTCGAGATTGGTGTTGTCCGGCCAGCTGTTGAGCGGCGCGAAGCGCTGCTGTCCCGCGCCGGCGCCGCCCCGGCCGTCACCGGTGCGATACGTGCCCGCACTGTGCCAGGTCATGCGGATGAAGAGCGGGCCGTAATGGCCGAAATCGGCCGGCCACCACTCCTGCGAATCCGTCATCAGCGCGTAGAGGTCCTGCTTGAGAGCCTTGAGGTCGAGCTTCTGAAATTCTTTCGCATAATCAAACCCCTCGCCCATCGGATCAGAGAGAGAGGAGTTCTGATGCAGCATCTTCAGGTTGACCTGATTCGGCCACCAGTCGCGATTGGTCTGCGCCTGCGCGCCGGCATGCATGTGAGCGAACGGGCACTTGCCCCCGCTGGAGTCGGAATGAGGGTCCATGACACCACAAAAACTCAGGAACCGCTTTTCGCAAAGGCAATTTCCCCCGAAGACGCGAATCTCCCGCGACCTCGAACCATCGCCCCACTCCGGCTCCACGCGGCCGTCCCTGTCTTGCCTCCCGGCCGTAAACCCAGCCACACTTTCTTGTTCCCCAGTCGTCCGTTTCCTTTCGCCCCATGGAAGCCCCCCTCACCCCCTTGGAGTTCGCCCGACGCGCCCGCCGTCTCTATCCCCACCGCGAGGCGGTGGTGGACGGGGACCGGCGTTTCACCTACGCGCAGTTCCTCGACCGCGTCGACCGCTGGTCCTCGGTTCTGCGCGAGCTAGGCGTCGGCCCAGGAGATCGGGTGGCGTGCATCGCTCCGAACAGTCACGCGCACTTGGAAGCGTATTACGCAATTCCACAGCTCGGCGCGGTCATCGTCCCCATCAACTACCGCCTGAGCCTCGACGACTTCACCTACATCCTGAACCACTCCGGCGCCAAGGTGGTCTGCGTCCAGGCCGACTACCTGGATCTCGTGGATCAGATCCGCGGCGCCGTTCCCGGGGTCCAACACTTCGTGGCTTTCAGCGGCGAGAAACCAAACTGGATCTCCTACGAAGATCGCCTTGCCACCGCTCCGCCGGTCACTGACCTCCCCGAAATCGACGAGCTCAGCACGCTGTCGATCAATTACACGTCGGGCACCACAGCGCGCCCGAAGGGCGTGATGCTCACGCATCGCAATCAGTACCTGAACATCCTCTGCCGGCTGGCGCACACGCCGATGACGAGTGCGGACCGCTACTTGTGGACGCTCCCGATGTTCCACGTGAACGGCTGGTGCTTCGCTTGGATCGTCACTGCCGTCGGCGGGACTCACGTTTGCCTCCACAAGCCGGAAACCAAGCGCATTTTCGAACTCCTCCGCAGCGAGCGAATCTCGCTCTTCTGCGCGGCACCAACGATCCTCATCGGCATCGCCAACTCGCCGTCCGAACTACACCGCGGCCTGCCACGGGGCATCCGCGTCCTGACCGCGGGGGCGCCGCCCGCCGCCGCGACCATCGAACGGGTCGAGGGCGAGTTCGGGTGGACCATCACCCATATCTACGGTCTCACCGAGGTTTCCCCAATCGTCACCGTTTGCGAACCGCGTCCGGAGGACGCGCAGCTGGGCCTGCGCGAGGTCGCCATCCATAAGTCGCGGCAGGGCGTCGAGGCCATCGCCTCCGCAGAGGTCCGCGTGGTGGACGATCAGGACCGGGAGGTGCCCCACGACGGCGCCACGCTCGGCGAGGTCGTGATGCGCGGCCACGCCGTGATGCGCGGCTACTACAACGATCCCGAAGCCACCGCCCAGGCGATGCGCGGAGGCTGGTTCCGCAGCGGCGACGCCGCGGTCGTGCATCCGGATGGCTACCTTGAGATCCGCGATCGCTGGAAGGATGTCATCATCAGCGGCGGCGAGAACATCTCCTCGATTGAGGTAGAGGGCCTCCTCCTCCGCCATCCGTCCGTGCAGGAGGTGGCCGTCGTCGGAAAGCCCCACGAGAAGTGGGGCGAGACGCCCGTGGCGTTCGTCGTGCTGAAGGCCGGCGCCACCGGGGACGCCGCGGAGCTCCGCACGTTCTGCCGCGCCCACCTCGCTCACTTCAAGGCCCCACACGAGTTCACGTTCGTGGCCGAGCTGCCCAAGACCTCCACCGGCAAGATCCAGAAGTACGTGCTGCGCGGCGGCCGGCCGAACATCGCCCGGCAATAGCCGCTCCACCCCGGGCGGCGCGGCGACCGGAGTCGCCCTCCATCAACGAGATCGACGACCCGCAAACTGGTCGCCGGAAGGTTTCGTTACGCGATCGCCACACGCTCGACACCGGGACGGCACGGGAACGCAGCACGATGACGGGCACCGCGCGATCATGTCGAAACCCGTTCTCCACGTCCGATCCGCCATCCTCTCCGACGTCCACCTCGGCACGCCAGACGCCAAGGCGGAGGAGGCAACTCACTTCCTCAAGCACATTCGCTGCGAGCGTCTCATCCTGAACGGCGACATCATCGACGGCTGGCGTCTTCGCCGGGGCGCCACTTGGAGTCGCGCCCACACCCGCTTCGTCCGCCGCATCCTGACGCTGGTCCAAAAGAAAGACATCAACGTCGTGTATCTGCGCGGCAACCACGATGACTTCCTCTCCCGGCTCCTGCCGATGAGCTTCGAACGGATTCACCTGGTCGAGGACTGCCTGCTCGAGACACCGAACGGACGCTACCTCGTCCTGCACGGAGACGTGTTTGACGGGGTGGTCAAAAACATGGCCTTTCTGGCCCACGTCGGGGACGTCGGCTACGCCCTGCTGCTGCGGCTCAATCGTGTCTACAACCTGTGGCGGAAGTTCTGGGGCAAGGAGTACTTCTCGCTCAGCAAGGCGATCAAGGCGCGCGTGAAGCAGGCCGTGAGTTTCGTCGGGAAGTTCGAGGAGAACATTGCGGCCCTCGCCCGGGAGCGCGGCTGCGTGGGTGTCATCTGCGGGCACATTCACACGCCGGCGGACAAGCAGATCGACGGGATTCACTACCTCAATTCTGGTGACTGGGTGGAATCGCTCACCGCGATCGTCGAGCACCTCGACGGCCGATTCGAGGTGATCCACTTCAAGGATTTCATCCTACGCTTTCCGATGCCCACCGACGAAGGCGCCGACGATCCGGAGCCCGGGATCGAGGCACCGCTCGGGCCGCAACTCGAGGCCCTGCGCCACGCGCTCTCATGACGCCGCGACGCGTGCTCGTCCTGACCGCGAGCTACGGAGAAGGTCACAATAGCGCCGCCCGGGCCCTCGTTGCCGGACTGCAGCGCCAACCCGGTGTCACGGCGGAGAAAGTCGATCTCTTCGCGGAGGTCGCTCCGCGGTTGGACCGGCTCTCACGCCAGCTCTACCTGAAGGTCATCAATCATGCTCCGGCGGTATGGGCTGGCTTCTACGGCTGGCTTGATCGAACGCCTCACCTCCGCCACCTCACGGCCCTGCTCCCGCAGTACGTCCGCGCGTTTGAACGCCTGCTGGACGAGAAGAAGCCGGACGCACTCTGCGCGACCTACCCGGTCTACGGATGGCTCGCGGAGCAAGTGCGCCGCAAGGGTCGGGCCGTTCCCCCACTCTACGTGGTCGTGACCGATGCGCTCACGATCAACGCCATCTGGTTCGGCGTTCCCGCGCAGCGCTGGTTCGTCACCGACGCGGGCTCGGCCCAGCGGATGATCGACCGCGGCGTCACTCCCTCCCGCGTCACAGTGTCCGGCTTCCCCGTGGCCTCTGCGTTCGCCGACCGGAGCAGCGATGCCGTGCCGCCCGATCCAGCCAGCGGCGGCCCGCGGCGGGTCCTGCTGATGATCAACTGCTCCCGCCGTCGGGCAACCGCCATCGCCCGCGCCGTCGTCGCCTGCCCCGGACTAGCCGTCACGATCACGGCCGGACGCAGCGAAGACCTCCGCCGGGAACTCGCCTCGCTTCCCCACCCCACCACGACCTCGGTCGAGGTCCTCGGCTGGACCGATCGCATCCCCGACCTGCTCATGCGCCACCACCTCGTCATCAGCAAGGCGGGCGGAGCCACGACTCAGGAATCGATCAATGCACTCTGCCCCATGATCGTGAGCCAAGTCGTGCGCGGTCAGGAGGAGGGAAACTGGGAACTCCTCAAAGCGCACGATGCCGGGACCCTCGCCACGACACCGGAGCAGGTGGTGGCGGCGATCACCGCGGCATTCGACCACGGTGCCGACCAATGGAAACGATGGCGGCGCGGCCTCGAACACCTCGCCCGACCGACCGCCGCGAGCGACATCGCACGGCAGATCCTCTCGGAAACCGCGCTCGGAGGCAGCCCCACGAGCCCACGCCCGTCGGAACCGGCGGCATCGTCCTCCGTGTGACCCATTGATCGTACCGTCCATTGGATCCCAACGGGATGATGATCGCTAAACGCTTGATCATCAGGTTTAAGACGATATCCGGGAGTCATGTCTCTCTACTGGCTCTACGATCTTCCCAACGTCTTGCTCGGCGTGGTAGTCACCTCCGCCTTCGTGCTTTTTGCGGTCGCGGGGCACATTCTCCTGCGTAAGCGGATCGAGACTTGGGTCGGCCCCTACCCCGGTCAGAACGACGTGGTCGGGATCGTGAGCAGTACGCTCGGCATCTTTTTTGGTATCACGCTGGGTCTCGTCGCGGTCGGCACCTGGGACACGTTCAACTCGATGGATACGCTGGCCCAGCGGGAAGTCCTGACGGCCACCAATCTGCAGCGTACGCTGAACACGCTGCCGGAGCCGACGCGGTCCGACGCGCTGCGGAACCTCCGCGACTGGGCCGACATCGTGGTCACGAAATCGTGGCCCGCACAACAGGTCGGTCGAGCGCCCCAGGGTGAGGCGGAGAAACTCGAGGCCATCGAGGCACTGCTCAGCGCCCGTGAGCCGGGACGCCTGCTCGGGGGTGGAGGCGGCAGCATTCAGCGGCAGGCCCGGTCCGTCCAGCAGTTGAACGCGCTCATGCTGGCCGGCGACGAGCGAGCCCGGAGCTACGATGCTCGACTGACCGCTCCCCTGTGGTGGATCGTCGTGATCGGAGCGCTGCTCACGATTGCGTCGACGTGGTTTGTCGCCGCGAACTCGGAGACCGTGAAGCTCTTCGCCACGATCAGCGTCTCCCTGATGCTCGGCCTGCTCATCTTCTTTCTCGTCGCCACCGACAACCCCTTCCGCGGGGACTTGAGCATCAGCTCCGACGGCTTCGCCGCGCTGCGCGACTTGATCGACACCAAGCTGGCGGAGTAAGCGCCGTCCCGCGCCGACGGGATCGAGCCACCCACCGAGGCCCGGCGGGCAAACCAACCCGGCAGCGGTCCGCGAGATTCGGACCGCCCCGACTGGGAGTGCTCAGCCCCGGGGATGCAGCGCAATGTCGAACGAGGACACACGCACGGTCCGTCCGACGCCGACCGGCACATCGCGCGCCTCCGCGCCCATGTTGAGGATCCACAGACCGGCATCGGTCTCGACCTTGTAGACGTCCGGTAGATCGAAGTTCAGCGTCGTCGGCACCGCCGCGAGACGTTTCTCGGTGATCGCACTCTGCAGGAGGTCCTGAATGAACCGCAGCGGGAGACGGTGGGACTGCGCCCAGCTCGCCTCGTTCTGCCGGAGATCCATCGAACCGAAATAGGAGTAAACCATTCCCTTCCCGAGAGGCTTCCGCCAGGCCACGGCCAAGTCAGGGGAATACTGCATCCCCATCAGGATCTCGACGTCCGGCGCCAAGGGACGATAGGCCCCGAAGGGCGTCACATACGTCAGGGCCGCGATCGACGGAAGCAGGTCTGGACGCGCGATCCGCATCCCCTTCGTGTCGATGCCCCGGATGTCATCCGTCTCCGGCGTGAATCCCGTGAGATCATCGAACGGGGCCGTCGATCCATCCCAGTCGATCGGCCGGTAACCCAGCACGAAGAGGAGCCCACCCGACCTCACCCAGTCCGCGATGGCTCGCGTCGTCCGTGCATCGACCACCTGAGCATTGGCCACGAACAAGATCCTCTTGCCCGCCAACACGCCGTCCTGGATCAACCGGTCATCGGCGAGATCGTAATCGATGAAGCGTCGGAACTCGGCGAGGAACTCACCGACCCGCGCCATGCCCGACTGCGCCACCTCCGCACTCAGGACCTGCGACGCGGAAAGATTGGGCTGGTACACGACCGCATCGATCCGTGGCCGCTGCTGCTCGCGGAAGAGCGGGCTCAGGCGACCCGTCTGCTCACCCATTGATGCCCACTTGCCCGTCTTCGGGTCGATCATGAGCTCGCCCGACCACGCAAACATCTGATTTGCGCCCGAAGTGACCGCATTGAACATGCGGCCCACCATGCCCTCCGCCGACACGTACGACGCCGGTTCGTTGCCAAAGTACGCGCCGTAATGATGGCCCGCCGTCGCGACTAGGCGGGTGAGACGTACGTTGTAGCCAAAGGAACTGCCCTCGTTGGTGATGCGGACTCCCGCGCCGTGCTTGGCGGCCACCTTCGCCTGGGCGGAGAAGTCCGAACCGTGCTCCGGCGCCATGTCGCCGCCCGTGCACAGGTAAACGTCCACCCCAGGGAAGGCCGCCCGCGTCTCCGCGAGGCAGAAGTCCGAGAACTCCGTCATCTCGTCACGATACCACGCGAGGAACTCCTGCCAGGCCCGCTCGGACGGCGCCTTGGCCGGAAGAAAAGGCCGCACCTCAGCCCACGATCCGTAATCGCTCCGCCACGCTCGGTTGAGCGCATCGATGCCTTCGGGATAGAGCGTCTGGACGTGCGCCCGGAAGTCCGCCTCCGCCAACGCGTCGCCACACCAGTACCCCGCATGCGAGTGGTACTCGCCCGGCCAATTTCCGATCACCGGGTAGATCGCCTCGCCGTAATCGCCCGTGATCCCAATGTTCACGGACTCCAGCACGCCCTTCGGCCCGTAGTGAGCCGCCAGCTGTCGGAGCGAGTGCCGGACATGATCCCGCATCCCCGCGGACCAGAGCGAGGGGATCGCCATCTCGCGACCGTGCTCCAAGCAACGGTACATCACCATGCCCTGCTTTTCCCGGACCCATTGGGGCGTCACGTACCATGGCCCCATAATGATGAACGGCACCCACTTCAGCCCCGCCCGCGTGTACACTTCGACCTCACGGTCGTACTCCGACCAGTTAATCTCACCAGGGGAGGGCTCGACCTTGTTCCAGTAAACGTAGGTCTGAACACTCGTGAAACCCATGCGCTTCAACTCGCGCACCTTGGCTTCAAATGCGGGTACATCCGTCCCTACCTCCAAACCGCCCGCCGTGAGCGTCAGCGGAGCCACTCGAGGTCCGCTGGCCGCTTCCATCCGAATCGACGAGATCATCGCGGCACTCAGGACACACACGGCAAGCAACAACCAGCGTGAAACAAGGGATGAGGGCATCATTGGGGGAAAAGGGGTTGGGCGATGGAAAGAAGCACCACCAACGCGAAAAGCCTCCGCAACCACACGTCGGGTCCAACGGGCGTCAAGGGGCCACGCTCGAAACGCTCAGCCATCAAGAGAAAGCGTGCACATCACCCACGGAACGCTCAGGATCGCTCATCGGCGCAGCGCCTGCGCTCACCGGAGTCCGCGGCGTGCACGCTCCGCGAACATCGGGCGGCGCGCCACGGCGGGACCGAGGCCTCGGGGCTCGCTCGCCTCCAACCCCCCGTGCCCCTGCGGCGGAGGGCGGCGCTTGCACCGCCCGACCAGGCCCGACATCCTCACCTTTCCTGCCGTGACGCTCGCCGACATCCAATCCGCCGCCCAACGCCTGAAGGGGCAAATTCTTCCGACGCCCTGCCTGCCCTCGCAAACGCTGAGCCAGATCACGGGTGCAGAAGTATTCCTGAAGTTCGAGAACCTGCAGTTCACCGCCTCGTTCAAGGAGCGCGGAGCCTGCAACTGCCTCGCGCTTCTCGACGCGGCCGCCCGCGGTCGTGGGGTGATCGCCATGAGTGCCGGCAACCACGCCCAAGGGGTAGCCTACCACTGCCAGCGCCTGGGAATCCCGGCGGTGATCGTGATGCAGAAAAACACGTCGGCCGTGAAGGTCGAGCGCACCGAAGGCTTCGGTGCCACCGTCATCACGCACGGCGACACGCTCGAGGAGGCGCGGGAAAAGGCCTACGCGCTTGCCCGCGAACGGAATCTCACGTTCGTGCATCCCTACGACGACCCGGCGGTCATCGCCGGTCAGGGCACGATCGCCCTTGAGATGCTCGAGGAGGTGCCGGACCTCGACCTGCTCGTCATTTCGGTGGGAGGCGGCGGCTTGATCGCCGGCATGGCCACCGCCGCCAAGGCGCTCAAGCCGTCGATCGAGGTCGTGGGCGTGCAAACGCGCCGTTTCCCAGCGATGTACAACCTCATCAAGGGAACGTCCCTGCCCCAGGGGGAGAGCACCATCGCCGATGGCATCGCGGTGGGCCTGCCCGGCACGCTGACGCGTCAGGTCGTCGCTGCATCGGTGAACGACCTTGTCCTGGTGGAGGAACCGGATCTCGAACAGGCCATCGTGATGCTGCTGGAGGTGGAGAAAACGCTCGTCGAGGGCGCCGGCGCGGCTGGTCTCGCCGCCCTGCTCGCGCATCGGGAACGGTTCCGCGGCCGCAAGGTCGGGTTGGTGCTCTGCGGCGGCAACATCGATCCGTTGCTGCTTTCCGCCATCATCGGACACGGCTTGGTGCGCGCCGGCCGGCTCGTGCGGCTGAAGGTGAGTGCGCGCGACGTGCCGGGTTCGCTGGCGAAGATCACTACCGCGGTGGGTCAAGCCGGCGCGAACATCGAGGAGGTTCACCACCAGCGGGCGTTCTCGTCGCTTTCCGCGCAGTACGTCGAGATCGAGCTGGTGCTGCAGACCCGCGGCCCGGCGCACGTGACCGAAGTGCTCGCGGCCTTGCGCGGCGCCGGCCTGCGCGCCGAAGCGGTGTAACCCGGCGGCCTGCCGTTGCTCCCGCCGTAGCCCGAGGGGTAGTTTGCGTTTCTCAGGGCGCTCCGCATCCTGCTGCCATGCTCGATTGGGGTGCCCGTTTCCTCCAAGCCTTCATCCCGCTGTTCGTCGCCATCGATCCGATCGGCCTCGCGGCGATCTTTCTCGGGATGGGCCAGAACATCCGCTCGGACCAACGGCGTCGGCTCGCGGATCAGGCGATCTGGACGGGCGGTCTGGTCGCCCTCGGATTCCTGTTTCTCGGACAATCCGTCTTCACGGCGCTCGGCATTGCGGTCGCTGACTTCCAAATCGCCGGTGGACTGATCCTCTTCATCCTGGCGGCCAAGGACCTCCTTTCGACCTCGACTTCGGAATCGGAAAAACTCCCGGAAGATTTCGGGATCGTGCCGCTGGGCATGCCGTTGATCGCGGGGCCCGCCTCCATCACCACGCTCCTCGTCCTCGCCCAGAACAAGGCCATCGGACTCGCGGTCACGCTGGCCGCCCTCGCGGCGAACCTTGTCCTCGTGGTGCTGGCGCTGCACTACAGCGATTGGCTGGGTCGCCGCATCGGCCCGGCGGGCCTGCGCGCCGTCTCGAAAATCGTTTCGATGCTCCTCGCGGCGATCGCCGTCGCGATGATCCGCAGCGGCCTGCGCAGCTAGGCTCGACCGCTCACCGGCGGCGTCGGTCACGCCTCCGCGAGGAGCTGCGCATCCGTCGCCCGCTCACCCTCACCACCCGGGATCGGTGGCACATAAACGTAGTGCGGATCCTCCCGCTGCCGCCGCAGCACCGGAATGATGTCGTCCCGCCACGTGGCCCAGAGGCCGTGCGAGGCCGGCGGCAGGTCATGCGCGATCGCCTCGCGCAGGCGCGGCAGGTTGTAGAAGGGAACCGCCGGGAACATGTGATGCTCCACGTGGTACTGCATGTTCCAGTAGAAGAACGCCGGCAGCCAACTGCAGGTGAAGGTGCGGCAGCAGCGGCGAAAATCTGGGGTATCGGGTGACAGTCCGACATGCTGCGGCGCGCCCACGAGGAGCGTGAGCCACGGCGCGTAAAACGTGCCGAGATTCACGACCAAAATCAGGAATCCATGACCCGTCAGCAGGAAGGCCAGTGCAAGCAGGGCGTGGCCACCCAGTACGATCCGAGCCCAGCGCACCCGTTCGCGACGCGCCTTGAGGTCGGACTCGGGCAGCACGCGCCGCAGCCACGCCGCCTTGAAGAATCCGTCGCGCGACACGTCGCCCAGCGCCAGCGCAACCCAGAAGCGCAGCTGGTTCCAGAGCGCGACGGGATGAAAGGTCAGGTGCGAGAGGATGAAGGGCACACTGTCCCAATCGATGCGCAGCGGCAGCACGATCTCGCCGTCATGCTCCGCGTGCGTCGTCGCCTGATGGTGCCGGACGTGACTCGCGCGGTAGGCCAAGGGATCAAACCACGCGAGGAACGCGTAGATGCGGAGGAAGAAAGTGTTCCAGAACGGAGAGGTGAACGGCGTCTTGTGGCAGAGTTCGTGGCAGGCCACGCCACCGAAGAAGCTGCCATTCGTACCGTGGACGAAGAGGGCAAGCAGCAGCAGCGGAACCATCCACGGCCAGTTACTCCCGTCGATCTGCTGATAGAGCGCGTAGGCCGCGCCACCCGTGACCACGAAGAGCCCCAATTGCAGGAAAACCTGCGCGAAGGCACGCGCATCCTTGCGCTGCACGAGGCGGCTCATCACCGCGCGATCCACCTTCGATCGGTACCAGTTGATTTTGATCGGCTCGTTCATGACAGCAGTTCCTTACACCCGTAAATCCCGCTTCCAGCACGCCGTTTCGGATGATCGGTCGCGAGTGAAATCCGCTCAATCGCTCATTTCGCCACGAACTGCGCCAGCCCACGTTCACGACTTGTCCGCGCAGCTGAGTTCTCCCTAAATCGTCCTTCCCTTCCCCATGCTCACCCCGCTCGCCCGCCACCTCGCCGTCTCCCTGCTCGCGTTCGTTTTCACCGCGGCTTTCGTCCAGCCGGTCACCGGAGCAGCGGCCACGCATCCTCACCCGGAGGGTGACGACGTCGATCTTTGGGTGGCCGCCGGTCAGTCGAACATGCAGGGCGTGGCGCTGCTGCCGCCGGCCACGACACCCAACCCGCTCGTCCGGGTCTTCGATCTCACCGGACAGTGGGTGGAGGCGAAACCGCCCACCCACCGCGTCTATGCGGCGTCGGCGCCGGTTTTCAAGCGACTCATCTTCAAGATGAACCCCTCCCTCACCGAGGCGCAGTGGGCGAAGCTGCAGGAAGACGATCGGGCCGGTCGCGGCGGCGGGCTGGGACCCGACCTCGGGTTCGCCGATCTTCTCGCGCGCTCCACGGGACGACGGATCGGTCTCATTCCCTGCGCCCTCGGCGGCACGAACCTCACGCAGTGGTCACCGTCGCTCCGCGACCAGGGAACTGAATCCCTCTACGGCAACATGCTGCACCGCATCCAGCAGGTGGGTGGTCGGATCAAGGGCGTGATCTGGTATCAGGGCGAGGGGCAGTCCGGTTCACGCGAATCGGCGGACCGCTTCACGGCGGATTTCTTGAACCTGATCGATAGTCTACGGCGCGACACCGGTATCCCCGACCTCCCGTTCATCTACGTGCAGATTGGCCGTTTCGCCAACGAGGACCGCAGCACCGACCCATTCTGGCAAATGATCCAGGAACACCAGCGCAATGCCGCTGCGCTGCGCCCAAATCTCTGGGTCGTGCCATCGGTCGATCTCGCGCTCGATGATCTGATTCACATCGGCACTGAGGGCCAGCAGCGCCTCGGTCGTCGTCTCGCCGAGACCGCCCTCACCCACGTCTACGGCAAGGCCGGCTACGCGACGCCGATCAACTACGTCTCGCACGAGATCCGGCCATCCACGCAGGCGCTGCATCACTGCCTCCGGGTACGCTTCTCCGGGGTCACCGGTCGTCTGCAGTCCGCCGGCCGACCGGCGGGATTCGAGCTGATCCCGGAGGACCCAAAGAAGCAGGGTCCGATGGTCTACAAGGTCGAGTTCGACCCCGCCGACCCCGCCAGCGTGCTGGTCTGGTACTCACGCGAGATCAAGGCTCCGGTGAAGTTGGTCTACGGGCTGGGCATGGACCGTTACACCAACATCACCGATGGGCGCGACATGGCGATCCCGGCCTTCGGGCCAGTGATCGTCACGCCGCAGCCCTGACGATTTCCGCGGTCGGGCGACCTAAGGAACGAACCGCGCGACGAAGTCCCGGACCGGCATCGCCTCCAGCCGAGCGCGATCCGCGAAGAGATCCATGATCTCGCCCGCGCGCGCGGCCCCGAAGTGGGCCGCGAAGGCCGCCTGCGCCTTCTCCCGTAAAACCGGGATACCCTCCGCCCGACGGCGTCGGTGCCCGATCGGGTAGTGAACTTCGACGCGCGGCGTACTCGTACCGTCGCGGAAAAAAACCTGCACCGCATTCGCGATCGAGCGCTTCTCGGGATCGAGGTAGTCACGCGAGTACTGCCGATCCTCGGTGACGCGCATCTTCGTCCGCAGGGCGTCGATTCGCGGATCCGCCGCCGCCGCATCTTCGTAGTGATCCGCGGTCAGGCGACCATGGATGAGCCCGATGGCGGTCATGTACTGCAGGCAGTGATCACGGTCCGCCGGGTTGTGCAGCGGCCCGCTCTTGTCGATGATCCGGATCGCCGACTCGTGCGTCGTCATCTCAACGCGCTCGATGTCGTCCAGCCGGTCTCGCACTGCCGCATGGAGCTGCATCGCGCATTCGACGGCTGTCTGCGCATGGAACTCGGCCGGGAAGGAAATCTTGAACAGGACGTGCTCCATCACGTAGCTGCCCAGCGGGCGGGCCAGGCGGACGGCGTTACCCTTGAAGGACACATCTTGAAAGCCCCACGTCCGGGCTGTGAGGACCGACGGATAGCCCATCTCACCGGTCATCGCCGTGAGCGCGAGGCGGACTGCGCGACTGGTGGCGTCACCGGCGGCCCAGGACTTGCGGGACCCGGTGTTCGGCGCGTGCCGATAAGTGCGGAGGGCAGAGCCGTCGAGCCAAGCATGCGAGAGCGCGTTGATGACCTGCTCGCGGCTGCCACCCAGCAGGCCCGCGGTGACCGCGGTGGACGCGATGCGGACCAGGATCACGTGGTCGAGGCCGACGCGGTTGAAGGAATTCTCGAGGGCCAGCACGCCCTGGATCTCGTGCGCCCTGATCATCGCAGTCAGCACGTCCCGCATCGTCAACGGCCTACGGCGCGCTGGCAGGGCGCGCGTGAAGGCGGAAAGGCCGCTGGCGGTGGCTTCGTTACGGCTCAGCCAGTCGGCCGTGGCGAGGATGGCGCCGAGATTATCGGACGGGTGTCCCCACTCCGCCGCCAGCCAGGTGTCGTTGAAATCCAGCCAACGCACGATGGCTCCGACGTTGAATGCGCCCTGCACCGGATCGAGTTCGTAGGCGGTACCCGGTACCCGAGCGCCGTTCGGCAAGGCCGCTCCCGGCACCACGGGGCCAAGCAGCTTGGTGCAGGCCGGGTAAGCGAGAGCCATGATGCCGCAAGCCAGCGTGTCGGCGAGGCACCACCGCGCAGTATCGTACGCTTCATCGCTCTGCACGTCGGCGTGGAGCGTGTACTCGGCGAGATCGACGAGCAGCGGATCAGGATCGGGACGGACGTTGCTGATGTGGGCGGACATGGGAGTAAGGAAACGGTTGGGACGAAAGCAATCACGTCCGGGCGCTGAGCGCGGGGAACGGACGATTGTCTGGGCCGGTATAGTTGGCTCCGGGGCGGATGATCTTGCCGTCGATGCGCTGCTCGACGATGTGCGCCGCCCAACCGGCGATCCGCGCCATCACGAAGAGCGGGGTGAACATGAGCATGGGCACACCGAGCCGGTGATACGCCACGGCGCTGAACCAATCGAGGTTCGGGAACATCCGCTTCTCGGTCCACATCAGGCTCTCGATCCGCTCGGCCACCGCGAAGAGGCGGTGATCTCCGGCCTCCTCCGAGAGCCGGCGCGCGATTTCCTTGATGATGCCGTTCCGCGGGTCCGCGACCGTGTAGACCGGATGTCCGAAGCCAATCACGATCTCCCGCCGCAGGAGCCGCGCCCGGATGTCCGCCTCCGCCTCGTCGGGCGTCGTATACCGCTGCTGGATGTCCAGCGCGACCTCGTTGGCGCCTCCGTGCTTCGGGCCGCGCAGTGCGCCGATCGCACCTGTGACGCACGAATGCACGTCGGCACCGGTGCCCGCGATGACCCGCGCGGTGAAGGTGGAAGCGTTGAACTCGTGCTCCGCGTACAGGATCATCGAGCGATCCAACGCGGCGACATGGGTCGGCGCAGGGCTCTGTTGGTGCAGCAGGCGCAGAAAGTGCGCGGCGATCGTCTCATCCTCCGTCTCCACCGCGATGCGCTGACCGCTCGTCGCGAAGTGGTGCCAGTACAGCAGCATCGACGGAAAGCTCGCGAGCAACCGGTCGGCGATTTCCCGCGCCCCGGCAACGGTCGCCGCGGTGCCGCCCGCGGCCGGCAGGGACTCGGTCTCGAGGTTGCCGAGCACCGAGGTGCCCGTCCGCAGCACATCCATCGGATGGGCTGAGGCAGGGATCTGCTCCAAGACGGTTCGCAGGGCCTGCGGCAGGGAGCGGAGCGAGCGCAGTTTCGCGCGGTAGGCGGTCAACTCATCAGCGCGCGGGAGTCGCTCGTGGATGAGGAGGTGCGCGACCTCCTCGTAGGCCGCGTGCGCCGCGACCTCGTTGATATCATACCCACGGTAGTGCAGGTCGTTGCCGGAATGACCGACCGTGCAGATCGCGGTGTTTCCGGCGACGACCCCGGAGAGCGCCACCGACTTTTTGGCCCGCGGAGCGGACGTTGCGGAAGCGGCTGGGCCTGGCGAGGTGTCGGAGGACATAGGGAGAGGGCCCGTCGAACGCGCGCGGCGCTCAGCGTGGCGGTTGGTAACCGAGGGTGGCGTAGAGATCGCTGCGGGTCTGCATCCGGCCGACGACCGCGGCCTGCGTGCCGTCCCGACGAATCGCCGAGTATACGTCCAGCGACGCAGCTGCCGCCGCGCGTGAGGCGCTGAGCGGATAGAGTACGAGCGCGACTCCGGCGTCGCGCAGAGCGTCGAGGCCGAAGAGCGGGGTCTTTCCAAATTCCGTGAGATTAGCGAGGACCGGCACCGGCAGAGCCCGCGTGAAGGCCCGGTATTCTTCGAGCGTCGTGAGCGCCTCAGCGAAGATCATGTCCGCTCCTGCGGCGACGTAGGCCTGCGCCCTTGCAATGGCACCGGCGAGACCTTCATTCGCCGCGGCATCGGTGCGCGCCATGATCACAAATTCCGGATCGCGACGGCCCCGGACGGCCGCGCGCACGCGGTCGACCATGACATCCGAAGGGACCAGGTGCTTGCCCGGCAGATGGCCGCAAACCTTGGCCGGCACCTGATCCTCGAGGTGCACGGCGGCCACGCCAGCCTCCTCCATTTCCCTCACGGTGCGTTCCGGGTCGTCCCAGCCCGTGTCGATGTCCACGAGGAGCGGCAGGTCCACGCACCGCGTGATCCGCCGCGCGTCGATCAGCACGTCGGCCCGCTCCGTGATGCCCGTGTCCGGCACGCCGTAAGAGTGATTGGCCACTCCGGCACCCGAGAGATAGAGCGCCCGGAATCCGGCCCGACGGGCCAGCAAGGCAGCGTAGGCGTTGATCACCCCCGTCAGCTGCAGGGGCTTCTCCGCCGCGAGGGCGGCACGGAAACGACTTCCTGGGGTCAACATGACGGTAACGGTGACGCGATGGCGACGGGGAACAAGGATCAATCCTTTCTCGACTGAGCCTCAACTTCCTGCCGGATGGCTTCGAGGACGGAGGCGTCCTCCATCGTGCTGAGATCCCCGGTCGATCGGCCCTCCGCGATCGCGAGGATCGCCCGCCGCACGATCTTCCCCGAGCGAGTCTTCGGCAACTGCGGGACCAGCGCGATCAGCGCCGGACGCGCCAGCGCACCGACCTGACGGACCACCGTCTCCTCAATCTCCCGCTTCACTCTCGCCTGCGCGTCCGCGGAGGCGTACGCCTCCGGCTGGCGGAGCACGACGAAACAGGCCACGGCCTGGCCCTTGAGCTCATCGTTGCGCCCGACCGTCGCCGCCTCGGCCACCGCCGGATGCGCACAGATCGCCTCCTCGATCTCACGCGTGCCCAACCGATGCCCCGCCACGTTGATGACGTCGTCGGTGCGCCCGAGAATGAAGAAATACCCCTCCTCGTCCTGCACTGCGTAATCGAACGTCGAGTACATTCTCTTTCCTTTGAACTGGCCGCAGTAGTGGCGATCAAAGAGGTCGTCGTTCCGCCAGATGGTGCTCATGCAGCCCGGCGGCAGGGGCAGACCGACGGCCAGGACTCCTTTCTCACCCCGCTGCACCGGTTCTCCAGTCGTCGGATCAACCACCCGCGCTGCGTAGCCGTAGGCAGGAAAGCCCGGCGAACCCGCTTTCGCGCGAACCGGACCAGACCCCGCCATCAGGGTCAATAACGGCCAACCCGTCTCAGTCTGCCAGTAGTTGTCGATGATGTTAACGTGCCCGAGAGCCTCCCGGATCCACGTGGACGTAGGCTCGTCGAGTGGTTCGCCAGCCAGAAAGAGGTGCCGTAGACGGGAAAGATTATGCCGCTGGATCAGGGCCGGATCCTGCTTCTTGAGGACCCGAATCGCGGTGGGTGAGGAAAACATCACCGTGGCCCCAGTCTCGGCCGCGATTTTCCACCAGATGGCGCCGTCCGGTCGGGTCGGAATCCCCTCGTAGATGACCGTAGCCATGCCCCGAAGCAGCGGACCGTAGACCGTATAGGAATGGCCCACGACCCACCCGACGTCCGCGGTCGAGAAGTAGGTCTCTCCCGGACGTCCGTCATAGATCAGGTCCATCGACGCCGCCAGCGCCACCGCGTAGCCGCCGGTGTCGCGCTGGATCCCCTTGGGCCGCGCGGTCGTGCCGCTGGTATAAAGCAGGTAGCTGGGTTCACTGGACTCGAGCCACTCGCACGAGACCGCCTCGTTCGCATGCCGCGCGGAGAGCGTCGCGTAATCGCAGTCGCGGGGTGCCTGCAATGCCAGCGCAGGATCGAGCCCGCGATTGATCACAAGCACATGGTCGACGCGGGTCTGGGCCAGTGCGACTGCCTCGTCGACCAGGCGCTTCAGCGGAATCAGTTTTCCAGCTCGCAGACCGGCATCACAGGTGATGATGACCCGTGCCTCTGCGTCGTCGATGCGGCTGGCGAGACTTGGTGGCGCGAAGCCGGCGAAGACCGCCGAGTGGATGAGTCCGAGTCGCGCGCAGGCCAGCATCGCGACGGCAGCCTCCGGGACCATGGGTAGGTAGAGGATGACGCGATCGCCACGACTCAGTCCGAGGCCGCGGAGCGTGGCGGCCATCCGCACCACCTCGCGATGCAAGTCCGCGTAGGTCAGCACCCGCGTCTCGCCGGTCTCGGTCGAGACGAAGTGGATCGCCGGCTGGGCCGCACGCTCGGGCAGGTGCCGGTCGACGGCGTTGTGGCAGAGATTGGTGCGACCGCCGACGAACCAGCGGGCGAACGGCGCGCGCGAAAAGTCGCACACCTGGGTGAAAGGCTCGTGCCAGTCGATGCGTCGCGCCTGCTCGGACCAGAAGCCATCAGGGTCCTGCAACGAACGTGTCACAATCGGATCCGGATTCATGGCGAGGCGGGAAAGCGGGGCGAAACGAGGAGAAGGAGGAACGGCACTGGAGCGAACGCCGCCGGGGAACGGCGCCGCGCCGGGGAGGCGTTGGCGGACCTCCGTTTCCGCCGTGGCTAGGCAAGAATGCCAGAACCACCGCGATTCGGGAATGAATTAGATTTGCTCTCGGTGATCCGGAAACGTAATCACCGCGCCATGGAGATGCGTCACCTCCGTGCCTTCGTCGCCGTCGCGGAGCGGCTGCACTTCCGCCGGGCGGCGGAGGCGCTGCGCGTGTCACAGCCCGCGCTGAGCAGCCAAATCCGAGCGTTGGAAGAGGATGTGGGGGCGCGTCTGCTGGAACGTACGACGCACCAGGTCGGGCTGACGCCGGCGGGACGGCGGTTTCTCACCGATGCGCGGCGCCTCCTCCGGGCGGCGGAGGACGCGGCGGTGGCGGCGCGGCGGCAGGCTGCGGGGGAGATCGGCGAGATCACGCTCGGGTTCGTGCCGTCGCTGACGTACCACCTACTGCCCCTGCTACTGCGGCGGTTCCGGCACGCGATGCCGGAGGTGGAGCTGCGGCTGCGCGAGATGGATACCGCGCAGCAGATCGAGGCCCTGATCAGTCACCAGCTCGACCTCGGTTTCATTGGCCTCGGCCACACGCGAGAGACGGAAGACCTCCAACTCGCGCTCGTCGGGGAAGAGCAATTGGTGGTGGTGCTCGCCGAGGGACATCCCCTGCTCCGCAAGCGCCGGGCCAGCCTCGCACTTCGGGAACTGGCGGACACGCCGCTCTACCTGGCCGCGCGGGAAAGCGCCCCCCTCTTCAACCCCTGGATCGTGGTATTGTGCCAGCAAGCCGGATTCCAGCCGAGGATCGCGCGGGAGGAAGGCCAACCGGCGACGACAATCAGTTACGCGGCGGCGGGCATGGGGGCCACGATCCTGCCGGCGCAATACGCCCAACTGCGGCCTCCGGGCGTGTGCTTCGTGCCGTTGGCCCGCCCCGTGCCGCGCTACCGTTACTTCGCGGCTTGGGCGGAGTCCCACGCGCACCCGGCGCGCGGCCGCTTCATCGAGCTGGCGCGCGCGACGGTGGCGGCGGCGCGACCGGCCCGCGCGGGATGACCCACGCGGTGGCCGGCGCGCACACCGAACGTTCCGTTAACGGAACTTGTACTCGACCGACAGCGTGAAGGCGCGACCGCGCGGGTCGGCGATACGCGGCTCCCAGCTGCTACCGGCACCCGTGTTGGTGTCGTAAGCGACCGAGAAGGGCGGGTCCTGGTTGAACAGGTTCTTGATGCCCGCAACGATGGTCACGTCCCGGCGCCAGCGGTAGGTCAGACTGGCGTTGTAGGTGATGTACTCGTCGACCTTCGGGTTCCAGTTCGGCGGAACGACCGTACCGTTCGCGACGCCCGGGAGCACGAAGTCCATGTAGCCGGCGCGGTACAGCTGGCTCACGCGACCGGTCCACTTGCCCTTCCGGAACGAGGTGGAAGCCGTGTACTTCCACTTCAGGCCGATGTCGCTGGCGCGGGTAAAGCGACCGATCTCGCTTCGGCTCCAGGGAGCGGAGGCGAGGAGGCGGGACTTCTTTTCCAGCAACTGCGAGATGTTGGTCTCGGCCGTCAGGCGGCCACCCAGCACGTCGAAGTCGCCGCGCGCTCCATACTCGATGCCCTTGGTCTGGGTCTCGCCGGCGTTCAGCCAGCGATTATCGATCGCGATGATCTGATTGCCCGCATTGCGGACGATTGCATCCGGGAAGAGCTGGTAGTTCTGGAGGATGACGGTCGGTCCGAGGATGAGGATCGTGCCGTCGCGCTGGACGGACCACCAGTCAGCCGTGAGGGTGATGTTCTTGATCGGCGAGTAGACCACGCCGGCGGACAGCATTTCCGCTTCTTCCGGGTTGAGCGACGTCTTGCCGCCGCTGCGAATGTTCATCGAGTTCGGCGGGATCGCGATGCCCGTTGCCGGATCGCGCAGGTCGGCGCCGGCGTAGATGCTCTCCGTGACCGGATCGAACTGCTGCTTGAACGTCGGGACCCGGAAGCCCGTGCTGTAGGAGCTGCGGAAGAGCAGCTGCTCGGTCGGCGCGAAGCGCAGCGTGACCTTCGGATTCGTGGAGGCGCCAAAGCCCGTGTACTGGTCGCGACGGGCGGCGACGTTGAGTTCGACCGTCTTGACTACCGGGATCTGCACCTCGGTGAAGACCGCCTTGATGTCGCGGCTGAGCGTGCCGGCCGTCGCCAGGGCGTTGTCGAACGGCACATTGAAGATGAGCGAGTCGGCCGTGCCCACGTTCGAGCGACGGTCGCCGGCAAAGAAGTACTCCTCGCGACGGAAGTCAGCGCCGACGGCGGCGTTGACGGTGCCGGCGGGCAGTTGGAACAACGGACCAGAAGTCGTGAGATCGAAGGTCGTGTTGGTGAACTCGCCGCCGTACAGTTCGACGCCAGACGCAGATGCGGCCTTGAGGCCGTCGACCGCCGCCTGGGACTGCGTGTAGGAGAACGGGCTGAGGATGCCGTCGCTGACCAGCTTCACGAACGGTACGGTGTAGTAGTAACCGTCGTTGAGGCGCGACTTGCTCTTGCTCGAGGACTGCGAGAGACCGGCGCGGTATTCCCAGTCGGAGAAGAAATCGAAGGGCAGCGGCAGCGGACCCTCGAGGGAACCGAGGAAGCGGCGGGTGTCGCTGATCGTGCGCAGCTCACGGTTACCGCCCGGCAGCGACCGCCAGCGGAAGGCCATCGGCAGACCGCGGTTAGCCTCGAGGGCCGGGAAGTACGCCACCAGGGAGTTGAAGATCCGGTTATAGTCGGCGCCCTTGCTCGGATAGAGCAGGTTGAAGAGCGGATTCGGAACCACCGTGCCGTTGGCTGTGGTGGTGGTGGGTTGGGCGCCCGCAGCCGTCGAGGCGGCGGTCGACCACTGATTGGGGGAGAAGCTCTTGGTCGAGTCCGAGCGGCCGATCACGGCCTCGATGGTCGCGAGATGGCGGCCGAGCTTGTAGGAACCGCGGCCGACGAAGTTCGTGTTCTTGACCGGCTGCTGCAGCACGGCGGCGCGGCCGGTGTCCCAGGCGGAGCCGTACTTCGACGCGGCGGTGGCCCAGAGACGCTCGTC